>Ga0209755_10003052_pt1 | contig 21506 bp, 18 predicted proteins | sample TergutCo191P1_FD_187301 | JGI IMG/M metagenome (GOLD analysis project Ga0209755, IMG submission 187301) | Cornitermes sp. P1 segment gut microbial communities from Petit-Saut dam, French Guiana - Co191P1 (SPAdes) (version 2) | ecosystem: Host-associated > Arthropoda: Insects > Digestive system... | reverse complement strand
TGCCTCTTTCGGAGAGAACTCGATAGGCAACGCTGGATTCCATGCCCAGATTTGAATTCAGGGCTTTAGCTAAGTCGGTGAGAGTGTTTTTCATTGCGATGAGGAATATAGTAAATTCAACTCTTCCCCAACAATTTCTCTGTAATTTCCCACTGCCAAGTCTCCTAGAGTTATGCTTCCAAAGCTGACTCGCTTTAGGTCTTCTATGTGGTAATGCAAAGCGTGGAGCATTTTGCGGATTTCTCTGTTTTTTCCTTCCGTGAGTACAAGCTCTACAAAGCCATCGTCTATGAAAATGTCTTTTACCTGGCCAATTTCGCCATCTCCTATGTCTATGCCGCTCAGGAGGCTTTCCATCGCTTTGCGCGATAGCATGCGGCTTGTCCATACAAGGTAGCTGCGCTCTATTTGGTATTTTGGGTGGGTAAGCTTGTAAACGAGGTCTCCGTCGTCTGAGAGCAGAATTAGGCCACGGCTTTGAAGGTCAAGCCTGCCTATGTATTTTAGGGTTGAAAAGCCGCTTGGGAGGCAGTCGTAGATGGTTTTTCTTCCTTGCTGGTCTGTTGCTGTGCAGATTATGCCGGGTGGTTTGTGGAAGGCTATTGTTGTATATTGCTTTACAGGAGAAACTCTTTTGCCGTTTATCTCTACAACATCTGCTTCATTTATTTGTTTGGAGAGATCTTTAACTGCAATGCCATTGACGAAAACCTTGCCTTCTAAAATCAAGGCTTCGGCTTTACGTCTGCTGGCTATTCCACAATGCGATATGTATTGGTTTATTCGCAGATTTTTATTATGGAAGTTTTATGATTTCTAAAGTGACAGTCCCTTCTCCGATGCCTGTAATAATACCGGCAAGAAGAACGCCTTCTGTTGTTCTAACCAATAGCGGAGTATCCGTTTTTGCTACAGGAATTTCATCCACCTCAAAAGCAGGAAGAAGCTCTCCAAAGTTAGTGAGAAAATCAGAAATATGCGACACTTTTGTCGCAGTTTTGAGAACTTGCAATACCGCAGGTTCATACATAGCGTTCTCTACGCTCGTCCACGCATATAAAACGACAGATTCATCCCCAGGCAAAAGAGACACATCATAAATCAAGTCTGGTTTTTTATCAGTTCCTAAATCTTTGCTGTCGTTATCCACAGATAACGTGATTGTTTCTTTTATCAGATCTGGATCCGGAGGGGCAACAACTTTGTCTGCGTCATCATCTGAGCAGGATATTGCAAATGCAGCTAAGCACGCAACGCCAAAACCGGCTATTTTTTTTAGTGTGAGCATAAAACGACTCCTATTCTACTTTTTCGATAATAAAAAATAGAAAATAAAAAACCCACCTATTTTGTAGGTGGGTAAAATTGGAGTTTTTTTGTTTATTTTCCAGCAGCCCTAGCAGCAGCGGCTTTAGCAGCAGCCTTGGCAGTTTCTTTTGCACTTGCCTTGGCTTCTTCTTTAGCAGCGGTTTTCGCTTCAGCGGCAGCAGTCTCTTTAGCAGCAGCAGTTTTCTTTGCCGCAGCAGCTTGTTGCTGTTTCGCTTTGTCTGCTTCAGCAGCTTTGTCTGCTTCAGCAGCTTTGTCTACTTCAGCTTGAGCAGCAGCGGCTTGAGCAGCAATATCTGCTTCAGCTTGAGCAGCAGCTTGAGCAGCAGCTCTTTCAGCATCTGCAGCTTGTTGAGCAGCAGCTTCGGCAGCGGCTTTCGCAGCGGCTTCTTCAGCGGCTTTCTTTTTGTCTTCGCCACAGCCGGTGAAGGCTAAGGCCAGGGATGCAATAACTGCTATTTTAGCAATTTTATTCATATGAGGAACCTCTTGGTTAAAGCTTTGGCTCAAAATATAGAAATTTTTTAAAACCTTGTCAAGGGTATTACTCCAAAAATCTTAACATTCTGCTTTTTTCGCTAATCTCCGGCAGGGAATCTATCTTCGCAAGAGCCTCCTGAACCGAGCATTCTCGGGCTTTCTCTGTGGTTACCACTATGTCCACCTTTTCTCTATTTTTGGTATTTTTTTGCAAAATAGACTCTATCGAAATCTCATTTTCTCCCAAAATCCCCGTGATTTTAGCCAAAACCCCGTAATTATCCTTTGTCACGAAGCGAAAATAATAGCGTGCGCAGGTTTCACCTATGGGCACCAGCATAGCAGAATTCTCTTTTTGGAACCAACCCATGGGTAGAGGCTCCAAGTGCCCCGATTCTATGGAGCGAGCTAGCGATATAAGGTCTGCTACCACGGCACTAGCCGTTGGAAACCTTCCGGCACCGGCTCCCGTCTGGAGCGTTGGCCCAAGATTATCGCACTGCAAATACACGGCGTTCAGCACATATTTAACGCTTGCAAGCAAATGGTCATTGGGCACTATGCAGGGGTGCACCCTTGCATCCACCTTGTCTCCGACCTTGTTGTACAAGCCCAAAAGCCGCACAACCCCACCTAATTCCTGTATAAATTGAATATCTTGCGCTGTAATGTTACGTATTCCGGTTTTATGTATTTGTTCAAAATCCACAAAGCTGCCACTGCAAAGGCTTGCTAAAATAGCGGTTTTATGAGCGGAATCTATGCCATCTATGTCAAAAGAAGGGTCTGCTTCCGCAAAGCCTAGTTTTTGAGCATCTATCAAAACTTCTTCAAAAGAAAGGCCTTCTGCCATCATTCTTGTTAAAATATAATTGCAAGTTCCGTTGATTATGCAGCTAAGCGACAAAACATTATTGCCCACCAAACTCTCCTGCAAACTGCGAATAATTGGGATTCCGCCGCCAACCGCCGCCTCAAAAAGCACATGGCATCCCTTTTTTTCCGCAAGCGGAAAAATTTCACTGCCGTATTTAGCCAAAAGCGCTTTGTTAGCAGTTACAACGTGCTTTCCGTTTTCAATCGCTTTTATAATCCATTTAAACGGCAAGTCATAGCCGCCGGCAAGCTCGCATATAACCGAAATTGATTCGTCATCTAAAAGCTCCGTTACATCCGTAAAGCTTTTATAGCCTCTTGCCTTGAACTGCGCAAGATCTTCTTCCGTTTTTGCCGCAATTCCGGCTATTTCCAAAAGAATTCCGAATTTTGCATGAAATTCATCTCTCTTTTTCTCTATTATTTCCACCACACCGCCGCCTACGGTGCCAACTCCGATTATTCCTATACGCATAACCTTGAATTTAGAAATTTAATGTTTTAAAGTAAGCTATAGTCTCTTTAAGCCCGGATTCCAAATCTATTTTAGGTTCCCAGTTTAAAACCTTTTTCGCTTTGGAAATATCAGGCTGGCGTTGTTTTGGATCATCGCTGGGGAGAGGTTCTTTTATAATTTTGCTTTTGCTGCCAGTCAGCTTGATTACCTTTTCTGCAAGTTCCAAAATTGTGAATTCGCCTGGATTTCCTATGTTTATGGGGCCAATGCTCTGAGTTTGTTCCATTGCGCGCAACATCGCTTCAATTAAATCGCTCGCAAAACAGAATGAACGTGTTTGCAAGCCATCTCCGTAAACAGTTATGTCTTTGTTCTGAAGAGCCTGCACTATAAAGTTAGATACAACTCTGCCGTCATTGGGATGCATTCTCGGGCCGTAGGTGTTGAAAATGCGCACAATGCGAATATCAACTTTGTTTTGCCGATGGTAATCCATAAAAATAGTTTCCGCAACACGCTTGCCCTCATCGTAGCAACTGCGAATTCCTATAGGATTCACATTTCCCCAGTACTCCTCTGCTTGCGGGTGCATAATAGGATCTCCGTAAACTTCGCTGGTGCTCGCCTGCAGAATTCTGGCCCTTACTCTTTTGGCAAGCCCAAGCATATTCACAGAACCCAGCAAACTTGTTTTAATTGTTTTAACAGGATTATACTGGTAATGCACAGGGGAAGCCGGACATGCAAGGTTATAGATTCTATCGACTTCCAGCAAAACGGGTTCCGTAATATCGTGGCGAATCAATTCAAAACAAGGATTGCCAATCAAGTGTTCAACGTTTTTTTTGTTGCCTGTAAAATAATTGTCAAGGCAAATAACATCGTGCCCCTGCTCAATAAGCCTGTCGCACAAATGCGAACCTAAAAACCCCGCTCCGCCGGTAACTAATATACGCATCGCAATTGCCTCACACCATTGTCGCTTTTAATTTTGCTTCTGCGACACGGTCTGCGCCAACAAAAATTTTTCCGTCAAAAGTTATTATGCCGCGACGAAATTCTTCCAGTTCGGCCTCTATTCTCAAGGAATCTCCGGGGCGAACAGCGCGGCGAAATCTGCAAGCGTCAACTCCCATAAAAGCCGGTCTTTTGCCTTTTGATTCTTCTTCAAACTTCAGGTATGCCAAAATGCAACCTGCCTGTGCCATAGCCTCTACCTGCAAAACACCCGGCATAACAGGGTCGCTTGGGAAATGCCCGGAAAAATACGGTTCATTAAAAGACACGTTTTTCAAGCAGGATATTTTAGCCTTTTCTGCATCCGGCTCAAAACTTAGAACCCTGTCTATCAGCAAAAACGGATAACGATGCGGCAAGAGCTGCAAAATTGCGGCGTAGTCAAGCAAGCAATCCTTGGCCTGCGGTTTTGGCAAAGTTTCTAAAAGCGACATAAGAACTCCTATTTTTCAAAGCTTAATTTAGAAATTTACCTGCTCTTTCTAACCTTTACCGGTAAAATTCCCATAGCCTCGCGATATTTGTTTACTGTTCTGCGCGCTACTTTTAACCCGCGCTTTTCCAGCAGCTCGGAGAGTTCCAAATCCGAGAAAGGATTTTTTTTGTCTTCGCTGTTTATCAAATCCTTAATGCTGTTTTTTATTTTCACATTGCTCACTTCAGAACCGTCTTCCTGAGTAACTCCGGCAGAAAAAAAGTTTTTAAGTTCAAAAATGCCATAGGAAGTTTGAACGTATTTTCCATTTGTAACTCTGTTCACCGTGCTCACGTTTCTGTTCACTTCGTCTGCGATGTCCTGTAAAATCATGGGTTTTAAGTGCTGTGCTCCGCGCGCAAAAAAGTCGTATTGGCGGCGCACTATGGCATTCATAACCAAAAGCATGGTTTCTTTACGGCTCGCTATGCTTCGCATAAAAATATTCGCAGAGTTTAACTTGCTCCTTATCCAGGATTTTTCTGCGCCGCTGACGGACTGCGTTTTCAGCAGGTTTCTGTAAGAATCGTTTATTTTTAATCTGGACTTTGTACCGTCTCTGAGCAATACGCTAAACGAACCGTCCGGCTCTCTTTCCACAATAAAATCCGGAGTTACATAAGAGAGCCTGGATGCCTGAATTTGCGTGAGCGGATGCGGATTCAATCTGGCCAGTTCTTTTACGGCGTTAGTGACTTCCTGAGCGGAAATATTCATCGCTTTTGCTATTTGCATATAGCGCAGATCCAAGAGCAAGTCGTAATGTTTTTCTAAAATGTCAATCGCTATTTTCGAAAAATCTTCTATCCTCTTTGCTTGTATAATAAGGCAGTCGCATAAATCAAACGCTCCTATCCCGGGCGGTTCCAAACTGCGCAACACTTCAAACGCTTCCACAACTTCTTTAGGAGCTTTTGCCAAAGGGGTTTCGTTCCGCAAAATTTCGTCTATGATTTTTGCTAACGGACTCTTGTCGCTATTTTCTGCTGTTATCTCTTTGGATTCGTTTTCATCACGTAAAAATCCGTTATCGCCAACGCAACCTACCAAATACATAACGCATTCGTAAACTTCTACAGGCAAGTTCCTGTCTTTCAACTGGTTCAGCAGGTATTGCTGAATATCCAAATCGTAGCTTTGCGGGCGCTCCCAATCTTCTTCATCCGGGTCTCGAGCGCTAAAATCCTCCGGCTCCGCATCTTTGAATCCGTCTTGAAAATAATCATCCCAGTCAATATCTGTTCTTTTATCTGGGTCATCCAAAAGCCCAACATCAGAATCCGTATTTTTCTCTTCTATTTCGCTCTCCGTTTCATCCATTTCCGTTTCACCGCTTTCGTCAGCTTCCAAAAGCGGGTTTGTTTCCAGTTCCTGTTGAATAGCAGCTTCCAGCTCAAGAGAGCTCATTTGCAAAATCTGCGATGCAAGTATAGCCTGTGCGGATAGTTTCTGGTCTAACCGCATTCCCTGCGACATGTTCATCTGCATAGGCATGGTGGATTTTAAGAATATAGAATTTTTTCTATCTCAGCCAAAGCTTCGTCATAATTTCCGATAAGCACATTCTGCAAAATGCTGTCTGCTTGCGCATAATTCTGCAAGTTGTTCACAGCTTTATTAATTGCGTGCGTATCCAATGTTTTAAGAGCTTCTTTTAATTCGGCCAAAGCTTCCATGTCCGGAGATTCCTGTTCTTGCCTCTTTTCAAGGCGCATGCTTACATTATTTAAAAGCCGTTTCAAGCTTTTTAAGAATTTATCCGTATTTGATTTAACAAATTCAACATCTCCTTTTTCCAGTGCTTCCGCAGCTTTGGATATCTCCTTTGCGCCTATGCTTGCCAAAGCGCTTTTCAATGCGTGTACATGAATGGTGTACAGATTATAATTTTCAGTGTCAAGGCATTTTTTAATTTCTTCTATTTTTTCTATTCCATCTTTGTAGAACACGGCAAGCGTTTGCAAATTGATTTCGTTTCTATATTCTCCTTTTGCTTCTTCAAGTTTTTCTTTTGGAATCCATTTTTCTAAAATAGCATTTAATTTGGCTATATCAATTGGCTTTGACAAAAAGTCGTTGAATCCGTTTGTCAAAAACATCTCTTTTGTGCCCGAAACCGCATTGGCGGTCAAGGCGATAATCGGTAAATTGTACCCCTGCTCTCTTATGAGTTTTGTCGCTTCTACACCATCCATTTCCGGCATCATGTGATCCATAAATATTAAATCGTATGAGCAATTTTTTGTCAAATCAATCGCATTTTTTCCGCTCAGGCACAAATCGAGCTGCATTTTGTAAGGCGATAGCAAGCCCTCGGCTACTTTCAAATTTGTTTTTATGTCGTCAACAACAAGCACTTTGGCTTTAGGCGCATTGAATTTTACCGTAAACTCAATGTTTTCAGCCGAGTTTTCAAACATTGTCATGGGTTCGTGCGAGCGTATTTTTTGCGGCAGCGTAATTATAAACGTGCTGCCCTTGCCGTATTCGGATTTTACGCTTATGCCTCCGCCCATTGCCTCAACAAGGTTTTTCGCTATGGCAAGCCCAAGCCCGGTTCCCTCAACTCCTCTGTTAGCGGTTAAGTCCACCTGAACAAAGTCCTCGAACAGTTTTTGTATATCTTCTTCTTTTATGCCCTTGCCGCTGTCTGTTATGTCTGCGGTTATAACAACTACGTCATTGATTATTTCTCCATTGATGAAAAACGATATGAACCCTTTGCTGGTAAATTTTATGGCGTTGCCCAGAATATTGAGAAATATTTGCCTGATTCTAGTCTCATCTCCAAAAAGAGCATTCGGTATGTTTTTGTCCACTTTTAAATTGAATTGCACCTTGGAATCAACAAGCTTTGCCCTAACTATGCTCGTCACGTCGTTGATTAAAGATGAGAAGCGGTAATCCTTGGGAATAATTTCCAGCTTTCCGCTTTCAATTTTTGAAAGATCCAGGATGTCGTTGATTATGGACAGGAGATTTGCGCCTGCACGTTTGATGGTTGCAACTTCTTCGCGAACCGTATTGGATATATCCCCACGCAGAGCGAGCTCTGCCATGCCGATTATGGCATTCATAGGCGTGCGTATTTCATGGCTCATTTTTGCGAGGAAAGTTGTCTTGGCACGGTTGCTTTGCTCTGCCTGTTCCCTTGCGATAATCAAATTCTCAGCCATTTCGTTGCGGATAATAGCATTCGTTAGTATTCTGCTTGCGGAGCGCAGAGTCAGCGTCATGCCATTTTTGAATATTTTCTCTGCTTTGCAATGATGAAAGCCTGTCAAGCCCCATAAATTATCTTGCAAAAAAATCGGCACCACAAAAAGCGATTTGATATTCCTTGACGTAAGCACCGCTTGCTCGGCAGGAAGCATGTCGCGCACCAAAGAGTTGAGGCAAATTCCCTGCGACAGCGTATCTTTCCATACATGATGTTCGTCGAAGCAAATATCCGGAGCCAATGCTCCGCTATTCTTGCTTGAGCTAAAGTTGCCGTCTTGCCACTCGTAACCCAATGAAAAGCGCAATTTGCCGTCATTGCCGGAGTTTCTCCATACGCAAATGCCGTCAACCTCTGCTGCTTTCGCCAAAATGCCCATAGCTTTCTGCAATATATCTTCAAAATCCCCTGCATTAGGCTCTAGCAAAACCGATGATACACGGTTCACAGTTTCAAGAAGATCGTTTTGCCGCGCAATTTCATTAACCATCTTCGTATGCTCACGAATATCGCGAATATAAGCCATAATTGCCCGTTCTTCACCGTAAGAAACAACTTCAAGCGTGACAACGGTCGGTATTGGCGTTCCGTTAGGCAATTGATGCATCCATTCAAATGAGTAACGGCCTTTTTCAAGAGTTTTCATCGTGTGATCGGCGATAGATTCGGTAGAAGACCGCCCGTCTGGCTGATATTCGGGTGAAAGCTTATTTCTAAAGTTGTCTATGAATTCCTGTTTGTCTTTTAATTCAAAGAGATGTATGGCTTCTTTATTGCAGTCAATGACCGTCTCCGAACAAGTCCCTATAAAGCATGCCATGGGGATTGTATCAAGCATAACCCTTGTACGCTCATATACGGCGGCAAGGGCATGTTGCTGGTTTTCGTTTATAATGTATGCTTTTTTGTTTTTGATTAGCAGCATTGCAAGGATAGCAAGCAGTATTGTGAGAATTATGGTAAACACTGTAAAATAAGCAGTACGCTTTTCCGCTATTTTTTTTGAATAGTTGAATATGCGACTTGTCCAATAGTCATTGATTTTTTCTATGTCGATATGCTTTTGGGTTTTGCGGATAATTGAAGCCAAAATTTCTTCGTTCAGATTAAAGCCCAAATAGGATTCTTCCAAGGCATTGAAACGTATATTTATCTTATATTCGGGTTTTTCAAAAAAGTTAGTCATGGCCATGAGCGCATTTTCAGATGCCATGACAAGGTCAATCTCGCCTCGCTCCAATGCAACCATGGCATCTATATTTGAGTCATAATATTTGAGATTTGAATAATTCGGGAACCACGATTTATACATTTCTTCGTACGCAGTGCCTTTGTTCACGCCTACCCTAGCTCTCACAACCTGGGGCATATCAAGGAGAGGGTAATCTATCTTTGAGAGCAACGCATAATGTGAGGAGTAATACGGTTCTGACCATAGATATTTGTCTTTGCGTTCCGGTGTAAGCAGCAAGGCAGAAACAAAAGAGACTTCCCCAGAGTCAAGCATTTTGAGTATATCGTACCAGTGCGTGTCCTTACTGGTTTTCACATCGAACTCTATGCCGGTTAGCATGGTGATTTCTCGCAGCATATCCAGCACAGCGCCTTGAAACTCTTTGTGCCTTTCGTTATAAAAGCAAACCGGATAATAATCATGCTCCAGCGCTATAGGCACTTTTATTTTATCGCTTGCCAGCTTGGCTATATATGCGCCCTCTTCTTCTGTGAAAATATTCTGTAGTTCATACTTTGCGTACTCTCGCCTGCCAACATTGTATAGCTCGCTTAACCTGTCAATGCCGCCACCGGCGAGATATTTGTTCATAACGGAAATTATAGGCTTCAAATCGTCGCTTGCCGTTGTCAGGGAAATCGGAGTATATACCAGCGGAAAAATATTTGCGCTTATAATATTGCCATGAGACTTGAATTCATGCTTAGACGGCTCTTCGTCTATAAACGCATCTATCTTTCCGGCCAGCAGCATTTCGGTTGCGCGCTCCAGATTGCTGACTTCCACGGTTGTAAACTGCAAATCCGGATAGACATTATGAATTGATTGCTCGGTTATAGTGCTTTCTAAAAAACCAACTCTCATGCCATTCAAATCATTCGGTGATTTAATGGCTGTTCTGCCTTCTTTTGTGAACACGGAGAGCGAACGGGTTATTGTTGGGGAGGTCATAAAATAGTTCTGCATGCGTTCGAGAGTTGGGGTCATTTCGTTGGTAAAATCAATTGTTCGGTTATCAATTCCGTTTATAATTTCGTCCCAGCCATATACTGCCAAAACAAATGGCATGCCAAAGAACTCGGAAAGAAAATCGCAGAACATTACCGTAAAGCCGGAGTAGGTTCCGTCTGGCAGCGCAAAAGTCTCGGTTGTAAGCATGGAGCCCAGCGATAAGCTCTGCCGGGAAGATTTTAACGCCTCAATGGCTTTAATCTCTTCTGATGTTACGCCGGGGACATCGCGGTAAGAAGCATGAGCGCATCCCAATAAAATGAATAACAGTAACAACTTTTTCATAATAACTGCCTGTCAGGCTGATATAAATTCTTCGTTTACTTCCAAAAATAAATCCAATAAAACAGGATCAAAATGCGTCCCTCTGCCTTTTGCAATAATGTCAACCGCTTCTTTGTGCGTAAACGCTTTCTTATAAGGCCTGTTGGAAGTAAGCGCATCGTAAACATCCGCTATGGCGAGCAATCTCCCCTGGAGAGGTATCTCCTCGCCTTTCAATCCTCTAGGATAACCGCTTCCATCCCATTTTTCATGGTGGGTGGCAGCAAAAATCCCCGCATGTTCCAAAAACTCCTGGTCATCAGTATTTTTCTTGAGCCCCTCTATAACCTGTTCCCCGACAACCGTATGAGTTTTTATCTCTTCAAATTCCTCGGGCGTAAGCTTGTCCGGTTTTTGCAAGACGCTATCTCTTATGGCGATTTTGCCAACATCGTGCAACTGAGCCGAGTATAGTGCCAATTCTCGGTCCCATGATGCTATTTCTTCTGCGTGCAAGTTGCGTTTTTGCATTGCGTTGAGCAAGATGCCCAAATAATGCGTTGTTCTTTCAATATGGCCGCCCGTAGTATAATCACGGCGTTCCACAAGTTCCACCATGGTTTTTAAAATCGCATTTTTCAGTTTCACAACGGATTTTGTTCTCACATCTACCATCTCTTGCAGATGGTTATTATAGTTTATTAGTTCATGCTTTTGAGCTTTAAGTTCTCGATTTTGAGCTTCAACAAGCAAATGAATCTCTATGCGCTGACGTAAAAGCGGTGGGGAGAATGGCTTTATTATGTAGTCTATTGCTCCCAGCGACAAACCTTCCAGCTCGCTTTCACCGTCGTTTTTTGCCGTTAAAAAAATAACTGGAATATGCTTGGTTTCCTTTTTGCTTTTTATCAGCTTAATTACATCGTACCCATTCATCTCCGGCATGGCAACGTCCAGAAGAATTAAATCCGGAATATTGGTTTCCAGCATCTTCAAAAGGCGTGCGCCCGAGTTAAAGGTAAGGACGTTGTAATATTCAACAAGGGCGGTTCTGCCTACGATCAAATTCGTAGCATCATCGTCCACCAAGAATACGCTTTTCCTATCTGTGCTCATATTTCTCTATCTCCGTTATAGCTTCTTCATAATGTCCAATCAATACGCTTTGCAGAATATTGTCTGCTTGCGCAAATTTTTGCAATTCGTTTACAGCCCCATTGATAGCATCTGGATTTAAAGCCTTAAGAGCTTCTTTTAACTTGATCAAAACATTTACGTTCAGAGATTCATTATCCCGTATCTCTTCAAGGCGAATTTTTATGTTATTCAAAAGATGTTTTAAATTCACTAGGAATTGCTCCGTATGCAATTTGATGTATTCCGCATCTCTCTGTTCGCCGGCAATTTCCAGCTCCCTTGCGGCCATGGATATTTCATTAGCCCCAATGTTGGCAGAAGCGCTTTTCAACGCATGTACGTAAATAGTGTATAATTGATAATTTTTTGTTTCCAGGCATTTCTTTATCTCCTCTATTTTCTGAGTCCCGTCTTTGTAAAACGTAGCGAGCGTTTGCAACTTAATTTCACTTAAATCATGTTTCCCGTTAAACGCAAATTTTCCCTTTTCCTGCATTTCCTTTGGAATCCATTTTTCTAAAATAGCATCTAACTTAGCCATATCAATGGGTTTTGATAAAAAATCATTGAATCCGTTTTTCAAAAACATCTCCTTTACGCCGGCAACCGCATTGGCGGTCAAGGCAACTATAGGAAAATCAAAGCTCATCTCTCTTATGTGCTTTGTCGCTTCCACGCCATCCATCTCAGGCATCATGTGGTCCATAAAAACCAAATTGTATGGGCTGCCGCGGCGTGTTGCTCCTATAATTTGATCAATCGCTTCCGTGCCGCTCAGGCACAAATCCGCATTAATGTTGTAAAGCATTAACAGGCCATCGGCTATTTTCAGGTTTGTAGCGATGTCGTCAACTACAAGAACTTTTGCCGTAGGCGCGCTGAACCTCACCGTAAAGTTCATATTTGCTTCAGGATTTTCAATTAAAGACAGCGGCTCTATGTAACGAATCTTTTGCGGCAGCGTGATTGTAAAAATGCTACCCTTGCCGTATTCGGAAGAAACGCTTATGTTTCCAGCCATGGCCTTTGCAAGGTTTTTTGCTATGGCAAGGCCAAGCCCTGTACCCTCCACATCTTTGTTTCTCTTTACATTTATACGTACAAAATCGTTGAACAATTTTCCAAGATCTTCTTGTTTTATGCCAATGCCGCTATCTGCAACCTCCATAGTGATGAGCACTTTGCATTCATTGGGTTCCTTTATAACTTTTCCGTTTACGGAAAATGATATAAAACCGTTTTTTGTGTATTTAACGGCATTGCTCAAAACATTTAGCAATATCTGCCTGATTCTCGCATCATCTCCAAAAAGCATGTCCGGGATGTCGCTGTCTATGTTAACATCAAAACGAACGCTGGAATCAGCAAGCTTCATTTTTATAATGCTTGTCACATCATTTATCAAAGACGAAAACAGATAATTCCTTGGAATAATTTCCAGTTTTCCGCTTTCAATTTTTGAAAAATCTAAAATATCGTTGATAATGGATAAAAGATTTGAGCCAGCCCGTTTAATGGTAATTATTTCTTCGCGCGCTGTACTTGATATGTCTCTGTGCAAAGCGATGTCTGCCAATCCTATGATAGCGTTCATAGGGGTGCGGATTTCGTGGCTCATGCGAGACAGGAACTGGCTTTTCGCTGCGTTGGCGTTTTTTGCGGCATCTGCTTCGCGGCGGAATCTTATAAAACCGAATGCGCCGCAAAAGAACACAATTACAACCGAAATCAGCTCCATAATCCTGAGAATTACCACTTTTTTGCGAGCGTTCATTATTTCTTCATCGTTGATGTCCACTCCGCAAATCGTAATAGCATCGTCTTTGTCGTCAAGGATCGGCGAATAGGCGCTTATAAGGCCCTCCCAGCCCGACGCATACATGCCAAGCTCGGTCACTCCGTCTTTCCCGTTGAGTATAGGCAAAATCCCCGGCAATGAGTCCGCGGCAATGGGGGGAGTGTCAAGGCCCACCCTAGTGCTGTCGTTAAAGTCGTTATCCAAAATGTATTGTACCATGCCGTTTTTTACACGCATGCAATAAGCGTAGAGGACTTCGGTTTCCTTGGAAAAATTGAACAATTTCAGGCGCAGGGCTTTATAAGACGGCAATTCCATGTCTTCTGCATTATTATACATGGAAAGTTCTTCGGCAGAGACAAGCATAGCAAGCCTTTTTGAAGTTTCGCTCATTCGTTGCGCAATGTTTTTTTCGCTGGTCTCCACAAAAAAGCTGGCCAGTGCTCCGGAATGCAATGAAACGAAAAATACAGTCGCGCTAGCGATAATAAACATTATTGACAGTGAATACGACTCAAAGAATTTCTTCAGTTTCACTCTTAACCTCTTTTACAGACATAAATTCATCGGAAACGCTAAGAAATAAATCCAGTAAAACAGGATCAAAATGAGTGCCTTTGCCTTTTGCGATAATATCCACCGCTTCTTTATGCGTAAACGCTTTTTTATAAGGTCTTTCGGAAGTAAGCGCATCGTAAACATCCGCTATGGCGAGCAGTCTTCCCTGAAGCGGGATTTCTTCGCCCTTTAATCCTTTCGGATAACCGCTTCCATCCCATTTTTCATGGTGGGTAGCCGCAAAAATTCCCGCATATTCTAAAAATTCCTTGTCTTCGGATTCTTTTTTAAGCTCTTCTATCACTTCTTCGCCTACAACCGTATGCATTTTTATCTCTTCAAACTCTTCTGGCGTAAGCTTGCCAGGTTTTTGCAGAATATTGTCTTTTATGGCAATTTTACCAACATCATGCAATTGCGCCGAATACAACAGCAAGTCTTTGTCCCATGACGATATTTTTTCTTTTTGCAGGTTTTTGCTCAGCATTGCGCTCAGCAATATTTTCAAATATTTAGTTGTTCTTTCAATGTGCCCACCGGTAGTGTAATCGCGGCGTTCCACGAGCTCCACCATGGTTTTTAAAATCGCGTTTTTCAGTTTCACAACGGATTTCGTCCTTACATCTACCATTTCTTGCAAGCGGTTGTTATAGTTTATCAGTTCAAAATGAACTTCAAGCCGTTTAAGCAATAGCGGAGGCGAGAACGGTTTTATTATGTAATCCATCGCTCCCAGCGACAAACCTTCCAATTCGCTTTCAAGGTCACTTTTTGCCGTTAGAAAAATAATCGGAATCTCTCTGGTTCTTTCGCTGCTTTTTAGGGCTCGGATCACTTCGTACCCGTTCATTTCCGGCATTATAACATCCAAAAGAATTAAATCCGGAATATTTTTTTCCAGCATTTTTAAAAGGCGCGCTCCGGAATCCAGAGTGAGAACTTTGTAATGCTCGGCGAGAACGGCTTTGCCCACCGTTAAATTAGTGGCATCATCATCCACTAAAAATATTGTTTTACGCTCTGTACTCATATAATTCCAATCCTGTGAGGTATGGGGGGGGGGATGTTGAATATATGTTAACATTAATCACCCTTTTGCGCATATTAAAATCGGACTAACTAATCGATAGGCATTTTCTGCAAAAATAAAGAAGCCTCTACCGCAAGCTTCTGCCGCAAAACATGTCTTAATTGAAGCCTCGCATGGAAGCTTTTCAATTTGCCAGGGGATTAAAGGCATATTGAGTCTCCTTGTTCTGAGAGTTACCATACGCAATATAGTAAATAGCCAAGGGAAGGATGTGGCGAATATCCCTAAAAAAGCGACAAAAACTCAAAAAATGCAAACATTTGGTTGCATTTTTGCTCAAAATCGCTGGTTTTATTTCTGGCAACCACTAGCTACTATCCACTGGCCTCTAGCCTAACGACTAAATCAGCGTTTACTATATTTCGTACCAACATCATTTGCAAGGAGTTCACATATGCTCAAAAAACTCAGTTTTATCATCCCAATCGCTATTTTTACACTCTTAGCCGGGTGTGGAACGCCAAGCCAAACCAAAAAAGACAGCACTGTACGAGCTATTGCATTAGCCCCCCAAGCTGAAGCTCATCCAATGGTCGCAGATTTGGAGGTTTCAGATAAAAAAGTAATGGGTCAAGCGCAAGGAAAGCTTCCCGCTCAAGCACAAAGAAGACTTCACTCTCAAGCCTCTCTGGAAAGAGAAGCTATTGCAGCAGCTCTCAAACAAACTGATGGAGATGTTTTGGTTGGAGTCAATTATTTTTATGAATTGATTAAAAATACTGATTTAACAGTAACTGCCGTAGGTTATCCTGCCCGTTATAAGAATTTCAGGCCAAAGGAAAAAGAAAACAAAAAGTCGGATATTTTGCTGAAAGGCCAATTCACTTATGAAGACGGCAGTAACAATAATTTATCGGTAACCATAAAAAATGCTCCGTCACCTACTGCGCAAAAAGAAGATGCCCCTACAGCCAATACGCCGGAGGAATAATTTATGAAAAAGATATTTTTGCTGCTATGCAGCACATTATCGCTTATTGGCTGCGCTACGAATGCGACATACAAAGGCAATACTTTAAAAACAGTAAAAATTGAACATACTGAAGTTGAAGCTTTGCCGGTTACCGCAGATTTAGCGATTTCTGAACAAAGAACAAGCGGCGAAGCAGAAGGAAATGTTTTTCACAGAAATATCTTGGAAAGAGAAGCCATAGCAAAAGCTCTTGGCCAAACCCCTCCATCTGTAGATAAAGCCGATGTGCTTGCAGGAACAAATTGGTACGAAGAAGTTACGGGCAACAAATTGAAGTTGACCGTGACAGGCTATCCGGCATATTACACTAACTTTCGCACGGCAACGAAAGATGATGTGGCATTGAATACGGAAAAAGCCAGCCATGCCGGCCCGGTTTTGCCTGAGAAGAAAGCTCAGCCAACTGCGCCCACAGACAACTTTACCTCCAGCCAGAGATGGGCAACTTGGGGGTTGAATACCGCATTGCCCGGACTGGGCTCTATAGCAATTATGGATGATTTAGGAGGCGCAATTACCCAGTGGGCATTGACCGCAGGCTATATAACAATGTTCCTTATTTATGATGATAGCTATTATTGCGACAGCTACAACTACTACGACTGCAGCGGAGATGAAGAGTTTCTCGTTGCAGGATTTATTACGCTTGGCTTAAATGTTGGGTTCAACATTTTTCGCTCTATGACCTACGGCAATAGCACGCAAAATGTTGCTCGCAACGGAGTTGGCGATTTTAATGTAGCTGTTTTGCCTAACAAGAATGGCAAGTTGAATGCGCTTTTAATGTACAACAAGGCGTTTTAGAAAGCAGCTTAAAACTTCCCAACCGTCACGCCGGCATACAAACCCGGCCACAATCTAACTTTGTGGTCGCCAAATGTCCAATGCCAGTGGTATTCGCCACGTGGCTCAAGCCAAAAATCCTCGCTGCCGGCAGTAGCCAAACTATTCAAAGTTATGCCGCTGGAAAGTGCCACGCCCGGCAAAAGCTTGTAATTCAAGCCTAAACGGATTTTGTGCATTCTGTTGGCATTATCCGAACCAAGACTGAAATTATCTTTGCCCTCATCGGGAACATCTATGAATGTATAATCGAGATTGATGAAATTACCCCACATTCCAAAACGAGTTCCTAACCCCCAGCCAAAACTCCGTGGCCATGTATCGCTCCAACCGTCAAAACTCGGTGATATGGAATATTCCCAAAGAGTATATAAATAAGGCGTTCCAAGGTGCAAAGCAACGCTTGCTCTGGCAGTTTCGTCTGCATAAAATGTTGCGTCTATTATGCCGTTGCCCACAATGTTTACCAAGCCTATCGGAGTTTTATCGCTCTTTGCAGAAATATTTATAACGCCAAGCTGCCTGCCAACATGGCCGCCGACATTTATAACGCCTGCCTGCCATTCTTTCACATTGCCAGCTACATTTATCACGCCGCCCTGCATAATATCTGCTTTACCGGCCACATTTATCACGCCGCCTTGAACCAAACCTGCATTGCCGGCAACGTTTATCACGCCTCCTTGGCCAATTTCCGTTTTGCCAACAGCATTTATAATACCATACTGACCATAAGCCACTCTACCACCAAGGTTGATTGTAGATGCCTGCATTCCTTCCAAATCGTGCGCATAAAGATTTATCATGCCACCTTGCACACCTTTGCCCTTTGCCGCCAAATTAAAGACACCAGCTTGCACTCCATTAAAATTTGTCGCATAATTTAACAGGCCGGCACCTTGAAGTCCGTAAAAATCTTTTGCGGCAATGTTGAGAAGCGGCGTAAGCTGAGTGCCTGCCATATCATCTGATACCACATTTCCAAGAAGCGCTATTTGCGTTCCAACAAAAGCTGCGCTTGCATAAGTGAAAAAGCCCAGTTGCACGCCATTTTCCGGCTGAGTGCTATGCCCAAAAGGATTGAACTTGAACGGAGCCGCACGTGCCGAATCCAAACCTGTCATAACGGAATCCGCATCGCCGCGCGCAACTGCGATTTCCCTGCCCATTTGCCGCATATTGTTCATTGTGAGATTAGTCTTTTTGCCTTCTGAAATTTGAATATCGCTGGCCATCCAAGCTCTGGATGGAGCTTCCATTTGCACGGAATATTTGCCGGCCGGCATCCCAAGCTCCACGTGCCGCCCACGTGCCTTGTAAAGCTCCGCAAAAAGATTGCCCTGCGCATCTCTTATAAAAAACCTGCCTTCCATGCTTGAGTCCAGCACAAGCGTTGCATTGGTCTCTCGCAAATCAGTCATCACAACATCGCCTGTTCCGGCCAGGTTCATGTCTCTGCTGGGGTGCTGAGTGCCGCCGGTTGTGCTTTGCGTGTTTTGCAGCGTTTCGTTGAATGCAAACTGATATGCCTCATTCAAAGTTACTTTGCCGTCTCCGGTCATGTCTGCTGCGCCACGCAAACCGCTAACCAAAGCATGCGTGAAAAAACTGCCTTTTAGCCTGTCGCTTTCCTGGCTAACCTCATTTTCATTGGAACTGGTTAAATAAGCGTATCCGGTCATTTCACTGCTTGCATCCTGCAAAAACGCCGGTCTGGACACCCCTCCCTTTGTCCTTGTTATCGCTCCTGAGCCGCATGCATCAAGCACAGCGACTTTCACATCTGCGCTCAAACTATTGACATTTTTGCGGAAATCCGCCCAGCTATAAACATCGCCGCCAAGCCTGAGCCCTTTTTCGTCTGCATGGCCGCTGTAATATACAATCACCTCTTTGCGAACCCCTGCGCCTTTGCTTTGCAAACGCTTTTCCAGCTCTGCAAAGCCGTTTTTCATTGTGACGGCATTTGGTTTAAAAACTCGCAAAACATTATTTTTATCTATGCCCCCCATTTGCGACATAACGTTTGCAAAGGAATTAGCATCGCTTTCCGCATAACGGAGCAAAACTCTGTCCGTACCGCCGTTATTTGCGCCGGCAACCAGCAAAAATCGTTCAATTTTCTGAGGAGCAGCGTATAAAAAAGCCACAAAAACAAGCGAAAAGGCGAAAATAGTCTTCATCATACCTATTAAACACCTAAGATAGGAAAAAGTGATACTTATTTTTCTAGCCCGGACAAATTTGTCAGAACCCCGATTTTTAGGATTTTAGGATTAACAGGATTTTCTGAGTTTCGTTGCGAAAATTCTCCTCCTTAGGAGGAGTGCCCGAAGGGCGAGGTGGGTTAATTCCCCAAAGCTTGTCGTTTTCACGTCATTTTTTGGTTGATTTCATTTTTTTATGCATTTTTTTGAAAAAAAATCCTGCGAACTCCGTCTAAGTATTAGGACAAAAAAATAGGAGGTCCATTTTATGGAAACTGCGTTCAAAACGAATCGTGAGTACAAAAGCAGCATGCTGATACAACTGCTGAGCAAAAAAGAGAATCTGCTGGAAACTTACGGAGCTCTGAAAAACAAAACTTTCAGCAAGGACACGGAAGTCCTCATAACTACCCTGAGCGATGCCCTATTCATGGAGAGGATGAACGACATATCCTTTGTGATTGAGGATAAAATCGTTGTCTTGATCGAGCAGCAATCAACAGTCAACTACAACATGCCCATCAGAGCTGCCATATACCTTGGCAGGATATACGAAAAGCTGCTCAAGGAGGAAAGCATTTACCAGGAGAAGAGGATTCCGCTTCCTAAGCCTGAAATCATAGTGCTTTACAACGGCAAGGACAAGATGCCCGAGCAGCAGGAACTCAGGCTGTCGGATGCGTTCAAGGACTTTTGCGATGGCGAGATTCCCAACATGGAGTGCATTGTGAAAATCATCAACATAAACAAGGGCTTCAATAAGGAGCTAGCCAGCCGGAGCGAGACCTTGAGGGGGTACGAAAGTTTTGTATATTTCGTTAGAGAGCATGAGAAGTCCATGAGCCGCAGTTTAGCTATCCAGAAGGCGGTGGATGACTGCATGCGGCAGGACATCCTGAGAGATTTTTTGCAGGACAACGCATCAGAGGTGAGGAATATGCTTTTTACGGAATGGAACTGGGATACGGCGAAGCGCGTGTGGCAGGAAGAAGCCCGGGAAGATGGCATTGCCATTGGCGAAACCAAAGGCGTTTTGCGGACAGCGCGGCAAATGAAGGGTAAGGGGTTCAGTTCTGCTGTTATTTCGGAAATAACGGGCTTGCCTAAAGCTGAAATTGAGCGTTTATAAAACGTCAGAACCCCGATTCACTTGATTAAAGGATTTTCTTGATTTTCTCAGCACTGTGCTTAACAATCATGTTAATCCCTTAATCCTGAAAATCGGGGTTCTGACGTTTTCCTCTCCATAGCCTGCGCTAGCTCGGCTACTAGGTTCAGACGTTTTATTGCAAAGCGCTTTGTCATAAAATTGGATTTATGTTATTTTTTTGAAAAAAGGGCAGGAAACCTGCCCTTATGAGATTTACATTTAATTCTTTACGCAACGAACGGAAAAATAGGTATCTTTATCTTCAGAGTACCAGGATTCATATTCATTAGGGATTAGCCCAGACTGGTTGTAATGGTAACCTATTCTGAACGAATAAGCTGAATATCTGTTAATCTCCGAGGAAGTCCACCAATTGCCGTAATAACCGGCCCCACATTTATGGTAATCTGCTCCGGAGCAGCCTCCGGGCAAAGCTTTAAAACCATACTCATCCGTATTAACAACGCCGCTCTCCGCACAAAATTCAGGATCACCGGAACTGGATTGCCAACAATCATACCAACCGCTTTTCGACTTCAGCTTTTTTCCTGACTGCCAGGGACCTATAAAGGTTATCAAATCCTCATACTCATCTGCGTTAGGCAAATGCCAGCCTTCAGGACAAATGCCCTTATGATTCGTGACACTGCCTCCATAGTAATCATAATTAATATCTTGGGAAACGTCCATTGCTGTGGCCCAGTCATATAATCTGCCATAGGTATTGCAGTTTGAAGGATCATCGCCATAACACATACTCATGCCTCCGTTTACTCCTTCGAAATTCAAATTCTGTGCCATCCATGTTTGATCGCATATTTTAACGGTGTTATATGTTTTGTTGTCTCTGGAATCAATAAACGTTCCTTTGTTTGATACCGCTTTAGGATCATAATTGGGACATCTATCGCCACCACAATTTAGAACCGGAATGCCACAGCCATAACCGCCTGCAGCGCAATCAGTTCTGCATGTTTCTTCTTCATCATATTCGCCGCACCAATTGTCCCAAGCCGTATAGCAGTATCCTGTGTAGGGGCCTGTATAGGAGCCGCCTAGTGAAGAACTGCTCTGCGTTGCGCTGCTATTGCCACCGCCGCTGCTATTGCCGCCGCCGCTGCTGCTGCTACCACCGGAACTGCTACTCTCCGCAGCAAGCTCGTCTAAAAACTCGTCGACAGCTGAAGCTGAGCAGGAATAGGTTAATGCTAAGGCGAGTAAAATTCCCGCCGAGATGAGAATAAATTTGGCTTTATTCATAATGGGGTCTCCTGTTTTTACAATTGAAAACAATATAGTAAATAATGATAAACTCTGACTTCATGGTTTAATGAAGAATTGAGAATGGAGAATTGAGAATAAAAAACTGCAAAGCTCGTTTTTGAGCTAT
>Ga0209755_10003051_pt1 | contig 21506 bp, 22 predicted proteins | sample TergutCo191P1_FD_187301 | JGI IMG/M metagenome (GOLD analysis project Ga0209755, IMG submission 187301) | Cornitermes sp. P1 segment gut microbial communities from Petit-Saut dam, French Guiana - Co191P1 (SPAdes) (version 2) | ecosystem: Host-associated > Arthropoda: Insects > Digestive system... | reverse complement strand
TGATGCCGATTTATAAGGAGGACAACATGACCGAATTTTATAACAAACACTACATCCGCATTGATGTGGACAACAACATCACACATGGCTTTTCAGATGCATTTGAGCAACCACAGTCAAGTGACACCCTCGTCAACGCCCGAGGCGGCAAGCACTTCGGGCTGATGCCAGATAATACGACACCATACCACACCGAAAATATCCGCAACATGACTATTGGAAACATCCCTTTGTTTAAATGGGATGAATCACAAGCCACAGAATCCGAACCATGGCGCGGTGTTGTGAAGCGCACCCCGGAAGAAATCGAAGCTGACCGCATTGCCATTGAGCAGTCCCCGGCAAGTCAAATCGCAAGGCTAAACGCGCAAATAAGCGCAGGGCTGGTGAATATTGTTGTGCAGCTATACGACAACCAATGCTCCAAAATGTCCGCACCGGAGCTTAAGCAATTCATGGCCGCGCTTGCAACCGTGGGGCAATCCAAATGGCGGCAGAAGGTTGAGGAGCGCGACAGGCTTTTAGCTAGGATGGAGGGCTGATATGGAATTCTCTAAAATATTAATGGTTTTCGCCATGGCAATGTTCGCCGCTACGTGGCATGTGATTTTTTAGATGTTGAAAAATGAAGATGGCAAGCACCGTCTTTTTTTATTGCAAAAAACTATGAACAGGAGGGGCACATATGAGAGTAATTCTTACAGGAGCTGGGGCAGCTGGGGGATTTATTGTGTACGCGCTAGGAGGCTGCGATGTGGTGCTTCGGGCACTTCTTTTATTTATGGCAATTGACTATTCTACCGGGTTTGTTGTCGCCGGAGTCTTCAAGAAATCAAAGAAATGTGGCTCAGGCGCATTAAGCAGTAGTGCAGGTTTCAAGGGTTTAATCAAGAAGGGAATGCAGCTGCTTATCGTCTTAGTCGGTCATCAAATTGATATTGTGCTTGGCACGGACTTTGTCCGTAGTGCCGTAATTATCGCATTTATTGCCAATGAGCTTGTCAGCATCATGGAGAATGCCGGATTGATGGGAATACCATGGCCGCCGATGCTGAAAAAAGCTTTGGATATCTTGCATGAGAAAGGGGACATCGAAAATGATGGCTGAGCTTAATATTAGGAAAGATTTCATACCCATGGGGCGCAGAAACCGACCCGCAAGAGCAAACCCAATGAATTTTATTACGATTCACGAAACGGGAAACACGCGGGCCGGCGCGAACGCCCGAGCACATGGTAATTTCCTTAGTGGAAATGACGCTGCAAATGCGCCTGTATCATGGCATTACACTACGGACGATACCGAGACTGTCCAGCACTTGCCCGAAAATGAAGATGCTTTCCACGCCGGGGATGGTGCAGGCAATGGCAACCGTCAGAGCATCGGAATTGAAATATGCGTAAATTCCGACGGGAATTTCCAGCAGGCAATTGAACGCACGGCGGAACTCACCGCCGATATATGTATGCGGCGAAATATCCCCATTGAAAACATACGGCAACACTTCGATTGGAGCCGAAAAAACTGTCCGCAAAATATACGGGCAGGCAGGCCCTTGAATTGGGGTGCGTTTATAGACATGGTATGGAAACATTTACAGGTGCGGCCTGCACTCAATTCGCAGACCGAAACAGGCGTAAACTTATCCATCGGCGGGGTTACTGTTCGCGTTCCGGCGCGGATGGAGGGCGGCCGGTGGATTATATCGCTGCCCGAGGGCCCGGAAGGTCAGCCACAACCTGACGTATTGCTTCGTGTCGCCCTGGAAGCCATGGGATTCTCCGTGAGCTGGGACGGAGTCGCAAATACAATTATCGCAACGACTGCAATCATAGGGGAAAAGCTATGAACAATCCGACACCATTTTTAGGCGTATACCGCAATATGGCCGGGGAGCTCATTGATATGTTTACCGGACAAGTCGTAACGCCTGAACAAATAATCCCTATCATGTCACCATTTAGCGGCGTCTTTCTTGACACGCATGGGAATTTACATGATTTAAGTGAATTAGGCAGCGGGGGAGGCGGGGCCACTTCCGCCGCCGCCATATCATTTAATAACACAGATACCCCGCTAAATGCCACCAGTGTTCAAGCGGCCATAGTAGAAATTGTTAATGTAGAACTTGCCAAACGCATACCCAAAACAGCAATAGTACACACAACCGGACAAAGCGAAACGGAAATAATGTCACAAAAAGCCATAACCGATGCCTTAAATAATAACTCTTTAGGCATAGCGCAAACAGTATTTTTTGACGACCAAATACAGCTAACCCCAAGTATACCGGCATTTACAATTGAAACAGGCGTAATGCTCAAAGATGGCGCGGACTATCAGATAGTAATTAGTGCTATGGAGGGAACTACAGGGTCATCCGCAAGCGTGGGTAATGGTATAATGCCTTTTGTATTTGACGGGAACATCAATACGCTTATAGCAAGCACCGTAAATACAGCGGGTATACTAAATGCTGTATTTAGATTTAGATGGCAAATGCATCCCCGCATTTCACAACCGGGTATCAATATCGTAAACGCCTTTCCGCTGTTTGACTCAAACACAATAGGCACAATTTATTACACAAGCTCAAATAATATGGACGTTGATACAGCGGGAATATCAACAACGTACAGCACACAAACAACCAGCCTACAAAGGCTGAATATAGACGATAACCTAACCCCTGAATTGCGAATCGGAATATCTGCGCCACCAACCGCAAATATTAGGTATATGGCTAAAGTCATTGAAATCAGAAGCGCGTACCCAACAAACTAGCAACAAAAAAAGCCCGGAGGCCATTACAAGTTTGGCATATTTTATTTTTACTTCACGTTCATTAGTAGGCAGATAGTAGGCATAAATAAAAATCAAGGCTTCCCTAAATATCTGGGAAGCCTTGATTTTACTGCTTTCTTTTCAAGCCGACAATCGGACTCGAACCGATGACCTGCTGATTACAAATCAGCTGCTCTACCAACTGAGCTATGTCGGCGAGGGGGCTAGATTAATATTACGCCCCGCACTGTTTGCAGACTTTAAGAGCCTTTTCACCGTCGGTCTTCTCCCAGAGAAGCTTGACGCCGGTGCGATTGCAGGTGGGGCATGTACCACGCCAGTTTTTGATGGCGCGAGCTAGTTTTCCGCGTTTGGGTTTTGGCATAATTGGACACTCCTAAAAATTCAAGTAGATTTGCGCATCGCGTATTATACGGTGCAAGCCTATCTGTTGTCAAGACATGATTTACCGCTTTACTACCTGCCAAAACACGTTATAATTACATGTGTATGGGAGGGGATTTTTTTGTCTACATATAAATTGGGAATAGATATTGGTTCGACGACGATTAAGCTTGTGGTGCTGAACGGGGAAAACGTGGTTTTCGAGAGGTATCGGCGGCATCATTCGGATATAAAGGCGACTTTGCTGTCCCTTGCTTCGGAGTCCAAGGAGGCTTTGGGGAAATTCAGCTTTAGGGCGATGATTACTGGCTCTGGGGGGCTAAGCCTTGCGGATTGGGTGGGCGTGCCCTTTGTGCAGGAAGTAATTGCCGTGGCGGATTCGATTGCGTCAAAGGCTCCGCAAACCGACGTCGCCATAGAAATAGGCGGCGAGGACGCGAAAATAATTTATTTTACCAATACAATCGAGCAACGAATGAATGGCATCTGTGCGGGTGGGACAGGCTCGTTTATCGACCAAATGGCCACGCTTTTGGACACGGACGCCTCCGGGCTGAACGAGCTGGCAAAATCCCATAAAGTTATTTACCCCATCGCGGCGCGTTGTGGGGTTTTTGCCAAAAGCGATTTGCAGCCCCTTATAAATGAAGGAACGGCGCGGTCGGATTTGGCGGTGTCTATTTTCCAAGCCATCGTGAATCAAATAATCAGCGGACTAGCCTGCGGTAAGCCCATTCGCGGGAATATCGCGTTTTTGGGCGGGCCGTTGCATTTCCTTTCGGAGCTTAGGGCGCGTTTTGTAGATGTGCTGAAGCTGGAACCCTCGCAAATCATTACCTCCGACGAGGCCCATCTTTTTGCGGCCATCGGTGCGGCAAAACGGGCCGAGCATGAGGGCACAGAAATGGACATTTCCACGCTGATTGACAATCTGCTTGGCTCACAGGAGTTGCCATTTGAAATTTCGCGGCTGGAGCGGCTTTTCTCCGGCAAGGAAGAATACGATGCTTTCCACCAGCGGCATAAGCAACATATCGTCCCAAAGGGCGAGTTGGCGTCCTATAAGGGCGATTGCTTCTTTGGGCTTGACGCAGGTTCTACCACAACTAAAGCGGTGCTTATCGACGCGGATGGCGCGGTGTTGCACACTTTCTATGAGAGCAATGAGGGCAATCCCCTTGCCGTGGCGCGAAAGGCCTTGACCGAAATTTATGAAAAACTGCCCCCCGGCGCGAATTTAAGCTATTCCTGTGTGACGGGTTATGGCGAGGGCTTGATGCAAGCTGCCCTTGGCGCGGACATGGGCGAAATCGAAACAGTGGCGCATTATCGTGCGGCGGCGTTTTTTGACCCCAAGGTTGATTTTATTTTGGACATCGGCGGACAGGACATGAAATGCTTGCGCATCAAAAATGGCATCATCGACTCCGTTTTACTTAACGAAGCCTGCTCTGCCGGATGCGGTTCGTTTCTGGAAACCTTTGCGCGGTCGCTGGATTTGCCGATTGACGTCTTTGCGGAGCAGAGTCTGTTTGCGGAAAATCCCGTGGATTTGGGTTCGCGCTGTACGGTATTTATGAATTCCCGTGTAAAACAAGCCCAAAAAGAGGGCGCGGCTGTGGCGGATATTTCCGCAGGTCTGGCCTATTCCGTTATCAAAAACGCTTTGCAAAAGGTCATAAAAATCACAGACCCGGCCCAAATGGGCAAAAATATCGTTGTGCAGGGCGGCACATTCTACAATGAGGCGGTTCTGCGGGCGTTTGAGCTGGTGAGTGAGCGGGAGGCCATCCGCCCGGATATCGCCGGACTGATGGGGGCATTTGGCGCGGCCTTGCTGGCCCGCGAGCGTTTCAGACCTCACATGAAAACAACTCTGCTGAATGCGGAGGCCCTTAGTCGCTTTACCGTTAAGACATCTCATACCCGTTGCAAGGCTTGCGAAAACTTCTGTCTGCTGACGGTTAATGATTTCTCAAAGGCAGAGGAAAAATCTTCTAAATTTATTTCGGGAAATCGTTGCGAAAAAGGTTTGTCCAAATCATCTAAAAACTCCGACTTGCCAAATCTTTACGCGGCAAAGTACGAGCGGGTCTTTGGTTATGAACCGCTGGAGGCAGACAAAGCCCCACGGGGAACGGTTGGTTTGCCCCGGGTTATGAATATGTATGAAAATTATCCGTTGTGGTTTACGTTTTTTACAAAGCTGGGCTTTCGGGTGGAGCTGTCGCCGCGTTCGTCGCGGGGGCTTTATGAGCTGGGGATTGAGTCGATTCCCAGCGAGTCGGAATGTTATCCGGCTAAGCTGGCCCACGGGCATATTATGGCCCTTATTAATTCGGGGGTGCGGTATATTTTTTACCCCAGCATTCCCTATGAGCAAAAAACTATACCGGGTGCAGACCAGCATTTTAACTGCCCGATTGTGACATCGTACCCGGAAAATATCAAAAACAATGTGGAAGAACTGGCCGAAAAAGGCGTGCGTTTTCACAATCCGTTTTTTAATCTGAATGACCCTGTTAGCTTAGAAAAGCGGCTGGCGGCGGAATTCCCGGGGATTCCCGCGCCGGAAATCAAATCGGCATTGGAGGCGGCTTTAAAAGAGCAGGCCCAATATCGTGCAGACATCGCAAAAATGGGCGAGGACGCCGTGGAATATATCGAGAAAAACGGCTTGACCGCGGTTGTTCTGGCGGGGCGACCATACCACATCGACCCGGAGATTAATCACGGCATTCCAGAGCTGATTACATCTTATGGCATTCCCGTTTTAAGCGATGACGCGGTGGCGCATTTGGGCGAAATTGAGCGGCCACTTGGCGTGCGTGACCAATGGGCCTATCATTCGCGACTGTATGCGGCGGCATTTTGGACACGCACCCGCCCGGATATCGAAATGATTCAGCTGACATCCTTTGGGTGCGGGCTGGACGCTGTCACCGCCGATGAAACCCAGGAAATCCTCGAAGCTGCCGGGAAGATTTTCACTTTACTTAAAATAGACGAGGTTACAAATCTGGGCTCGGCGCGGATTCGTGTGCGGTCGCTGTTTGCGGCCCTGGAAACCCGTCGCGAGCGCGGAATTTTAAATAAAAAGCCGCAACCGCGTAAACCTCGCGTTGTTTTCACCAAGGAAATGAAATCCACCCATACGATTATCTGCCCGCAGATGGCCCCCATGCATTTTGACATCCTCAAGGATGCCTTTGATTCCGTGGGGTACAAGCTGGCCATCATGCCCGCAATTGACAAGGCCTGTATTGAAACCGGCCTAAAATATGTAAACAATGACGCCTGTTATCCCGCGTTAATAGTGGTGGGCCAGGTGCTTAACGCGCTGTTTTCTGGCGAATTTGACACGAACAATGCTTCCATTTTCATGTCCCAGACGGGGGGCGGCTGCCGCGCTTCAAATTATGTAGGATTTATCCGCAAGGCTTTGGCCAAATGCGGCATGGAGCATGTGCCCGTAATTTCGGTAAATGCCACCGGTTTGGAGAAAAACCCCGGCATGAAGTACACGCCAACGCTGATAAACCGCGCCATGCAGTCCATGATTTACGGGGATTTGCTCTCTAGGGTGCTGTATCGCACGCGGCCTTATGAGGCTGTTGTCGGCACGGCCAACGCCCTGTACCAGCACTGGAATGCCATTTGTCAAAAATCCGTGCGCAATGGCAAGTGGTCTGAGTTTAAAAGGAATATTTACGACATAGTTGAAGATTTTGATAATTTGCCCCTGCGGGATATTTCCCTTCCTAAGGTTGGTGTAGTCGGCGAAATTTTGGTGAAATATCACCCCACCGCCAACAATGACATTGTCACGCTATTGGAAAACGAGGGCGCGGAGGCTGTCGTGCCGGATTTATTGGATTTCCTGCTGTACTCCGCCTACAATTTTAATTTCAAGGAGCAGTATCTGGGCGGCTCGAAAAAGGCGAAATTTGCCGGAAATATGACCATTCGTTTTATCGAGCTGTATCGTAAGCATATGCGAAAAGCCCTAGATGCAAGCAAGCGATTCCATTCCCCCATGCCCATCGGGGAAATGGCCGAGCTTGCCAAACCCATCGTTTCGCTGGGCAATATGACAGGCGAGGGCTGGTTCCTTACCGCCGAAATGATTGAGCTGATTCATCAGGGCGTCAATAATATCGTGTGCGCCCAGCCCTTTGCTTGCCTGCCAAACCATGTCACCGGCAAGGGAATTATCAAGGCCCTGCATAATCAATATCCCAATTCGAATATTGTTGCCGTTGACTACGACCCCGGCGCAAGCGAGGTTAATCAGTTAAATCGGATTAAACTGATGCTTTCCGCCGCCCGCCGCAATGAAGAGCCGAAGCCTTTGCCCACGCCAGCGGATGCCGTGCAGGCGGCGGAAGAACTCATAACCGTGTGATACGACTGTATTATGTTCCACGCTTTACAAAAGTTTTTGACATTTGTGGCCTCTTTGTGTATGATTTACATTGAGGTGATTAGTTTATGGCAAATACACGCTCAAGCGGTATGCACATCAGGGTCAACCCTGAAATTAAAGCGAATGTTGAGCCGATACTTGCAGCAATCGGTTTATCGTTCAGCGATGTTTTTAATCTCACGCTAAATCAAATTTATCTTAAACGCAAACTCCCTTTTGAATTATCTTCGACGCAATTTACTGAAAATGGTTATACCACTGAATTTGAAGCAAAAATTCTTGCAGATGCAGAGGAATGTTATACATCTATTATAAATGGCGCAAAAACTTATAAAAATGCGGCTGAACTTCGTGCGGCATTGGATGCGGAGGAGAGTGATGAGTGAAAATCATCATATATACTATTTTCCCATCTGGAAAATATAAGCGATTGCGTAAACTCTCCCAAAAAAGAGGGCTTGATATGGATTTGCTTGATTGGTGTATTGACCAACTGGCAAAAGATATTCCGCTACCATCAAATTGGGATGACCATCAGCTTAAAGGCAAATTGAAGAGTTTTCGTGAATGCCATATCGGTGGGTCGGGTGACTGGTTACTTATCTATGAGAAACGGAAAACAGATATGATTCTCTACCTTGTCGGCATTGGAAGTCACTCCGACTTACTGGGGTATTGAAAGGAATAAAATAAGATAATGGATACTTACAATAAATACAATGTAATCCGTGGGGGGCGGAAATAACGCAAGTAATATATTATTTATTTGCGTGCCTCGCCTAACAATTGCAGGCTCTTTGCCACACCTTCATTACTTGCTTTAATCTCCAAAGCCGAATATAGGTTTGGAATGTGCGCGAAGCCTTTAATTATCTTGCCAAAATCAATCGAACCATCACCAACAGCCAAGTGAGTACCGGCTCTAAAATCTGCACCTTGCAACGCATCACTGATATGCAAGCATTTTACATTCTTGTTTGCTAGGTGGCTGATAATTTCATTTTCGGAATATCCATCATAATAGTTGTGCGAAACATCAATAAGCACACCCAAGTCGGGGTACCGGTCAACAAAACTCACATAATTACTTAACCCATCAAATAGAAAATACTTGCCTGTAACATGAGTTTCCAGCGATAGCGAGATATTGCTTTTTATAGCAATATTCAGCCACTTATCAATCGCCCTGTGAAACAGTTCAAGGCATGATTGTTTCTCTGTTGCCGATATGCTATGAATGTCAGGAGGGTGAAGTGATATGTCGTGCATATTGTTTTTATTGGCAATATTAAAGCCATTCGCCAAAGCGTTGTCAAAGGCGATATAATCCGCTTCCGTTACAATTTTGTGCAACCCGCCAAAATGCAAGGTCAACTTAAAATCTTGGAAATAATTAGGGATATTATTCAAATCTAATCCAAAATCTTTGCCATACAGCGAAGGAGTGAAATGCACACCATCAAAGCCATATGTTTTGGCGACATCGTAAATAAACTGCCATCTGTCGGCTTCTGATGCAATGCCTTTTATTTTTTCGGTGTTTTCAAAACCAATTTCGTCCATTGCAAAATACATGTACCGCCACGCCACCTCGCATAATATACGCACGTACCACACTCGTTTTGGTACATAAGTGCGCCATTGTTTTGGTTATCCAGATAGTAAAAACATTTTATCACAACTTTGATATTTTTGTGGCGAAATTATCCGAACTGCGTTATTTCCACCCTTCACAGATTACACCTTAGAGGTTTATCGCATTCTGCTTGATTAACGAACCGGGAGGTATCCGAATGCCAAATTCCTTTTCCCAAGGAGTATATGAAATTGTGGCAAAAATTCCTGTTGGGGAAGTGGCTTCTTATGGGCAGATTGCCCGAATGCTGGGAAAACCCCGGGGTGCACGGGAGGTTGGTTGGGCAATGCGCAATTGCCCGGAGGGACTTCCGTGGCAAAGGGTTGTGATGGCGGATGGCTCGATAGCTGGGGGGCCATACAGCGAGCTTCGCAGGGTTTTGCTGGAGGAAGAGGAAGTGCCATTTTTGGTGGACGGGCGCGTGAATATGAAAGCCTGTCAGTGGATTGGAGAACCCCATGGGATACATTGAGGAAATCCGCGCAGTCATTGGCCACAAGCGAATCTTACTGCCGGGCTGTTGCATATTTATCCGCAATGAAAAAGGGCAAATTCTCATGCAACAGAGAAAATACCCATTGGGAAAATGGGGCCTGCCCGGCGGCCTGATGGAGCTTGGCGAATCCACCGAGCAGACAATCAAACGCGAGGTTAAGGAAGAGACCGGATTATCTTTGGGCAAGCTGACCCTTTTTGGCGTATATTCCGGCGAGGGGTATCAGTGCGTTGCCCAAAATGGCGATGAATTCGATGTGGTAACAATCGTCTATATCACGGATGAATATGAGGGCGAAGTTGCGGTGATGGATGACGAATCCTTGTCATTTGAATGGCTTGACACAAACAACCTGCCTGATAACATCGCCGGAACGCACTCGCAAATTATCCGCGATTACATAAAACAAAGCCGATAACGTTTTCTTATTTCATCTGATAACTGCTTTATTGTCAGTATAATATTGCGCCTGTGCGTGCCATAGTTCGTGGTACTTGCCGTTTGTGTCGGTTACAAGCGTGTCGTGACTGCCCTGTTGCACCAGCTTCCCTTCATAAAAAACCGCAATATCATCACAAAAACGGCAAGATGCCAAGCGGTGAGATATATAAACTGCTGTTTTGTTACCCACGATTTTGTTGAATGAAGTATAGACTTCGTATTCGGCAATGGGGTCAAGGGCAGCGGTAGGCTCGTCAAGTATGACAAAAGGTGCATTCTTATATAAAGCGCGAGCAAGGGCAATTTTTTGCGATTCACCACCTGACATTTCTACCCCTGATTCTTCAAATTCTTTTCCAAGGTAGGTGTCTAATCCCTCTGGAAGAGTTTGCAATCTATCGCCAAATCCGGAAATTGCCAGAACCTCTCTAACACGGTTGGCATCGTACACAACATTCGTTGCTACGTTTTGCCCCAGTGTAAAGGGTAGCAGTTCAAAATCTTGAAAAATCACACCAAAAATAGCCATATATTCATCGTAATTGTATTTTTTAATGTCTATTCCGTTAAGGGTGATTTCACCTTCTGTAGGGTCATACAGGCGTGTCAAGAGTTTAATCATTGTGGTTTTGCCACTGCCGTTTTCGCCCACTACTGCCATACGCTTGCCAATGTTTAGCGTGAGGTTCAAATTTTTGAGCGCGTATGAATCACTTCCGGGATATTTGAAGGAAACATTGCGAAATTCGAGTGCATAGTCAATATCCTCTCGTTTTTCAATGGGAATCGTGCCTTGGTATTTTTTATTGGGAATATCCAAGAATTTGAAAGCACGCTCGAGGAAGGGATTGTTGTTTTTAATTTCGCCGATAGCTTGGTTTAGAAATGAAAACCCATTGCTAAACTGCGTAATTGCCCCGACATATAACACAATGCCGCCAACATCAAAGGCACCTGCATAGGCCTTCAAGGCAATGTAAAGAAAGATAAGCCCGTGCGCTATATAGGTTACTGCTTGTGAAAGTGTCGAATATCGTGCAAATGTTTTTTCGGCTAGCAAAAACTCTTTCATTTCGGCCAGGCCTACTGCATCGCGCATAATCATCTTTTGTTGTTTGTAAATTCTAATATCCTTTGCTTTCTCGCCGGGGGTAAGCATACGTCCGTAATGATAATCAAACATTCGATTAACCTGCATATTATCATTTGCCAAGTTCTGAAATGCCTTGCCGCCGACTGTGTTGATATATGGCGCAAGGAAAATCAGGCAAAGAAGCACCAGCAGAATAACCATGTACATCCAAACCGAATCCAAAAACTCATATTGGGAGCCTTCAGGCACCCTCAAGGTGAACAGAGAAAAGGCGAACCCTGCTGATACAATAAGCCTTACCGCGCCGCTCACAATTTCATCATAAAAGTGAAGTAATCGCCTAAAACCAAAACCCCAACTACGCTGATGACTCAACAGTTCAGAAGATTCCTTGCGGATTTCGGCATTTTCTGCATCAGCATAATCCATGCTGAAAATTTTTCTTGTGTACATATTGTGGGTCAAATCCGGTTGAGGATGTTCACAATAATTTTTCCACGATTTAATGAAATGTGAAATACATTGCACAGTTAAATTGAGTGCAACAACAAGGATTGCCAAAAAGAACAAACGCTCACGATTTTGTCCTCCCACAAGCTCACTTAATATAAGTGCAGAAAACCAGATATTTATAAAGGGCAGCAAAGCTGTTGCGATAGAATCAAGGGTTTTCGCCAAAAGCACCGGGCGCGGAAATGTATCGTGCATTATTCTAAGTCCACGAATTACTGTACGCATAATTAAAACACCACCCCTTCACGATAATACTTGCTTTGTATTTCAAAAAGCTCGGCATATTTTCCGCTTTTTTTCATAAGCTCATCATGAGTTCCTACTTCTGCGATACCTTTGTTATCAATTAAAACTATGCGGTCGCAAAAGCGGGTCGAGGCCAAACGATGAGAGATATACACAGATGTGCGCCTTTTAGACAACTCGGCATAACGGCTGTACAATTCGCTTTCGGCGATGGGGTCAAGTGCCGCCGTAGGTTCATCGAGAATAAGTATCGGCGCGTTTTTGTATAGGGCGCGAGCCAGCATTAACCGCTGTGTTTCACCGCCGGAAAGTTCCTCGCCGTCAAGATGGACTTCCTTGATAAGAAATGAATCCGCGCCGTTGGGAAGTGATGAAATTTTATCCTGTATACCGGCAAGCTCAATAGCATCCTGTACGCGCCTGTTATCCCACGTTGTATCTTGAATTATATTGTCAGATATTGTCGCCGGAAGAATATTGAACTCTTGAAAAACAGCAGTAAAAAGGGCATAGTATTCATCGCGGTTAAACTCGCGTATGTCAATGCCGTTTAGCAAAACCGAGCCGGCCGTTGGGTCATACAACCCGCACATCAACTTTACAAGGGTAGTTTTCCCTGCGCCGTTAAGCCCTACTACCGCAAGTTTTTCACCGGGCTTTATATGCAGATTAATATTCTCAATGGCATTGCTATCTGCGCCTTGATATTGATAGCTTACATTTCGGAGTTCTAGGGAATACGCTGTAGCTTTGGGGATTTCTGCGCCCCCTTCCCGCTTAAATGTATCGGGGTATTCCAAAAACTCGCGCATTCTGCCTATATTCATGCCGTGGCGTGAAAGCTCAACCCATTCCCGCAAAATGTCCGAAATCCAACCGGAAAATCCTGCCACAGCGGCAAATAATAAAACAAAAACATCCGGTGTTATTTCACCGGACAACACCAGTCCTATCAAATAAATATAGGTTATACCTTCCCTCACAAAAATTGTGAGGGCATCTGCCGCCCCTGCAAGGGCGTTTCGTTTTTCCCCCCGTTTACGAAAGCTGTAGACCAAGTTCATGTTGGCAGTAAACAACTCTTTTATCCATGTATGCATGGCGAACAGGCGTAAATCCTTCGCAAGACCTTGTCGCTCGCTCATGTGATTGATACTTCGTATGCGCTTGCCGGGTGCAGCTTGCCGGTCTTCATTTTTATGCCACCACAGATTAACACGATGACGCGCTACTACGCTAATTACGCAGGTGCTGGCAGCTAATAAAAACACCCACGGATGCACAACGGAAAGCACCGCTATATAAACAAAAAATCCAAGGATTCCCGCGCCAAAATTCATGAAGCATTGCCAAATGTCCATAAAAGAACCGCCACTCAGCACCTGCCCAACGGCTTTTTGTTGCGCATCAGTAAAGGATTGATGTTCAAGATTTGCATAGTCTGTGTTCATAGTTTTTTCCATTGCGTCGCAAATAGCAAGTATTAGAATACGCTCGCGCCGCCCATTTGCGGAGGATACAAGATAGTGGTTAATAGTTTGTAAGATAACCATACCTGTAGTAAATGCGAGGATGGTGATAATCAGAACCTGAAGCTCTACGCCAGAGGTTATCTGCTGCACAACAGTTGCCGGAAGAAAAATTCCGACAAGCGCAACTGCTACTGAAAGAAATATTTGCGCTACAACAACAAGAATTACTGACTGTTCTTTTCGCCAAACATCTCTGATTAAATAACTCATGTTTTGCCATACGGTGTATCGGGGCTTTTCTTTGGATACTTTTTTACTCATTGTACAGCACCTTCCTTTTGCTCGTTTCTCTTTTCCTCAGAAAGTAAAAATGCATCTGAGGCATTGGTTATAAAATGCAAAGCCATCACAAGGATTAAACTGTTTGTAACCAAGAGCAAACTCATAAAAATTGCACCAACTACCCCTGTTTGTAAAACACCTTGCCAGCCCTGATAAAGATGTCCTATGCCAAATAGCACGCTTGTAATTAAAATAATGAGAAATATAGGAATTTCAGGGAACACAGCTTGCAAAAGAAACGCCATAAACCCCCGATATACAAGCTCTTCACAGATTCCAGAGCTAAAAGACAGTGTGACATATTGACATTTTTCCTTCTTGGTTCGAGGCAGAATATCCCTCGCTACGTCATCGCTCCCTATTTCAGTCCTCATTTTCTCTCTAAATTTTCTGCTTGCCAGCGAGAGAATTAGTGTACGCAAACTAAATAAAAGCATCAACCCACTAATGATTAAAACAATAGCAGTAAACCAAATGTTGTAATTAAAACTTATCCCTCGAAGCCCTAAGTCTGCAAAGTTTATACCGCCAATCCGACTTATTGTTATAAATACTATTGCAGACCCCCACATCCAAGCCATCGCACGATAATATCTTTTGCCTTGTTTTTTCTCTGTCCTAACTACATCTTTCGATTTCTTTTTTCGCAAAGCTGTATTTATTTGGATAAATAACATAAAAATAAGTAGCATTATTAGAAATATAATATACATTATATAATCTCCTTTTGAATTTTCATTTTTTTATCGACACCAGATACAACATATCATGCAAAGCCGCACAAATAAAAAATCATACGCGAGTGGTATGATTTTTAACGTGAATGGTTAAGAAACAGGTTCTAAATTGGGAGCATAATCTCTGTGGCAAACACTCCCTGCTCATGCTGCCTGTTCACATTCCCTCCATATTTTTCTGCGATTTTGTCAATACGGAACAAACCCTGCCCTGTGCTACTTTTTTTCTTTTTGCCGCTATCTGAATTTTGCACACTTATGTAAAACATCTCTTTATGCAAACCCAAGTACACCCGTATGAATGCGCCTTCATCCAATAGTTCACAGGCTTCGATTGCATTATCCAAGAGATTGCCGACAACAATACACATATCAATCGGAGCAATCGGTATCACAGGCGGCACGATGGCTTTTGCATTCACTTCTATTTTCTTGGCTCGCGCGAGGGATAGTTTTGCCGTTAGGATTGCATCAATCATCACATTACCTGTGCGGAAAATGGAATCCACTTCATTCAAATCGCTTTCAAGCCCATCGAGATAATCTTCGATTTTGTCCGTTTCGCCCATCGACAAATGCGCTTTTAATACTTGAATATGATTATGATAATCATGCTTCCAGCCGCGCATTTGCGTATAAATATTTTCAACCTCATCCGAATGACGCACAACTGTTTCATCAAAATAAGCGTTTATTTTTTGTTCAGCCAGCCGCAAATAAATATAACGGGTTATAAGGAAAGTCGGGACTATTGCCAAAATGATAATCACCGCATATATCATGACATACCTCCAATGACATATTTCATCAGTGCACCATTTATGTCCTTGTACAATCTTCTTGAAAGCGGCAATGCTATACCATTATCCAAAATTACATCAGTACGGGTTACACGCTTTATATGAACCATGTTTACCAAATAGCTTCGGTGGATTTTTATAAATCGCTCGTCCGAGAGAACCTCCTCTAATTTGTATAAAGGCATTCTACAGTTAATCGTACCCTCTTTCGTGGTTATCGCAAGTTCGTGGCCAAGGGCTTCGATGAATACAATGTCATCCACGACAACAAGAGTAATTCCGTCTGCTGTATCAATAGAAATTGTACGCTTTGGCTTGGAAAGGTTAGCGGATACTTTATCTAATGCCGCATACAATTTTTCTACTTTTACAGGTTTCAACAGGTAATGAACCGCCGAAACATCGTAACCCTCCGCCGCATAATCAGATATGCCCGTTATGAAGATGATTTGAACTCTGTCATTGTTCTCACGAATTTTTCGCGCCAATGCCATGCCGTTCATCTCACCCATTTGTATGTCGAGCAGTATCAAGTCCATGCTTTTATCGTCTTCGTATGCAAACAAAAAGGCTTCGGCACTCTTGAAATGGGTTATGTGAACAGCTTGTCCATGAAAAGAAGCCCAGCCCTGAACGAGCTTAGTTATTTGTTCAGCGATTGCATGTTCATCTTCACAAATTACTATCTTCATTATACCTACACCTCGTATCTCCGCTACATTACTCCTTCCGCGCATGAATCAACTACCAACATAGTAATTATATAACGATTGGACGAATAAATCAAAGGCATAAATACGACTATTTTCTTGACTTTTTCGTAACAGAGATGAAAAATTCCTTGACACATTGCAACCGGTGAAACCCGCCTAAACAGCGGTTACTCCGGTTGGCCTTGGGAATGTGACGCGCTAACGCTTGCCGCGGGATGATTCCGCCGTCTCGGTCGGTGCCTGTGCCAGTCTTGCTATGCAAGCCAGGCGGTGGCACCAGCCCTCGTCCGCCGTTCTAATCACGCGACTTCGCTAATCGCGCTTTCACATTCCCAAGGCCAACCGGAGTAACCGCTGTTTAGGAGTGTTTCAATACTAAGCACCCTATTTTTTGTATGACTTTATAGCCGAAATAATTTGGATAAGCAGCTCCTTGTCCTTGTCGGTGAAGTCTTGCAGCAGACTTTCGATAAACAGGTCGTTGGCGTGCTTTCGGTTGGACGAAGAACTGCTGACTAAGTAATTAACATCAACCTCAAGGGCGTTGGCGATGTTTAGAATGGTTTTGAGTGAAACGGTTGTGTAGTTGATTTCCAGTTTGCCAATGGTGTTTGTTGAAACCCCCACAAGCTCCGCCAGCTTCGATTGGGAATAACCCTTGCCCAGCCGTGCCAGCTTAATGCGTTCGGCCAGCATCTCATAGTCCAATTTGTATCTGCTATCCATAATTTCGCTCCCCACTCCCCCCTTTGATAAAGGATACGTGGATAGCGGGAAGATATAAATTGCGTAATGGTAATATGTTTATTGACTAGCAGTAATTGTATGGTTATAATAATTTTGGTACATACCTAGCTGAAATTCGCTTGAGGGGAGAAATTGTGAGTGACCAAAAGCAGTAAGAGCATTATACTTATTGCGGATAATGACCCGGCCGACGTAAATTTTTTTATGCAGCTTCTGCAAGATGAATATACATTACTCACAGCCAAAAACGGCCACGATACAATCACCGCAGCGATGAACAATCGGCCCGACCTTATTCTTCTGAATATGGACATGCCCGATATGGCAGGGTGCGAAGTGGTTTCGGCCTTGAAGTACATGGCCGAGACCAAAAGAATTCCCGTTATCTTCACTACCTGCCGGAATAATGTCAAGGCAGAGCAACAGGGCTTCCAGTTAGGCGTTGTTGACTGTATAAAAAAATTTCCCGACTCTGATGTTATTAAAGCGAGGGTGCGAAAGCAAATCGACAAAATAAACACAGGGGTACGTGCCCGTTATAATAAATAAACTTCAGCAGACCTGCCGTTTACCTATCCTTTACCGGGAATCCCCTGAAAAATTGCCGAATCCATTCGTCCCAGGCGATGTCTATTGACTTGTCCAGGGCGAATTCTTTTTGTGCGGAAGCCGTTGTAAAGGTAAGGTTGTCATTTTCGTAAACCAGGTTTAAGAAAAGCGCGGCTGCATTACTATGTAGCTCCTCCGCGTTGGGGAGCGAGAAAACGATTTTCATAAATCGCGGCTTGGCGGACAGCTTCATAATTTCAAAAATCATCGGGCGTAGCCCCATCCATGCGGCCGGGGTTGTGGCCTCTATGGAAATGCGCGTTGCGGCGGATATCTCCACCAATCGCACCTCGAAAACATCTAAAATTTCCTCCCGCAGCATTTTTCCCATAAAACTCTTTACCGCCGCTTTTTCCATTTCCAGTGCCAGCATTCGCGCCTCCTTTTAAATGGGGGTTCTGCCCCCAAGCCCCCGCCTCTCCGGTGGGAATGAGTCCCACCTACGCTTCCTCGCTACTCTGCGGGCAGTTATGGCAGCTTGGCCCGCTTTTATTTAAGCACAGTGCAGACGGATGTTTGCCGGGGATTCCCATTTGCCGGCGCAGCTCATAAAGCCGCTCCACTTGGGCGGGGCTCAGCTCCTTCGGCCCGCCCAGAGTCCTTGAGCGGTAAAGCAGCTCCGCATAGAATTCCAGCGACTCCATTAAATGGTAGGCGGTTTGCAAATCAAAACCCCAAGTGAGCGCGCCGTGGGATTCCAGCAAAACGGCGTCATAGTGCTCGAGGTATTTTTCCACGTTGTCGGGAATTTCCATGGTTGACGGCGTGCCGTATTCCACTATGGGTACACAGCCTAAAAAAATTACGGCCTCGGGCATAATAGGCTGAGTCAGCGGAATCCCCGCGATAGCAAAGCTTGTGGCATAGGCCGGGTGCGCGTGAACCACGGCGTTTACGTCGTCACGTTTTTCATAAATGCGCATGTGCATCTTTATTTCAGACGACGGGCGATAGCTTCCGTTTGCTTCAATCAGATTTCCCTTTTCGTCTACCTTACATATAAAATCCGGTGTCATAAAACCTTTGGACACACCCGTGGGGGTACACAGCCATTCCCTCTCGTTCAGCCTTACCGAAATGTTGCCGTCGTTGGCTGCCGCCATGTTCCGGTTATAAATCCGCTTTCCAATTTCGCAAATTTGTTCTCTCAATTCTGATTCCCTTGACATAAACATCTCTCCTTCGCGCTTCATTATACTCGTATGCACATTTTTATCCAACCCTCATACTATGCAATTAGAAGTGTACAAACTTCAAGAATTAACTTTTTAGGAGGTTTATCATGTTAGAACATGTAAAATGCTTGGTTGACAGCATGATGAGGCACATTGGCCAAACCGTAACCATTTTCACCACCAGCGGCGGACTTTCCGGCAGCGGCTTCACCGGCGTTCTTTTGTCTGTGGACTGTAACTGTGTAAGGCTTCTGGCAGATATCGGCGCGCCCCCGGCTTGTCCGATTGGCAGCGCGTGCTGCAACGACATGACCCCAATGGGCATAGTTGACAACGAAGAAGGCTTCTTCTGGGGCGGCAATCCCCTCGGCGCAGTTTGCGTTATCCCTAGAGCTGCCAACATATACACACAGCTTAATTACATGATTAGCAATTACGGCAGATGTTACAGCAAGCATAGCGGGAGACTGCTAACGCCAAGAATCAAGAAACATAAACGTATCGGAATTAAGTTATATGTAGACGGCAAAGACAGATACTTTTTCGCCCACAGGCTTGTTGCATTTGCATTCTCCCTACATAACCCAGACCCCGACAATTTCAGAATCATCAATCACATAGACGAAAACCCACAAAATAACAAATTGGATAATCTTGAATGGTGTGATGACAAGTACAATCTGAATTACAGGGATGCCCAAAAACGCAAAGTATTAAACAGAAACAAGCGCATACGCCAATACGATAAAAAAATGAATCTTATTGCGGAATATATCAGCATGAACGAAGCCTCACGGCAAACGGGAATACACTTGTGGACATTACATAGCGATTGTAAATATGGTGAGTGTAAGTCAGGGTATTTTTGGCAGTATGTTGAATAGCCTGTACATAGAAAAATCAGGAAGTATTCAAAACGTGGTAACGCACATATAATAAAATTGATGGACTGATTATAAAATCCCGTGTATAATCGCCTTATGCGGCATACTTTGAAAGTGGGTGCTTATTATGAAAATTGACCCTGAAAGTATTGAAAAAATGAAACTGCTTGTTGAAAAAGCAAGAAAAGCTGGAAAAGTTCTTCCAGTTGAAAAAGCATTTGAGATGTACCCGCCGGAAGGAACTTGGCACAAGGATGAAAATGGAAAAATTACTGTAAAGGAATATGCGTTATGAAATGTGAAATCGGAGACATTGTATTTGTGAATAGCTTTACTTACCCAGATGGAAGTAATGGTTCGTACCATTATTTTGTGATAGTTGCAATTAACGAAGATGAGCTAACCCTTGCCCACTTGGATTATTGGGGATTAGTTATTTCGTCTCAAATTGGCAAAAATAACGATACCAACAAAGCATTTCCATATAATGAACCAATTGAGCCAAGCGAAGAAAATAGTTTGCCGAAGAAAAGCCATGTAAAATGTGATGCGCTTATTAGCATAAAACCTGATAATATTTTTATGAAACTTGGCACGGTTACACCTGCGCAGTTTAATAGGTTTATGGAACTTTTACAGCAGTCATTGGAATCATGATAAATAGACAGCCCTTTCTCAATTTTTGAGATTGGGCTATTTTTTTACGAATTTATAATTGTCCCCAACGGACAACTGCCCCTATTTTGAAATGGACAAAAAATCCATATCGAGGTAGGGGTATTTTTTTGCTCCTGCATACCAACATCAAAAGCCAAAACACAAAGACAGATTTTACGAAACCAACCGCACAGAACTAACCCTTTACCAATCCGCCGAGCGTTTTCTAAAAGCCAACCTTGACGGCAAGACCCTAAACACAAAGTCATGGAAAAAAGAAGCCGCAGAACTCACAGCCGAAAAAGACAATCTATATCAAAGCTACCGCCAATTAAAAGAGGGCGTTCGTCAAATCGGAATAGTGCGGCGAAGTGTTGAGCATATTCTTGACAATACTGAAAAAATGGAACAGCCACAGCAACAAAGGTGGCACGATATGGAGCGGTAAAAGAACACAAACAGGGCAAAGCATAATCGCTTATCCGTCCGTTACGCCTATTCAGACAGTCAAGGGGCGAGGTAGTATTTTTACGGAAAAGCACAGCAAAAATCTCCACCTCTTAAACCCTTGACAGTCTGAATTTTTGCCGTGCCATTACACAGCCGAAAACGGGGAACAGGATAAAACAATCCTGCTCCCCGTTTCCGACCGCTACATTTTACGGCAAAATCGGCTACACTATTGCGGTGGTTGTTGTAGGCTTTGTGGTGGCTCTGCCCCCACGCCCCCGACCTCTTCCAAAGAACAGAAATTGAGGGTTGTAACTGCAAGAGTAGGTATGTTAAAACTAAAGTTATGTAATTTTGCTTTGTGTGCTGTCCTCTTTTTTGGATAAATAGTGAACTTATATTTTAACATGACATACCGTTGTCGTGTTTACTGTGGTAGAATAAATGAAACAATAAATTAAGGAGTTGATATTATGGTTTGTTCTGTTCGTGATATTCCAGTGCATTATAAAGAATACGGCGAGGGAAAGCCTATACTTTTTATTCATGGTAGTCATGTTGACCACCGAATTATGGTTGACCCATTTGAGCCTATTTTTAACGAAATTCAAGGGTATCGTAGAATTTATTTAGACTTGCCGGGTACAGGCAAAGCACCGTCAGCCGACTGGATAAAAAATTGTGACAATATTCTTGAAGTCATAATAGATTTTATAAATACGGTAATAGGCACGGAGAATTTTCTACTGGCTGGTTCTTCTTATGGTGGATATATTTCTTTAGGACTTACTTGTAAGATGGGAGATAGAATAGATGGCGTGTTGTTATTATGCCCTCAAATTGACCCACGAGAAGATGAAGTTTTGCCTAACAAGAAAA
>Ga0209755_10003050_pt1 | contig 21508 bp, 13 predicted proteins | sample TergutCo191P1_FD_187301 | JGI IMG/M metagenome (GOLD analysis project Ga0209755, IMG submission 187301) | Cornitermes sp. P1 segment gut microbial communities from Petit-Saut dam, French Guiana - Co191P1 (SPAdes) (version 2) | ecosystem: Host-associated > Arthropoda: Insects > Digestive system... | reverse complement strand
ATGGTATATATCACTTATATTTTTGTTTATATGTATTATAATTAGATTACTTATTATATGAACCAATTTGCTTTTTATTGTGCTTCAGATGGAAGTTTTATTCTTGCTTTTTTGTTCAGTATTCTTCCTTCACCTGCCTAGGAAGATGGAACAGATAGAGGGTTCCGAAATGTCGGCTTTTAAACCTCAGACGCCGGGGAAATACCCAAAAGAAAACATACTACAAGTTAATTCAATTTTAATCAGTTGGTAAAGTAACTAGTCTACAGACTAAACAAAGGAGGAGTTGTGGTACAATTCCCAATATGGGCAAAAGAATTTTCTCCCCTTCAAAGTGTCCGTGCTGGCTCTGGGACCATCCCAGCCTCCTATGCAGTGGACAGTGTGGGGCTCCTTCCCCACGGGTAAAGCTGACAACTAACTTCCTTAAAGTATTGGAATTACCCTTGAAAGACAAAGTGTAAGGGCATGTTTTATTTAAAGATACAATTTGTATCAATCCATTTATGTTATGTAGAAAAAAAAAATAGCTGTTTGCTCTGAGATAAATAGAAACCCCTGAATACAGTGTGGACAGAATGCACAGTTGTTTAATATTAAACCTCTTGGTGCATCAAGTCACCAGTATACTTTAAAAGGTGAAAAACACATGGATTTGTACTACCACACCCTTACATACCTTCATGGTACAGCCATGAATCACAACAATAAATTTACATTTATTGATATAATTCCTACTTCATATAAAGCTCATATCAAACTATATCACTCTTCCCAAGAAACATCTCGTCATTAAGAAACATCTCGTCATTGACATGTAATGTCAAATACTTATTTGAGCAGCAATGTTTTGAATATAAATTATGCAGAAAAATTGAAACATGCATTTTATATCCCACTGTAGTTTTCTCTCAATTTTAGAGCATTTGAGCTATTGAACAAAATTTAATGATTGAAACAAATTTTTTATACTTTACACAAATTTTGCAACTTGTTTATTTAACTTCAGAAGATTTAATGATTATATGTCGTCAAAGCGGTGACTGAAATTTTGGACATTTTCCATTATCTAATGGATCCACCAGAGCAGGTTCTCCCCTCTTCCCCACTGCACCTGAAGATGGATTCACAATGTGGGTATTTTTAGTCTGAGATGATGAACAACATATGTAATTTCATCACTTTTTTTTAATTATATAAAAATATGTAAATAAAAATAGTCATGAATGTTCAGTACAGTAGCAGTCATAATCACATAACTTTACGACAGCAGATTTCAACATCAAGACAAATGAAGTACCAAAAACACAAAGAAAGTACATGAAAGGTACAAATATTCTGAATTTGACTACACCTTTGCCACTCCTTTTATTTGCTTCTCATAATTTTGTCAAAAGGGAGCTATATGCTATTAGACAAACCTATGAAGGACTTGTAAAGCACAGTTTAGTAATTATCACAGTAAGCTGGATAATTCCAGTGTACTGCTGTTGCCAGATTACACATATTTTATTGAAAATGTTCTGTCAGCCAGCATTTCTTTTGTAAACCTCCACTAGTCATTTCATTCAAAAACAAAAAAAATGTCTATTTCACAAAACTTTTACTTGCAAAATATGCAGTTCTTGAGCAGTATAATGACAAATGTCACTCAGCCATTGGTGAGGAGATGATCATGTTATGCACTGATTGGTCAAGAAACCAGAATAACATATACATACAAGTGTCTTATAGCTTGCTTTATGATCAGTTTTGATCCTTTCCATTTCATGTGGTGTATGACATGAAAAGTACAATCTCAGATTGAAAGGCACATTCAGAATAATTCAAGTCGCCTGTTTTGCTTTAAACAAGAGAAAAAGTTGTTATTAGACTAGAATAGATTGCTTTATGACTGCAGGAAAGTCAGCCTCTTGGGGCTCTGATGCTGGTGAACTACAGCGTTTCTCGCACACCTGACAGTGGACGGCTGTATAGCTTCATTCTGGATAAAACTGGTGCTACAGGACTTCATCTAGCTGCAGATGATGAGGAGTCAGCTATGCGGTGGCTTGCAGTAATCAGCCACTCCATAGAACGAAATGCTCAGGTAAGACAAATTGGCATGTCCTGGTCTCTTTTTATTCTTACTTTCATTTTGGGAGATGGTACCACTGTAGAGTAGGTCTGCTACTAAAGACTACCACTATTTTGGCGGTGGTGGTGGTGGTGAAGACAGTGATGGTGTATGGGAGGACATCCTACCACCTGCCATGGGAAACAGTAAACACAGGGACCCCTCAAACACGACTGTGTCCTGTTGATCATTACTTTCTGTTACAAATCTTTCAAACTCTCATGGCAAGTATATTTCCGCTTCATTTCTGTGAAGTGCTTATGTTGCTAATACTTCATTAATAACATGACCTAAGCCATTATCGTATTGAAAAGGAACAAGTAAACAAGAAAAATTATCAACTTCTCCTCAGAATCTGTATGCATTCTTACACTAACCATAAAACACAGCAAAAGATCTCTCAGCTGTATTGTCAGATTGGCACTTTGGACACTGCAGAATATTTTGAAGGCCATGCCTGATTATTTTTATTTAAAAATTTATGAAACACTTTTTAGTATTCTCATTAAATGTTTTTGGAACACCAGGACTAGTTGTTGAAAAAAGGGACTGACTGTCCCTGGAAAACATGGATGAATGGGAGCCACATGTTTGAGGATCAGTTTTCTGGAATATGGCACCGTGTAGTTACGTCAATGGTATCAAACTTTGATAGGAATCTCCTGTCTCTATCAGGCAGGAAGCTCATTCATAACGTTTGTACTAGAGTATGTGCTGTCACATCTTGTTAGACCATTTTGTTGATCTGATGATGTTTTAGAGAAACCATCAGGTTCCATCTCAAGGGTTAAATACAGGTCTCATGCTTATATTTGTAGTATGGGGAGATGGGTTGTAAGAAATTTTTAACAGAACCAGGCAATGTTGTATCTGTACTTTGCCAGCAATTTATCTCTAGATTCAGTAAAAAAACACCACAAAATTGAAGTCTCGTTTCATTTTCTGGGCTATGGAACCATGTTGTTATCCACCGAGGCCCCTTCCTCTCCTTGGCCATACTGGGCCATGACTAGGTCACATGTGCCCACGCTGTGGCACGTCAAGGTTTTTTGGTGCCCAGGGCCAGTAACCACAATGGCTGTCCCTAACACAAATTGTACAAATTTAAAAGTCACAATTATTTATTGAATTTTCTTATATTTGGCTCAATAATGTAAAATCAGAAAATCAGTGCAGAAAATAATTTTTTTTCATTTAAAGCATTCATTTTTCCAACTGATTTTCCAGCCAGGATGGAACCACCACTCCCGCCAGCAACCACACCCCCTCGTGCAACTATACCCCTGGAACCCTATGACCCATTTCTTTCACACAATCTGTACAATCGTACATAATGCTATTTTCCCATATTGGTTCATACTAACCCTGAAGATGGTGGCAGTATGTTCTTCCAAAATAATACAGGTACCCATCTGCCACAATGAAATTCAGTTTCACAACACAGCAGATCACAATACCCATCTTCACTGCTGCCATAATCCCAGACCCTACAAGATCATTGAAAGACACAAACTCACAAGGAGTTAACACTTGTTCTCAAAACTGAGTAAAACTTTAGTCGTTATCTGTCTAAAAGACTTGAATAACTCTGCAGAAAATCATTCCTGGGCTTTGTGTTTTATTTTTTCAGGTGGACCATTGGCTGGACATCAGCAACAGGAACTTGAAACTGGCTGCCAGTGCTGTCCAACATCCAGATTGTTACGGCTACCTCATGAAGTTAGGCCACAGGTGGAAGGCATGGAAACGACGGTATTGTGTGCTCAAGGACGCATGTCTCTACTTCTACCAGGACAGTGGCTCAGACGGAGCACTTGGTACATATTATTTACACTTCTGGGGTATTGTCAGTCAGTCAGTTAAGGGACAAAGTATGGGATGGATGGGCAGGGAACATTTCCTGTGCACAACCCAGCTTTAAGCTTCCCATTCAATAGACACAAGGCATCATGGCATCAAGTAAAACCCTGACACCAGCTCGTGCTGAAGTCTCTTTATGTTAATTATTCCATACATCTAAGTAGCAGAGAACTCTCACTTTACTTGTCTCATTTGCTTAGAGACAGGTTATATTTTAGTATCATAATAATCTGGCATTTGTGTGAATAACATAAATGTATACAGTATTAAATATTCATTTGTAATTTCCTCATGGCTCCATTGTTTAAATCACTGATGTGTGTGGATTATTTTAGGAGTTGTAACTCTTTATGTGAAGAGTTGCTCACCTGAAGTTGTCAGAGCCGCAGTTATACCGAAAACTGTTTAGCTAGACAGAGTATCATGTAAAGTTGTCCTTATGCTTAATTAAGTGCCATGCTGTCATGAGGCTGCATGGTGGGGTAAAGGTCTAGCTCCAAGCATTTTCAACCACAGCAATAGATTCAGGCTGTTATTTAAAAAGGGAGATGGAACTGAATTTTCTAATTACAGACCTATTTCATTCCTAAATTCATTTTCTAAAATCATTGAAATAATTATTTATAAAAGACTGTATTGTCACTTACATGATAATAATATATTGGTAAATGATCAATACGGTTTCAGAGAAAAATTATCTAACGAAACGGCTACGAACACACTTCTAAACAATGTATTGTCATCATTAGATAAGAAAAATCCTGCTCGTGGTTTATTTTGCGACTTACAAAAAGTATTTGACTGCATTAACCATGAAATACTTTTGGCCAAAATGGAGTTTTATTGGATCTCTGGCATAGCTAACAAATTAATGAGATCATATTTAGAAAATAAATATCAGAGAATATCAATGAAAGATAGTAAACCTAATAAATTATCTTCTAAATGGGAACATGTGAAACATGGTATTCCACAGGGTTCGATATCGGGTCCATTACTATTTCTTACATACATAAATGATCTTTCATTAAGCATAAGCAAATTAGCTAACCCAATAATATTTGTTGATGACACAAGCATTATTATATCGAATACTAATTCAGAGGAATTTAAGAATAATATTAATTCAGTAATGACTGAAATAATTAACTGGTTTCAGAGTAATCTTTTAACACTGATCTGTAATAAAACACACTTTTTGCAATTCTTGACTAAAAAACAAAATGAAATAAAAATTCAAATAATTGCTCCCAATTCAGTAATCACTAATATCAATAGCACCAAATTTTTAGGTTTGATCATCAACAATACATTGTCATGGAAGGATCACATTGCTGCATTAACATCAAAATTAAATAAGACTTGTCATGCTATTAGGGAAATAAAACCTTTTATGTCTTTGGATGCATTCAGAATGATTTATTTTTCTTATGTACATTCAGTCATGTCATACGGTATTATTTTTTGGGGTAATTCACATTATAGTAACAGCATTTTTAAAATTAAAAAAATAATAATAAGAATCATTACAAATACTCGTAGTTGTGATTCATGCCATCAGTTATATAAACAGTTAAAAATGCTGTCACTTCCATCTCACTATATTTTCTCATTACTTGTTTTTGTTAACAAGAATAGAAAACTATTTCTATCCAATTCTGAAATTCATGATATGAATACACGTTTCAACTACAATTTCCATCTACCTCCTACAAATTTAACATTAGTGCAGAAAGGAGTACTGTATTCTGGAAGTAAGTTCTATAATCACTTACCATTAAATATTAAAATTCTATCAAATGATGCTAAGCGTTTCAAATCCACATGAAAGAGCTACCTTACAGAACATACATTCTATAGCCTGGATGAATGTTATCAATCAACATCCCAATGATTATGGTTCTTTATTTCTTATTTAATTTCAATTTAATAATTACAGGATCTTATTTAGTGTATAACTTAACTTATTCCTCTTATTCATTACCTTCTTGCTCATCTTAACGTATTTACACTTGTCAGTTGTGTTATGACGAATGCCCTGCACACTTTTATGTACTATTCTGACTGATTCCATATCTGTGAAGATCCAATGGAAGGTGAATATATATATATATATGAACGAGTGGTTAGCTTCATTCCCAGTACATTTAAGACTAGGTGGGCCACAGATTAGGTCTGCACATAACAGAAGAGCAAGGGGGAGGGGTGACTGTGATCCTGCTGCAGGGCAGGGAGTCAAATCCTGACTCCTCACCTTCCAGCATGTAGCCTGAGACATATGTAATTATGATAGTAAAATTAAAAGTCTTCCACACTGCTTAGTGTTGAAAACACAAGGTACAAAGGGAATTCAAATTACCTGTCAGAAGTTGCAGTGAATTTACTATATCATATGACCAAATAGTTTACCTATATGATTTTCTATTCAAGATGTATATTTCATATTGCCAGGTATGGCATGCCTGCATGGCTACCGAGTGCAGAACTCTACTGCTGGAGGAAAGCGGTTTGCATTTGAGATACTACCCCCTGAACCTCGCCAAAGACACTACTACTTCCATACAGACACAGAGATGGACAAGAAGAGGCAAGACAATCCAACTTTCCTGTTTTGTGAAATCAGTACTGAAATAATTATCATAGACTATCTATTTATGTTGTATCAACTGGAGAGACAATTCAGCACTGACTGAGATAATGACATATTTATAAAATTATTTATTTATTTACTTACTTATCTATCTCTCAATTTGTCTGTCTGTCTACTTACCTACATGTTATTATCTCATGGTATACACTAGCCTCCATGTTTTGGATAAAATCCTCAGGGAGAATCAAATAGTACAAGAGACAAACGTAAATATAGGTGTACATCATTGTTAGATATGTAGAATATACAAATATACAATACTGCAGGAAGATATCAGTACTGTAGGTTATATTAATGTAAAGAATTGATGTTTGTATATTTACCATTATTAGAAATTACATTAACAAGACAGACTTTCATTGCAGTTCTAATATGAACTTTGTTCGAAACGCTGTGGTAAGAAATATAAATAGAATATAATAATATAAGACCATCAATCATGATGAAGGTTGTTTATTATATGTACAAGAATTTGTTCTGTAAAAACATTAAAAGATTAATTACAAATTTATACATTAAAAAACCATGGTTTAATTAATACATGGATATAAAACAGTTTGGGTCTTCACTATGATGAACAGTGTCATACTGTAGTTTTAAATACCTTGTAAACAGTTATAAGGATAGAACAGGTTAAACAGCCCGTCCACGGAAGTAAAATGTTTCACACAAAACTTATGTTTTGTAATAAGCATGTACTGGTGTCATCATAAATTTCTTCAGTATTTTGTAAAATTATCATGGCATAGTGCATTGCATCCTCAACATATGGAGGTTTGTTGGGAAATATGTTAAGTACAATAGACCAAAATGCATTGGTATTTCAGCCTGCAAGTTGGGCGGAGACTTATCGCCATTAAAAAAATATATCACACTAGAAAATGCCAAAATGGCCTATGGATTCATACAGATTCTGTGGTGAGACCTGAACAGAAAAAGTGACAGGATATTTTGAAATACAATTTTGACATTTTCAGACACACGATGTTCTGAGTTTAGAACAACAGTAATTGTTACTACACACATACAGCAAAATCAGGAGAGAGATGTTTACCAAAGTATAATTATTTTATGGCAGTACTTGATTTTGGAAATAAATGATAGAAGAGTGGAAAAGAACCAACAGACAGTTAGGAAAGAGAATAATATTACATTGAGTCTTCATGACACAGAATGTGAAAGTGTGGACTGCATTCAGCTGGATCATGACAGCTCCCCATATTGGGCTGTTGCAAATGTGCTACCGAATCTTCAAGTTCTTGGCCAACAGAGTAACTATAAACTTCTCAAAAAGGAACCTGCAGCATGGATATGAGATGTAATTGACTAGTATGCACAAAATTAAATATTCCAAATTACTTTTAATATGGACTTCCAATACCAAATTTCATCAAAATCTACTGAACAATTTCTTACATTAAACATGCAATTTGTAGGCACAATCTTCCAATTGTGTTCATTTCACGCACACTGTGCATACATATTTCCCTCTATCATTACAGTTGTGTTTTCTCTTATTCACAGGTGGTTGGCAGCACTGGAGTACTCCATTGACCGATGGATAAAGGTGGGCTGACGCAAGTGCCTCGGATGTTGGACTAACCAGGAATCCAGTCATTGCCACTCAACCATCTTGGGCTATGCCTTAGCTGCCACACTATCATAGATTCAACTGAGCACGACTGCTAACCAGTTTTAACTGCCTCTGAACTGTTTCGGCTGTGCTGACAGATGGTCAACTGAAATGTGTATAAACCTAGCTCACAACAATTGCATGAATAGAAGAAATCGAAAATGACAGTTGATGGCCCATTGATGGCCAGGTAATGTATGTGTTGATGGCAGATACTGTAATACGTGTAGTCTAGCTGCCACGTCAAAAGTAGACACAAGTTCAACATGGAAGTACTTAAGTTAATGTGCATGATAAAAGACTGTTTTGGAGTTTTCCAAACAGAAAGATGGAACTGTTACTGGCGACTGCAGACGCACAAAACAACATGACAGTACATCAAGCTGCCTTGTCCAAATGTGGTACCAAACACCTGGTAAGGCAGCTGTTCAGCATTTACATTGGATGACTGTATTCCAATAAACAGGAAAAACTAAGCACCAGTTACAGAAAATAAAGGTAACTATTATGTGTATAACATGACCCCTTCTATGCTGGTTCCAGCAGGGGCCCAATAGTGTCTCTTGAAAAAATTTGTACTTCTTGAAGGATATGTTCCACATTTTTTAGCATTACAATGTGAAAGAATTTAAATGAAAGCATATATAATTGTTATTACAGTTTAAAAAAAAAGAGAAAAATATTAAATTAATACTGATGCTGTATAGATTTTAAACAAACATTTTAAAACCATACCAAAGAGCTTCCTTCATATGAAAGAAGTTAATTAAACTAGAAGATCATAAACTGTGCAGTTAGTGAGTAAAACTTTTGTTGCATGGCCTGATTTGGGCCAGAATGTCCTCCGCACAACCTCTAATGGACAAGGATCGGAAAAACCGAGTCGTTCAGGTCCATACCCCACAAGCATGACTCCTTGACCCCTACTGCCAAATTTTTAAAATCTATGTATTTTTGAGTGATGCACTGGATGCTTTAGTTTAGTTTCCATAGAGGATGCAGCCCAGTTGAGGCCTAGCTCAAGCGGAGACATACCTGGCGCCGGTCAGGACTTTGAATGCAGTACTGCAGTGAATGAAAACTGATAACATTTGAATGTAACAGAAAACAGATGTTTATAGTTTTTGTCTTGGATAAACTTTAATAATTTCTAAACAGAACCAAGCTCAAATAATTTAAACATACAAGACTTGAGATAATAATGCGGGTTGAAATAAAATTAACAATATAACTAAAGAATAAAAAAACTACCTTAGCAAGGAGTTGCCAATGTTTCATTCCTTGTTTCCTTGCATTTTTGTTGTCTTGGTGGGAGAATATGTGTACAGTCATTTAATTTCAGCTTCTTTGTTTATTAATTTGCTGCCTGCATGAATGGTTTTTTTTTTTTCCTTCCTGGGACACACCTCATGTAATTCCCAGAATCTGAATCCTGCATGTCGTTGCTTTTGTTGATATATATGTACACCTGTGTGTCGAGGGCATGCCAACATTTGCCGGTATGCTCCCAGTCCATCCCAGTTTGCATACTAAATACTTATAAAAAGGCTCTTAAAATTTTGCATGGACCAATTTTATTCTATGATATTAATGCAGAGTTAATCTGCTGGCCAAAATGACACTCCAAGCCATAAAGCAACACAAAAACAAATATGTGGTGGAATTCAGGCTCTTAAAGCTTGACCACACATTTCATCCAGACTGATGCTGTGTGTTTGTTAGAGTAGACATGTATGTAGCCACCTGCTGTATCCAAAATTGGTCTGCAGGGTTCACTAATGGAATTCTGGTTTTTAGTACACTTCTAATTTCAAGTCATGAAAAATTCTTTCATATCCTCAATTTCATTTGTAATAAAAATTTTGCTACTTTAAATAATGCAGTATGGATATCTTCACAGTACAAGGTCAACCAGAATTAATTAGATGGATTCTGCAAATCAGTCCACACTCTCTTGGATAGAATTGTTTTTCTATAACACTCACCTCACTGAGTCATGGCCTACATAATAAAATGGACCCTGTTTTATTATGAGAACTTTTCAGTAATTCGGTGCAGTATCTGGAAGGAAATGCAATAAATTACATGTGAATAATGTCAAGTGGTCATTATTGGCAAAATGTGGTGACACTCGGCAAGAAAGCAAGGCCCAGAACACTGTCACAAACTCAAATTTACCCAATACTGCTACAGCACAATACTAAAAACTATATACATTGAAAAGAAGTTGGAAAACTTTACACTTCTCTGGAAGTAAAGTCCACAGACTTGGCATATGACAGACAGACACACAAACATACTGTGTATGTGTCTCTATGTCTGTGTATGTGTATCTGTACTCAGAATATGACTTCTCATAATACAGTCTGAAATGTAGGGTGCCCACGGTCCGAGCTGGTGAACACCCTCAAAGTGTCTGCACACAGTGTCACAACTGCTGCTGTTATTCATGACAATAATATTAGTTTGTTTCCTAACTCATGCAAATAACCAACAAGCAATGCTCATGTTTTCAAGGTCTAAAGTATGGTAGTCTCTATGCCGCCTCCATTTCCCCAGCAATGGTGTAAGGTGCCCACTCAGCTGTGAACCAACTCTATGAAGATACTAGCGGCAAGCCACACACAACACAGGTCTCTGTATTATCTTTTCTATGTCTATGTATCTTTGAGGCCCTTTCAGTTGCTCATAAACCCTTCTTAATCATCATCATCATCATAATCATCATCATCATCATCATCATCATCACCACCACCACCATCATCACCATCACCACCACCACCATCATCACTATCACCACCACCACCACCACCAACAACAACAACAACAGCAGCCAGTCACTGAAAATAAACTGAATCTCCACCCATGGGTACCTACTAAGTGGAGTCCTAATCCTTGTCGAACTTGACAAACAAAACAGAGAAAAATAAAGTACCAAGAATTTTAGATATCAGGCCTATATGGATGGGAGAAATAGTTCTGTGCTCTAAGTGCTCCTGGTGAGACACCCTGCCACCATCACTATCCCATTAGTAAGAATCTATAGCAAGACTGCTGTCATCACAAAGGCTTTGCCAGATACCTCGTCGAAATACAGAATGGATCACAATATAGTCTTCTGGATTATGACAACATATAATCTGGAAGTATGGGTGGTAGCTCTCTACCAAAGCAGACAGTGACAGAAACCAAAAGACCACAATAAATATGCACTGCTATGAAAACCTCAAGTCTCCTGTATGACATTTCTATATTGTCTGATTTCATTCATTCATTCCATTGGCATGTGCAGAATACAACGATTCCTTGCCATTCTCAAAGCTTCATCCATTCCTCTCTGTTACATACCCTTTCCTTCCACCCTATTCCACCAACTAGTCTTCCATCCTCCCTCACTTCATCTTGCCATCTATTTCTTGGTCTGTCTCTCAGCCTTGTTGCTTCCAAATTCATATATAATAATTTTTTGGGAATGCTATTTTTTTCCATTCTTTGTACATGCCCAAACCAACGTAATCTATTTAACCTTATTGTCTCTGTTATAGTGGGTTTTTTTAACCATTGTCTGATCATGTACAAAAATTATTATCTATACTACTTGCAGGCCCACACATATCTGGGTAACAAAGGCCATTTTCACTTTATTATTCACTATTTTTATTTTCAGTGGTACAACTTATGTCCATCCTCCAATTAGTTTAGGTAACTGATGGTCAACTTAGAAAAGCAAACAGAAGAAGGTAAACACAAAGGGGAAAGAGCAACATCAGTGTTTTTGAGTCATATAACATATAGTTTCAGTCAGGTGCAAGATGGAAGCTTACTGCCTAGTTTCTTGTGCCTACTGAACTCCTGAAGTGTCTCAAGAATGCGGTCCATCTCAGCTCGATAAAAGCACAGTTGACGGTTCTTGTCGAGTAGCCTCTCCCTTATACTGGAAGCATTTCTGTCCTCCCCACTGACTGCACGCTGCTTGGCACTGCGCCGCAGTAGATCACGCACAATTGCCTGCAGTTTCTGCTCACGAGTTTTGTGTCTATGTTCCAGTTCAGACAACTTCTCCTGCAGCATTTCATACTGCAACATCTCCTGCACAACAGTAACAAACTGCAACAGTTTAACCCTCTTACAACATCTGCTCTGTATGGAGGTGTTGCTTTGTTGCTCTAAAGGAATAACTCATACTGAATGTGTTTGAGACAAATGTTCATGACAATATTAGGATCAAAGATAGAGGAAGCAGCAGCTGGAGGGAGAAACTTATATAATAATCTTCCATAAGGGGAACTCTTCACATAATATTGTTAAGGTTTGTACATGAAATCATATGGGATGGTCATGACATACAGCATGTATGGGTAAACCATGAGGAAGGCATAAAACATTCTGGTTCAAAATCCTAAGAAAAGAGACCACTTGGCAGGTTGTGGTACAGATGGAAGGATAATATTGAAATTAACCTTAGAAAAATGGCATTTTGTGAACATGTTAATGGACTATCGCTTTCACTGCAGCAGAAAATTTATTGATCATCTCTGCTAACTGTCAATATCCAAATGAAGAACCTGAACTATGGAATGTAGCTCCTGCCAAACTAATGCTATACTGTGCCATAATTTTCAAAAACTGAAGTATCTAATGCCTTGACAGCTTGTTGCCTGCACCAGGCAGCTCCTCTGCAATGGACTTCAAAGCATACATTTTAAGCTTCCATTAACACGTCATCTATCTGAAAGATTTTGTCTGTAGTTAGGCACATTCACAAAATTGTGAAAAGCGACTATTAGCTTCATCGTGTCTGTCTGTCTGCCGTCCATCTGTTCTCATGGAACAATTCAGTTCCCACAGGATGGATTTTCACGAAACTTTATATTTGAGTATCTTTTGAAAATATGACTAGAAAATTCAAGTTTCATTTAAATTGTAAAAGAATAAAGGGTAATTTACATGATGACCAATATACATTTTGATCATATCTCACTCAGTTCTTCTTAGAATGAAAAATGTTCCAGACTAAAGTTGTAGAGAAACTCAAAACACACATTTTATGTTCAGTAACTTTTTTCAAAAATCATACCATTTATGAGATAATGTGGAAAAATGCTGTATAACTGGGCAGGCCGCAGATGACAATATGGTGCACGTGCATTGCACACTGAATACCTAAGGCTACACAGACACACAGGTTGTGTAATACTCATTGCTTCTCAATCGCAACAATGGTTGCACGAACGCACTGCAATGTTACATATATGTACATTGACTGTCTTGCTTTAATGTTAATCTTGTACGATGACTAGTAATATTTGAGACAGTGACCTTTTGTGAAGCGCTCCCCTTTGTATGGAGAACCATATCCTCCTTATCAGAATAGTTCTCAACAGGTGTCACAGATACACAATATGCACACAAGCAACCTTCAGCATTACCACATTTCTCTGTAGAGCAGTGTGATAAAATTATATCATCGGAATATCCAGACATGAAATTACATCATTTAGAAACTCTGACAGTTGTTCCATGTCTGAGTGTTCGGATGTTACGTATATCCTCGCTGCTTTACAAGAAAAGATGGTAATGGTAAGCATCATTTTCACCATCCTTAACTGCTTGAGACAAAGTACATATTTCTTATGATGCAAAATAAGCCATGTCATGAATTAGTACTTCTATCAAGATGTAAATTAAATAGAGGTCCTGTTGCATTCCTATTGCCCAGTGTGAGCACAGAGAAGCCAGAACTATTGTCCTGCCCTCTGGGATGTGATATTGTACAGTCTAGTGTAAGTACCCACAGAATGGAGAAACCTTCTGCCCCCATATTCATGGTAGAATTGTTGTGAATATGTTAACATGTTATACAAAATTATCATAAAAGTCACATAAGATTATAGTATGCACAGCAGTACTTCTCAAATTAGAAACAGGGTTTATCCAAAATCAGATGTAGGCCTACAATGTAAAACTTTGTACATTAAACATATGCAGATGTCCACAACTTACAGTAAATGAATTCCTTGAAAAACTGTATTATATCAATTCTGTATTCATGTGGTACTGTAACACCTATTCTAATGTGGAAGGGTACAAGTCCTAACCCCAAAACACCCAAATAATTTAAATTCTCAAAACACTGGCAAAGGAAGTAAGAAGTTAGTATATTAAGAAACTAAATTAAATTAAACAAGATTTAGGAACATCACCAAATATCTCACAGCTCACTGTGTTACGGCCTGTAACAACTTGAAACGAGGCACAAGTGGGGAAGACAGAAACTCACTGCTTGCACACAGATTGACCAGTATCAGCAGACAGAGGTGCCTGAGACTACTTCTAAGTGACACCAAAACTACTCATCTCAAGAACAGCAACATATTGCTTCACCAATTATGTTGTGTTCACAATGTGTGCAACAAATTTTCTGGCTGAAAAAAAACTGATTATCTGTCACAACATATTGTAATGAATACACACTTCCTGGGGACATAGTAAGGATCTACCATACATTAAACTCATAGACTGACTCTGGTGAAACACATACTGTGTTACAACTGTTAGCCACTTACAGTAGAAACCTAACTTTTTTTGGGACAATATGGGATCGAATCACAATGGAGGCAAGATTTTCTGCACCTGTCCACACTGGCTCTTGGGACCACCCAGCCTCCTGCACAACAGGTAGTGGGTCTCTTCCTTGGGGACAAAGTGGTTATGGTGTGCTATTGACCACCCACCTCCATCTAGTGCCAAGGTTAGAGAAAGAGTAGAGCTATACCACTACTCCCCCTCTGGACCTTCATTTACTGTTTACCTTTCACCTACTTTTGTTGAGATACTGGCAGGGAAGAACAACATGTGAATATCTGAAGGCTGACAAAAGACAGCAGTACTTAAAATACTGTAGTACATTTTCCATGACAATATGTGCTTACAAATAACCAGTAGTATTACTACAGTGGCACTGCCTGTACTAACATAACTTCATGCAACATTTTTGCTATCAAATTCTTGTATTAAACTTTGTACCTATTACACTCACTGGTGTTTGCATGCTCTGCAAGTCAGACACTCTCTTCATGAGATCCACATTGCTTTTCTCCAAGTGGTCTCTTTCTGCTTTCAGCATCTCTGTCTCCTCCTGATATTCATCCAGCCTGTCATTAAAGAAGAAGCCAATTATTCTATTTCAATACTTACTGCTGCAGAAGAAGCTCAGGGAGGAATACAGATCACATTATTGTAACACACCACACACACACACACACGTCAGACAAACACAAAACTTCATAGCCATGCCACAGCTCAGGTAGTTAGATTCAGTCTTCCTACTGCAAAGACTCTGGGTTTAACCCTAAGGTAGTTCATGCTGAATTTTTGGTGGACAAAGTGACAGTGGGGCAGGTCATTCATTAAATATATCGGTTTTATCCTGCTGGTTATTGTTCCAACAATTGTCCCTACTTATCCATCATCATCATCATATTTTTATTTTTCCATAGATCCATCATAGTTACATCAGCCAAGGGTATAGAAATTGTCATTAATTCAATTTGAACACATATACATGAACACAAACACATATCCAACAATCTGAATATCATATTAAGGATATTTGTCAAAGCTCATACAATGCATTCATAGTGAAATACAACAGAAATAACACAACTTCATATAACAATAAAATATTAAAAATGTATTTATATTAACATATTTACTATATAAAACACAGCTCTTATATTTTTCTGTTTTCCTTATAATTAAAATATTCTTCAATCAAAAAAAAAAAAAGGCGTGTCGATATAAAAACCCTTTTAAGGTGGTTATAAAACATTTCCGGTCATTCGATATGTTTTTAATATATTCCAGAAGATGGTTAAAAACCTTTTTTCCTGAGAAATATGCTCCTTTATTAAATTTAGATAAATTTACTATTGGCAGGTGTAGACTATTATGGTGCCTAGTTCTATATTTATGAATTTCCTTATTTGTAAAACAGGCCCATTTAAAGCTGCAGCTCCAAGGAAGTCACTCTCACTTCATTCCTACATCTAAAAGAAACCTTATTTAATGATTATCTGGTAATGTACTGAGGGAGCACCAAAAATAGCATGGTTGAAAAATGAGACACAGAAAAATCGCTGTTAATGATGTGTATTAAATACCAAGTACCAAAACAGTGGGGAAATGGGATTTGATTCCCCAGCATGGGCAAAAGGTTTTTGCCTTCTCCAAAGTGTCCATATCAGATCTGGGGCATAACTGGTCTCATAATCAACATATATAAGAGGCTCTTCACTGGGAGAAAAGCAGCCAGAGTATGAAGTTGACCACGTACCTCCTCCTAGCACCAAATTTAATAATGCACAAAACCAAACCACCACTTCCCCATATGCCCCCCTGTCACGGTGCTTAATTAAGACACAAGAACAACTTGGCAAATGAACAGAACATCTTCAAATTTAAGGTACTTTGGCATTAAACTGTATTTTATTTCTGAATCAGATTAAAATAATCTAATAATAAAATGGTAATACAACACTACAAAGGATCTTCCAAACCAAGAAATACTGCCAGATCAGCAACTTTCATTCCACATTAGTGGCAGTGCAATGGAGAATTAAAGTACAGTGCACCAAAATTGTCATGGGCAAGCAGCCATATCAAAGTTGGGTCACAAACCAACATTTTGGAGACTGCCTCTGTCACCAACATTGAGGCACTCTAGGTGACAGGAAGGTGGAGTTAAACTGAGATGTAATTGCTGACAATTCAGTCCTGATACCTGGTTGCTTAACCCTGGAAATCAGTCTCTCATCTGCAGATTAGCCTCTGTTTGCCACTGTGTTAAGACCATCCTGGAGCATATCCATTTTATTGTTATTTAACCTATCTGTCTCTAATATCTGGAAGAATGTTATCACAGGAAGATGCTGGATTTGAAACGGGAGTCATGACCACACAATATGTTGTCTGCCCTCTTGTCATGCTCTGCACCAATTGGAAACACACATAATATGTACTGACAGAAAGGCAGACACACAGACATACATATTACTCACGATCATTCACCACACTAACCCTGATAATGGTAGCAAAGCAGGTCTTCATTACATTGCTTTCTAACTCAGCTCTGATGCAGATGATTACCTGTTTCTGGTTCAACGCTCAGTTGAGACCACTTTCTACACAGCAAGCGGCAAACATTGGGTTTACCAAAGATATGGGGTTGCCATAGCAATGATGATGAAGGTTCCAGTATTCAAGTACATGAAACCATGCAGATTGGTTAGAATCACCTTACTGCTTTCTTTTGTTACATTCTGAATGCCACAACAACTGATGTATTTATACTGACTGTGGCAGCATGGCGACTGACAATTTAAAATACATGCAGCAACCAAGCAGGGAGCCTCAACTGAATGCTGAACAGGGTATAGCCATGATTTTCAATCTATTTTAGCTCACAGAACACTAAGAAAGGTACAGAACTTACTGTCCACAATAAGTGCAATATAAAATCAAACTCCAGTGTTTGTTATTTATTATGTACATTACATGTAAAAAATCAATGGCTAACCTCAAAATGATCAATAACCTGATTGCTGGCCTGACACATCACCCCTGTCCATGGAGAGCTCTGCTTACTGACTTGACTACAGAATCAGGAAGCTTCTGGGTTGAAGCAACACTGGATTGTCTGTATGCTATCAGTGACAGAACGAATACTGTCGAATGTTGCCACATGAATTTTAATTTGTACATATAAATTTAGGTGTGGCAATACAACTCTTCAGCCATTTTCATCTCTTGGAACCCCTGACACCCCGTTGCAAAACTGTGGGGTTCCATGGTACCCAGTTTGAGAAACAGGGTACAGGGAGATTTGAACGCACTTGCTTGTCACAGAAGGTCTACACCTTAAAATCCTGTATTTTGCCCATATACTCACAGCTTAAGGCGATCCTTAAGGTGACCAATAATGATCTGCTGCGTGCTCAGCTGGCCCTGGAGGTCAGCAATGCGAGAATTGGAATGTCGAGCCATGTGATCTGATACAAGACGATCTAATTCTACTTCATGCTGCTCTTGCAGTAAGTTTAACTACAACACACAGAGTGATGTGTGTTTCAAAAGTAAGGTAAAGCAAACACTCCAAATGTTCTTAACCTCAGCTCTCAATGACTGCAAGAGGCTAGCTTCATGTTCCAGCTGCTTTATCACAAGGGAAAGAGCCCCCAGTACACATACACTAGAAGAATGGAGAGGCCAAAGAGATGCTTGCACCTTGTTGTTCTGTCTGTGCACAGTCACTTTAATGACTTAGCTAATGTATCATATTCAGACAGCCAACATAAGCATACACTACGTAAGTTACAGCATTTCAATCGATACACTCACTTCCACATAAAAGTTCTATATTGTTATGAACTCTGACAGACCAAGGAAAGGCACAAAAAATTGTAGTAAGGGAGGGAGTAATCAGCCCCAGATTCAAAACAGCTATCTACTGAATTCAAATCTGGAACATTACCATAACACAAACCCATCTGGTAGAAAGCTACACAAACACAATTACAAATGTGTTTCATTTATTTATTTACTTGTTTTTACATATATAGTTATTTAACAGTGTTGTCAGTGTCTCAAGACTGCACAGTGTTCAAAAGCAGGACCATTAATGAATAATGATTTGGTAAAGCTGTGGACGGAAGCATCATGGTCTAATGTGAGACTCTACCCCAGCATTTGCATGGAGAGTCTGACATGCCTCACCCAGGATATGCAATGTCCTGGCCAAGATTCAAACTGAGCACCTTCCAAGTACAAGTACAGTGTTCCTGCTTGAGTGAATATGCTCAGTAGGTGTGTATATGTTCAAAGGAGGAATTCAAAGGAGTACTTGTCAATCTATTCACAAGTGCAGATACTTGCCTCACTAACACCCTGTGGACATTTTCTCCACAAAGCATGATAATTAATTTTTAGTAAAAATACTGCTACACTCACATCCTGCAGACGTTTTTCCTGCAGACTGCAGTAATCTTCCTCAAGATGCAACAGTTTCTCTCGCAACATGTCATTCTCTTGCTCCAGTCTTTTTACGTCTTCCTGTCGATCAGGAGAATATGGCTCGAACCGTGATGGATCATACACCTTACTGCCTGATCGCCGACTAGTTTCATTCAGCTGTTCGTTGACTGCTGCTCCTGTAATGTTTCAAAATCAGATTTTCTAGAGGTTACAAATGTGGTAAAAATGACACACTGTTCACTATCCAACTTTTTTCTGCGGCACAATGGCCCAAGTTGGGCCTAGGTCACCTCATTGTTAAGGTTTATATATCACACATGCAGTAGGACTGATCTGAACAAATGATCAGTCCTTCGCAGAGGCCGCCACTACATGCACAACACACACCAAACACAACAGGCAAACATACATGCTCTCAGTGAGATTCAAACCAGCAATCCCAGCAATCCAGTGGCTTCAGACTATGCCTCAGAAGGCACGGCCACTGAAATTGGTTTATCTGGCATAATGTGCATCATATGCCAGCTGCCATGATTCAATTATACTGGATACTTCAAATTTCAGAGAAAGGTTGGATACGCATGTTTCTTGAGCTGGACTACCCGTGTATATCTATGTGCATCCTGTATAACTTACTGTGATAGGCCCCCTGTAGGCTCATAACATGCAAATTCAGTCACACCCAAAAAAAGAAGCATCAGGCAACCAAACAGATGCTGTTTTGGGTTACACGCACATAAAGTAATTGTAACTGCAACCAGTCTGTTTGCAACACACTAAGTGGTTTATCCTGAAATTTGTGTGCCTAACAAGATGTTAAAATCACAATTCAGTAAGCTCTGTCTAAATGTTTCCGCAGAAACATAACATTATTCCAACATGTGCTATGTATGTATGGCATGAACATAAACAAAAGCAATGCATTCAGTGCAATGAGTAGTAAATCTCACACACAATGATCAGACAATTGTAATCACAAAATGCTACGTATCACAACTAACTACCATTATAACATTTAAACAGAATCTTTGTAAATTTACTGTACGTTAACTGCCCCTTTTTAACACTGTAACAAACACCTGTATACCACATTCATGTGAACTTCCATGTCTGGTGGACATCAGACAAGTATTCTGCTGCCATCTGTCAAAGTTAGGATTCTGGGCACCTAAGTCAACCTATGGGTTCAGGCCTCTGCACACAAATCCCACTGAACACCAACCCTAACACATTACAAAAGGACTGCTTTATTTCTAGCTAGTGCCGCCATACACAGTTGTCACAACTGTGACAATGACCAAGGTACAGCTCACCCCAGAACAGGCCATGAAGGCCAAATGGGGCACTAGATGGGGGTGTCACACCCCAGCCACTTTACCCCCAGGAAAGAGAAACGGCACCTTTAGACAAGAAGATGGGTGGGGCCAGGGCCTGTAAGGATGGGTGCAGAAAATCTCACCGCCACCGGGTTTTGATCCCTGGACCATCCAGCCTGTAGCGAGTCACTGAGACAATGGCATCAATTTCAGATCAATAAAAGTACAAGAGTTTATTCTTGACATAAGGCATCCTGTTATGTACATGAAGAATTGTTTCTATCAAGGCAACAGTCCAAAATAACCAGTTCATCAGACAAGTGACAACTTATAGAAATTATCAAAAACTACATTCTCTTTTCACTGGTGTGAGATCTCAAACCTTACATTGTTGTCCACACAATATATCAACTGCATCAAATACACTAGCTGTATTAAGTATTATTTTTTGGTTATATTACATTCTCACACATTTCAATCATGCTGTATATGGAAAGTTACGCTTAATAATATAAGTTATTCTAAAAAAAATATATCTGTGAACTTTCAAGAATTTATTATTTAAAACTAAAATTACAATTCTTTGTTGAGCTTTATGTAATAGTATATAAAATACTGCTGTCGTACCATGTTCCCTATTCTTCTCCTTTTATTCTCTTTTTTCTTACTGTTGAAACTGAAAAACATGTCTTCCAGTAAATTAGTTGTGCTGCGCTGTTTCCCTGCTTGAAACAATTCAAAAGCTCATTCTTTTATTCTTTATTTATCTGTTTACTGAATGTGTGGATAAGAAAAACCAACTAGATGTCACTTTTTGTATTCTTTATTTCTCTTCTAATAGTTGCTCAACATGTTTCGGGCAACCATGTGCCCATCATCAGGAGCTGACGACTGCGTGATGT
>Ga0209755_10003049_pt1 | contig 21515 bp, 19 predicted proteins | sample TergutCo191P1_FD_187301 | JGI IMG/M metagenome (GOLD analysis project Ga0209755, IMG submission 187301) | Cornitermes sp. P1 segment gut microbial communities from Petit-Saut dam, French Guiana - Co191P1 (SPAdes) (version 2) | ecosystem: Host-associated > Arthropoda: Insects > Digestive system... | reverse complement strand
GCCGTATTTGTCAAAAGCGGTCTTGCATTCCAAGCCTATTATGCTCTGGTGCAAAAGGACGTGGTTCAAAACGCTGCCCAAAACATAGCGGCATTTTGGCGTATTGACCGCCTTTTCAATCGCTTCGCTTATGGCGCAGCCAAGCGAGCCTCCGGTATTTGGGTCTTTTTCCAGGATTTTCTTGCCGCAATTGGTGGTGGAAGAAGGAGATGGAATCAGCGTTGCGCCGTAGGTTTCTATAAGGGCTTTGCGATATGGTTTTTGCTCGGAAGAAACTTTTACCATGTAAACCGTTAAATCCAGCCCGTAAAATGCGCAAGCCATAGATAATGCGCTCCCCCATTGGCCGGCTCCGGTTTCGGTGGTTAAGCTTGCCAAGCCGTCTTGCTTTGCGTAAAATGCCTGCGCAGCCGCCGAATTTAGCTTGTGCGAGCCGCTGGTGTTTGTGCCTTCGTGCTTATAATAGATTTCCGCTGGTGTGCCCAGAACCTTTTCCAGGAAGTATGCTCTTATCAGTGGAGCTGGGCGGTAGGCCCTGTAAAATTCCAAAATGCCGTCCGGGATAGGGATGTATTCGGTGGTTTCGTCCAATTCCTGTTCTATGCACTCTTTGCAAAAGACGGGGTCAAGGTCTGCGGCGGTTACGGGCTGCTTTGTTCCAGGATGCAACATTGGGGCTGGCTTATTCTTCATAAACGCCCTTATATTGAGCCAGGATTTAGGCTGATCCTCTTCTGAGAGAAAAAAACGTTGAGGGAAATTTTTAGTCATTTGGGTCTCCTTAACCATACTGCGCATAAAAACATAGAAAAAACTATACCGGCTATCAGGAATACCATTATGCCCATAATAGCGAGGTCGCCAATGCTTTTCAACCCTTTATGAGCGGTGAAGAGCATTCCAACAAAGCCCGCTGCCGTGGTGGTGGAGCTTGCCATAACATTTCTGCCTGTGGTATCCAAAAGTTCCCTTAGAGTTATTTTGCTTGAAGTCCAGCTCGCTATAAAATGAATGGCGCAGTCTATGCCAAGCCCCAAAACCAAAGGAATCACAATAACGTTATAAATGCCTATTTTGCCAAAGTCAAGGAAGTGGGTTAAAAAGCCCATAAGCCCCAGCGTTAGCACTATTCCCATTGCAAAGGACAAAAAGCCGGTGGCAAACATTGACGGTTTTCTAAGGCTCACCACAAGGCTTATGAATATCATAAGCGTTATTAGAATTGCCAAATTAAAGCTGTCTGATTTTACCGATTCTATAACGTCGGAGAGGATGAACTGCGATGAGAATACCCTTAGCTTTTCGTCGTCAAAATTCCAGTTGCCGTAATCGTTTTGGAATTTATGAACAGCATGTGCGTCCCAGCTCGGGTAGTTACCGTAAATAAAGCCTATTTTGCCATAGCTTCCGTCTTTTTCCCGGAGCAAATCCAAGGCCCATTCCGGAATATCCTCGGCGGTAAAGGTTTTCTCTACCAGCGCGATTTCGCGGAGTGCCGCAATATTGCTGGAATCGTCGCCCTCGGCTTTGTCAAAAACTCTGGCTTCCAGCAATTCACGAATTTCCTCTATAATTTCCAGCCGTTCGTTTTGCGCGTCTTCCGGAGGAACAAAAGTTTTGAGAGTTAAAAAACTGCGAAGCGTAGAGTCTTTTTCCTTATGCAAACGAATCATCAGCGTATCATAGAGTTTATCCAACTGCTCTCGTTTTGAGCCCATGACAGCAGCCGGCGTTGAGGATTTGCGGTTGCTTGTGATAGTGACTCCGGTTGCGATGCCTTTTTCTTCTACCTTGACTTCTTTTGATTCTCTTCTCAGATTTTTCAGGTCGTGCTCAAAATCCACATAAGGGGCAAAGAACATGGAGATTACGCCCAAGACAATGCCGATAATCGCAAGGTGCTTAAAGAATTTAAAGATTCTTGCTTCGCTCCATGCTGTCGGCATAAAACTGTATTTTGAACCATGCGGAACGCCGCCTACGCAGAGTATAATCACAGGCAAAAACAGCATTGCGGAGAGCATGCTGAACAGCACGCCAAAAGAAGCTACCACGCCAAACTCGTAGAACCCTCGGAAATGCGCTACCAAAAGCGTAAGGAATGCGGCGATTGTAGTTCCGCTTGCCAGCAGGAACGGCCTGAACATCTCAATTTGAGCTTCTTTCAGGGCTTGTTCCAAATTAGAGCTTTTCGGAAGGCATTTTTGTGTTGTTCCTAATAAATGTATGGAATAATCTATGCCTATCCCCAAAATTATTGTTGCGACAAAAACGGTGAACGGGTTTAGGGTTCCGTAAAAAACAGCGGTGAAGGCGAGTACTAAAACGCAGGCATAAAGTATGCTTGCCATTATGAGTAGCGGCCCTTTAACGCTTCTGAAAAAGAAGATTGTAAGGAGCGTTATGAGCACCAGGCTTATGGCAAAAGAAGAGACAGAGTCGTTTTTCAAATCTTCGACTTCTTTTAAGCCTTCGTAGGTTCCTTCAACGGAAAAGCGAATTGGGCTCGGATATTGCTTTGAGCTGAAATGCTTCACCAGAGTATCTGAGCGAGCTAGGATATGCCCTACAAATGTGTAGTCGGTTGATGGCAGGGATAATTTTGCCTGTACTATTCCGTTGAATAAAACTTTGCCTGTGCTATCCGGCAGGGGGCATCCGATTAACCTTGTTCTCAGATGTTCTGGGATGGGAGCTTTGGGATCCCATTCGGTTGAAGCGGTAGCGGTTCCTGTGGAATCGTTTGCCTCTGCTTTAAAAAATGCGTCAAATGCGCTGGCAGCTTCGTCCGGCAGGCCAAGCTCCTGCGGTATATTTGCATCAAACCAGACTCTATCTTTGGTTTCTCTTTGCACCAAGTCCACCACGAGCGGCAAATTTTTTCGTCCGATTTCCAGTTGAACGTCTTCCAGATTGTCTCGGACTCTTTCCAAATGTTCAATTGGCAGGTAGAGCAGGGCATTGTCTTTGAAGAATTTGTTATCGTTATCTACTTGAACGGAGACAAAGTCTCCAGTCCAGTTTTGCTGGATATAATCTTTTATCTCATCTTGCAGTTGTGCCACCAGTTCCGCATTTTCGCTTTGGATGGCAATCATAAAGCGGTCTGTGCTACCAAAGCGCGTGAATGATTCCTTTAGAGCTATAACGCTAGGCGTGGTTTCCGGCAGCAGTTTTGATAAGTCGGCATCCAATTTTAGCTTGGGATACACGAGTATGGGTATCAGGCAGAGGAGGACTATGCCTAAGTAAAAGGACAGGGCTTTGAATTTGTTTCGGCAAATTAGGGGTATATACCAGTTTGCGAATCTTTCTTGCAGGGGTATTTTGAAGTTTTGCATATTGTGAATGTAGAAAAATAAATAAATGCATTTACTAATTTAAACCTATGTTTAAGCAGCTTTTTGGCAAATTTTGGAAATTTGGCATAGTAGGCATTGCGAATACGGCAATTTCCTATGCGACTTATGCAATTTTTGTCACTTTGGGCATGCATTATCTTTTGAGCGGCATTATTGCGTTTGCGGTTAGCATGGTCAATGCTTTTTATTGGAACAACAAGCATGTTTTTTATGAAAACAGAGAGAATAGGAGTGCCATAGGCTCTGCGTTGCGCATGGTTGTTTCTTACGCATTTTCCGGTTTGCTCATAGGCACGTCTTTGTTGTATGTTTTTGTAGATATTTTTGAGATAAATGAATACATTGCCCCGTTTTTCGGCCTTTGCGTAACGGTTCCGCTGAATTTTATGCTGAATCGATTTTGGGTGTTTAGGTAGCTATCTTTTCTTGGCATGAAATTTAAAAGATTAAAAAGGCAGTGAGCAAAATGTAGTATATTGAGCTAGTGTTCTGTAAAAAACAGATATTTAAATAAATCACTTGACATTTTACTGAACATTTTTGCGGTGAATTCAAGAAGAAAGCATAAAAATGTAAACATATGTTTACATTTATGCATTTTTTTCATTTTTTTTCCTCTGAATTGCGTCTAAGTATTAGAACAAGAATAGGAGGTTCTATATTATGTTGACAAATGTTAACGAAACCGCAACAAATCGCCGCTACAAAGACAGCGTGTTCACAAGGCACTTCGGAACTCCCCAAAATGCGCTGGAGGTGTATAATGCCGTGAGCGGAAAAAACTACCCGGAAAATACGAAAGTCCAAATAGTAACTCTCTCGGACGCTCTTTTCATGGAGCAGTTGAACGACGTGGCTTTTCTAATAGAAGACAAACTGGTGGTGCTGATTGAGCATCAATCTACTTTGAACGAGAACATCCCGCTGAGGATGCTTTTGTACATAGCTCGCGAATATGAGATGATAACGAGCAGCAAGGATTTGTACAAGGAGAAAAAGGTAAAAATACCAACTCCTGAATTTGTAGTTTTATATAATGGCGAAAAGGAGATGGATGACTTTGTTGAGATGAAACTGTCTGAAGCCTTTGAATTTGAGAGCGATGTTGGCCTTGAATTGGTTGTAAAGGCGTATAACATAAACAAGGGCAGGAACATAGACATAGTATCCAAGAGCCGCTCGCTTAGCGATTACGGTGAGTTCATAGCTGAGGTTAGGGCTAACTGTAAGGGAATGGGTTTAAAGATGGCTGTTAGAGCCGCAGTCAGGAGCTGCATCAGCCGAGATGTTTTTGTTGATTTTTTGACTCGCAACGGGTCGGAGGTAGAGAATATGCTGCTAACTGGTTGGAATATGAAGGATGCTCTCGCTGTCAGGTATGAGGAAGGCGTGGAAGATGGCGAAGCAAGAGGAGTTGCCATTGGCGAAGCAAGAGGCATGGATAAAGTGTTTGCCCTTTTGGAAAAGGGCATATCGTTGCCTGACGCAAAAAGAATGCTTGGGCTGCAAACTTAGCTTATGGATCGTAGGTAGAGAATATGAAGGATGCCATCGCTGTCAGGCATGAGGAAGGCGTGGAATTTGTAAATTAAATGAGGATGAACTCAAAGCCTATAGGTATAGTATGAGATATGTTGATGAAAGGAAGCTTGCCATTGACTGTGCGGTGAAAGATGCTGTGAGAGATGCTACTATGTCTGTTGCAAGGCAAAGCAAACTGTTGTCATGAGAGAGCTATTCTTAGAACCGATTTTCCGCAAGATGCGCATAGCGAGGGTTTTTGACGTTGGCTGAGGTAATTACTCAGACAGCATTTCTTCTGTGAAGTTGAATGGGATTGTAGGGGAAACGTACCCTTTGGCGCGTTCTATTGTGCTCCATTTCCAAGTGCGAATTGCATTTCTGATAGCTTTGTCAAATTCAGGGTAACCTGTGGTGCTGGACACTACGTTGATGTTGATGATTTCGCCACTTCCGGTGATGGAAAATTTGAGAGTGATCTTTCCGCCAAAATCCGTTTTTTTCTTAAAATAATAGTGATATATTTCCTTTAACTCAGGTGTACGGGCATTTATGACATCTTTAATTTCTTTTGATGAGCGAGAATGACCACCACGACTTATGCAACTGGTGTTGCATACATTTTCTGCACTATGCCATTCTCCGTTGATTTGTATGATAATGTCATTCGGAGGATTGCGCCTAAAGGACTCTGTTAGCATTTTTAAATGTATTTTGGGAAACCCTGAAACGTATCTGCAGCTCCACATGCGATTGAGAGCACTAAGGCTAGAAGCATGCAGAGTTTTGGCATAAGAATAATTTAGCAAATTTGAGTTTATTATATTACAATAACGATGAAGGAGCCTTTTTTAGAACCGATTTTACGCAAGATGCGCATAGCAAGGGTGTTGCCTGTGCTTAGGAGATTTCCTCAGTGCAGGCTTTTGGATGTTGGCTGTGGCTGGGAGGCGAGGTTTTTAAAATCCGTTGAGCCGTATATATCTAGTGGGACTGGCGTGGATTTTAAAGCTCCGGATTTTGATTCAAGAAAATTGAAAACAATAACAGTGACTTTGAATGATAAGCTGCCTTTTGAGGATAATTCTTTTGATGTAGTGAGCTTGATGGCAGTTTTGGAGCATTTGGAAAAACCTCTTGATATTTTGAAAGAGATTCGCAGAGTGCTAAGAAAGGAAGGCGTTTTGGTTGGCACAGTGCCAAGCAAGGCAGCGAAGCCTGTTTTAGAGTTTTTGAGTTATAAGTTTGGAATCGTGAATGAGGCAGAGATTAGGGATCATAAGCAGTATTTTAATAAAAAGGATTTGGCGGCAATTTTTGCAGAAGCTGGGTTTGAAAAGATGGAGCACAGGTATTTTCAGTTTTGGATGAATAATTTTTTTGTGGTGAGTGGGTAGGATTTTTATTTTCTAAAAATCCACCACAACCGCAGCGGCGTCTTTTGCCGGAAACATTAACCATTCATAGCTTGTTTGCTTTAAATACTCCGGCAAATATTTAAGAAATTGCATTTGATATGAGTCATAATTTGCAAATATAAAAATAGCCCTGTTTACGCCTAAGTATTTTAATGAAGAAAATAAATCGGAATATTCATAAAAAACAAAAGATTTCCCAATTTCTATGTTTTGAATTGGCTCCATAAGTATAGCTTCTCTAAACATATAGCTTATTGAAAAGTACTCATTTTGCAAATTATTTCTTTGATAATAAGTATGAACTGTTGAATTGAAGGTGCTCATTAAAATTACAGATTTTTCTGTTAAGTAAGGTTTTGTTTTTTCAAGCAATGCAAAATATTCTGCCGCTCCAAGCCCGGTTTGCATTCTGCCAATATTTGGAGAAAGAGAAAGAACAATAAGCAAAATGCACGATATTGCAAAATACCTTGAATTTAAAATACCAAGAATTTTATACAAACCAAAAGATATTGCTATAAAAATAACAGGAATAAAATAAACCATAAGCCTGCTACCAACTACCTGAGCCATTGCAAAATTTTCTGTTTGATTTAAAATAGGGTCTAAAGGTATTCCAAGGGGGTAAATTTTTAAGAAATACATAAGCAGGATTGAAAATAAAGTTACTAAAATAATAATTGCTATGGATTTATGTTCTTTAAACAAAAAATAAAAACCCAATAAACTTAGAACTATTGTTAATGCAGCATATAAATATACAGAAGGTTCGTACTGAGTTATATATGGTGTAAGGTTTATAAAATGCCTGCCTATAAATTGAATAAAATTTAAATTCGGAAACCAAAATCCATCCCAAAAAGAATTCATAAAGTTTTTGCCTTCTAATTGGTTTAGCCATAAAAAATAATAGGCAGCAGAAAAAACAGCCAAAGCCAATAACTTTGGAATCATGGATTTCAATGTTTTTGGCAAAAGTATAAAATGAGAAATGCAAATGCCGGCTAAAATTAATGGAGCAGTGCTGCTGAACAAAATGGAAACCATAGCTAGCAAAATAAAATTCCAATTTGCTAAGCGTTCTCTTTTATAAACCCAAAACAAGGCTATAAATGCCTCCACGCTATATTGCTTAAATTGAATGCTGTAAAAGAGCAAAGGCTCGGAGCAAACAAGAAAAAATAAAAATATGCAGGCAAACTTTTCATTGAATTCTTTTATCGCAAATTTATAAGCCAATGGAAAAAGCAAAATTCCGGCAATAAAAGGTAACAATCTTAATATCAGTTCCGAACTGCCAAAAAAAAATGCTAAAATTTTAACGGTTAACAAAAACCCAAGCGGTGCATTTTGGTTAAATGTTAAACGCCCTGCAAAAATATCCTGAAACCCGGCGTGCCATATACTTGCAGATAAACGGGCTTCGTCTGGAATTAAATCAAAATCTTGGGAAAATAAAAAAACTCGCACAAACACACCCAGCAAAACAAAAAACAAACAAAATGTGCTTGGCTGGCACAAACTGGTTATGTTAAATGAGCGTTGTATAAACATAATGCGTAAAATAGAAAGTTTTGCGCAACCCAACCGCACACAACCCCCCACAATTCACAAAAAAAGGCACAAAATAAACCTACGAAAAAATATTTTACAAACCTAGGGAATAATGGCTTGAATTTAAAGAATATTTGCTGTAAATTTAAAGTATTCATCTTAACTAATTTTTTCAAAAACTAAAAAACTCTGCTGTCCTAAAAAACGCCATGCAAGAGGAATTTTCAAATAAAGCCAAACCAAAGCCGGATGTTGAGGTATTTTAGACTGCGTTGTATATGGCAAAAATCTAACAATTTTACAATTTAATCTCAAGCCGCAAATTTTCGCTGCTTCTTCTAAACTTAAATCTGTTAAAGCAACTTTATGATCTATAAAATCCCAATATGCTCCACCGGTAAGCTTTATATTTGGTTGCAAAATTATAAGGTTGCCTTTTTCAGTTAAATTCTCTTTGCATAATCTGATAGCATCAACAACAGATTCTTTATTGTCTAAATGTTCCAACACATTTGAAGCGAAAATTACATCAGCTTTGCAATCTAAATATTTATCCATATTAAAGAATGAATCTTTCACGGCTTTTACGTTAGGAGCTGCATGCAAAAGTAAATCCGGATTCAAGTCAAATGCAATTTTTGTTTTGCATTCTATATTGTTTATAAATTCGCAATATCCTGCAGCTATATCGCAAACTACGGAATTTTTATCAATGAATTTTTGAAAAAAGTTCTTGCACAAAATTTTCCATATAGCATTTTTTCTTTCAGTTTGCTTATCAAACCTATTTTTATACACTTGCTGCAAATTTAAGCTATTCACTTTCGCCAAACTCCCCAGCAGTCAACATAAGGAACGGCAGGAATAATATTTTTATATTCATTATGCGGAGTTCCTAAAATAATCCCCTCTGCTAAATTCAGAGTTTCTTGCAAAGGCATTTCATTCTGCAAATATGGGTCGTGAGCTATGACTTTTGCCATTTTGAATTCCAGCAGTTTTTTTATTTTAAAAGAAAGACTTTCTCTTGTGTCATCATTGTTTGCCTTAAAAGTCATCCCAAGCAAGGCAATTTGTTTTCCTGCCAAGTTTCCAATTTTTTTCTCTAACTGCTGAATTAGAAAATTCGGCAACCCTTCATTTACCAACATTGCAGACTGCCCTAAAAAGAAATTATGTTGATAAAAAGCGCTCAACTGCATTGTATCTTTAAACAAGCATGGACCAGCCGCTAAACCTGCGGAAGGAAAATGCTTTGCCCTTGGATAATCGTCTTTAATTGCATTTAAAATTTTATAAAAATCAAGACCGTCATTTTCTGCGATCATATAAAAAGCATTGGAAACGGCAAACTCTAAATAACGCCATGTGTTTGTCATCAGCTTTACCAGCTCTGCTTCTTTGGGTTCCATGCGAATTATTTTTGGACTTATCTTTGAAAATAAATCCGCTGCTTGATTATACGCCTTATCGGAAGAAGTAGCTACTATTTGCGGCAATGTAAAGATTTCTTCCAATGCCTTGCCTTGCAAAATACGTTCAGGACAAAATGCAACCTTTGTCTCTCCAAGCAATTTTTCCAGATCTTTGGCAATTAATTCTGTTGAACCAGGAAAAAGCGTGCTTCTTAAAATTATCAATTGCTCTTTTGAAAGCAATCCTTCATAAGAACGAATAACTTTTAAAACCTCATTTATTTTAGGATTATGATGTTCATCCACAGGAGTTCCTGTTACAAAAATAACTACATCCTGCTCTTTAATCAGTGTTTTATCATTAGAGGCAATTAAATTTTTCCCAATAAATGAATTTAAAAGTTCCTCTGCGCCGTCTTCCTTAAAAGGCAAGTTTCCTTTATTGACCTTTTCAACAGCCAATGAATTTAAATCCATAAGAGTCACAAAAAATCCTTTGCTGGCAAAAGCCAAGCCTAGTGGCAAACCAACGTGTCCACAACCTCCTACTATGCAAACTTTATTCATGCATCCCTCCTGGTTTTGCGCTTAAATGCAGTGAAATACCATTTGAGATAGTTTGGCAACCATGCTCTTAACTTAAAATTTGATTTTCCGGCAACTCTGTCTGTCCATGTTGTAGGAGTTTCGCAAATTTTCTTCCTTTGCAAATGTGCCTTCACAACCAATTCTATACCCAATTCAAACCCTCCGGAACTCTCTATTTTCTGCTCTTTTAAAAAAGAAGTTCTGTAAAGCTTAAAGCTGTTTGTTGCATCGTGGGTGGAAACTCCGGCAAAATAATGCAATGTTAAGCCTGCAAAGCGGCTCATCATGCTCTTCAAGAAAGGTCCGCCGATTTGCTTGCCGCCTTTCATATAACGGCTTGCGCAAACTATGTCGGCGTTTTGTTCTTTTGCGATTTTTGCCATTTCGTTTATCACTTGAGGCGGGTCGCTTAAGTCTGCCATTGTAACCACTGTAAATTCCGTTTGCGAAGTTTCCAAGCCTGTTTTTATTGCTCCGAGCACTCCACGTCCATATAGATTTTTAGCTAATTCTAAATTTTTATAGTTTTTTTGCAATTCATAAGCAACCGGTAAAGTCGTGTCTGTTTCTGTATCGTAGATTATTTTTATTATGTGCGGAATATTGACTTCTTTTGCGATTTTTTCCACCGCAAAGCGAATATTTTCTGCTTCGTTATAAACAGGAATGGCAATAGTTAAATTATGCAAATCAAATTCCTCCTATTTTAACCTGCTCTACTATCCACGGAATAACCTCGTCTAAAATAGCATCCAATTTTGTATTTGCAGAATATCCAAGCATATCTTTTGCTTTTTGAACACTGGGAACTCTTTTTTGCACATCGTAAAGAAACGCCTTGTCGCTAACATAAGCAAATGGTTGTTCCGGATTCAGTTTTTTCCATATAGCTTCTGCAAGTTCCAAAACTGTTGTAGAATCCGGAGTGGAAAGGTTGAAGTCTTCGTTAATCGCTTTGGGATTTTCTATGCAGAGTCTTATTCCAAGAGCTAAATCTCCAGCATAAGTGTAATGCCTTATTTGATTGCCTGCTCCCAGTATATGCAGAGGGTTTTGCCATTTGACAACTTTTTGCACTAAGTCCGGCACAACGTGGCTCATGGCAAGCTGAACGTTGCCGGAATATATTTCTTTATCGCAAAGCGCACGTTTTTCGCCTATGCCAACGCAATTGAACGGACGAATTATAGTGTATGGAAGTTTGTATTGCTCGTAAGCGCCTTGGCAGTAATATTCGCAGGCGAGTTTTTGAAATCCGTAGGTGCTCAGTGGCGGCGGGCATTTGCGCTGGTCGCCTTCTTTGCTGGGAAATTCCGTTGCGCTTTCATAGACCATGCTTGAGCTTAGCACGTTTATTTTTTGCAGCTTGCGATTTTTATTTGCCCATATTGCGGCATCAAAAGTTGAGGCTAAAATTCTTTCGTTTTCAGCCAGCAGTTCGTAGGCCTGTTCATGGAAATAAGAAATCCCGCCTATCATTGCTGCTGCTGCTAAAACTTGATCGCAATCTGCGGCCAATTCTTTCATAAGGGCGCAGTTTTTTGCATCACCTTCTATAAATTTGTAATTCGGGTTGTTGTCGTAGGACTTTTTGACTTTTCCGTATTTGGAATAGTTGTCTATGCCAACTACGGTATGTCCGTACGAAAGCAATTCTTCCACTACATAACCACAAATAAAACCCGCCGAACCAGTGACTAAAATTTTCATTCTGCAAACACGCTCCATTTACGTTTTTCCAACAATTCTATGCAAACTTTAGGGGGGCATCTCTTAAGAATGATGATGTCTATCATCACAAGTTCCTGTTCATTTAACTTTTTGTAGTTAATTAACATACTTTGCTTTTGTTCTCTAATTTCTTTATGAGACGGCAAGTTAAAAATAATAGCATTTTGCAGGCATAACAAAATTAGCAAAAAAGAGAATATTGAAGTAATCACTGTTTTAATCTTCTGAAGATTTGCTTTTAAAATAAACTCCGAATAAACAATCAAAAATAATCCTATATGCCCGAGCAAAATAAAAGTTGTATAGCGAGATACATAAGCAAAACCACTTACGCTTCCTCTAGCCATAGCTATAGAAAAAGCAAAGCAAAGCGAAAAACATATAAGGGTCAAAGGAAAAATATTGTTTTCTATCCTTTTGAATTTGATTAAATAAATTAAAATTGAAACATAGTATATGAATACGCTTATCCCTGTAAGAAAAATTAAATTGTATGTAGCCTCAGTAAAAGTAACTCCGCTGGAAAATTCAGGGTGTATAAAAATAAAATTAAGATAAAATGGGGCCCCTAAAATATTAAAAAACACAGCCATAGAATATTTAATCTCATTTGAATATGTGTTAACCAGATCAGAAGTTCCAAAATGGAAATTGTTAAAATAAATAGCATAAACCAGCAATGCTATTAACAGTATGTAAAAGGAATATTTCTTTTTATCTAAGAAAATTAATATGGCAATCATAGCAGGGAAAACAAACAGGCCTTGCAAACACGAGTAAGATGCCATAACAGCAAACAACAGAGATAGAGCAATATATTTTTTATTTTCCGTTTTTAACCATTTATCAAAAAAATAAAAGCAACTAACAGCAAAAAAAGCAGCCATAAAGAAGCCAACCTGAAAGCCCCATAACTGATTTTCAAACTGCACAAAATTAAATACCACAAAACCAAGGCATAAAGCACAAAAAATAAAGCGTTTATCATCTTCAATTAATTTTTTCAAATACAATAGCATGAACAAATAAATTCCGCTTTGAAAAATCCAGCTTATGTACATATTTGCTTTTACATTAAAATCCGTTAAATAAGCACTTATTAAATACACTATTGCCGGAAAAAATATTCTATGCTCATTGTGTAGACTCCATAAATCCCCAAAAGTCAAACCATTAGTTAAAACCGAATCCAAGGCGAGAGGAATTTCCCATTCGTCCCAAAATGGAAAGTTTACGCCAAAATAACCGACAAAAATAATAGCAAATAAAGGGGGCAAAAACAATAAAATATGTATTTTTTTCACAGATCTACTCCTTCTTCACTCTGATTAATTGCCAAAAATCACTATGGATTTGCTCCTTAGTGATTGTATCTATAATATTCAGTTTCCAAACATTGGTATCTTTGTTGAAGATAGATAGACTATATGTGTTTATATAATCATCTTTTTTATAGGGACTTTCAAGTACTAAAGAATCATTTACAAAATGTTGCACTTTCCAAGATTCAATGCGTTCACTTGGAATTTTGAAATGCAAATCTACAGTGCTATCCGTTGGTTCATATTTATTTAAAATTCGCAATAATCCAAGAGAATCTATATCATTAAATCCCAAAATTTTATATATACTGAAAGGTTTAAATCTCTCAATTATTTTTGCATTGTAAACTTCTTGAGTATTAAAATAACGTATGGCTCTATCACACAGTCTAAAACTATTAGGGGAGCGCATTTTAGGCGTTCCAACCATAATATCGCAGGTACTTGCGCTGATAAAATAAACCTCGCCTTTATATTCTTTTATAATTTCATCCAAATCCTCGGAATTTAAATCTAAGAGAGTTGCATATGAATATGTCGAATGTCCGTGAGAAAGTCCCGTAGAATTGTACCAATAAAAAAACAATATCCTTCTAGGCGGTTCCTGCCGTATCCATTTGTGAAGTTCATAATCCTCCGCCGTAGCAAAATTATTCATATTCGGAGTATCTTTGATAAAAGTTCTATATTGAGCAAGACAACTTGTGAGGATTATTGTCAGTGTGCCGTATAATGATATTCTCGGTAGCAAATTAGAATTGAGAATTGAGAATTGAGAATGAAGAATAGTACCGAATTTCCATAGGAATAATGCGCCTAAAAATGCCATGGGAGGCAGGATAATTAAGGCAAATCTCCATTGAACGCCCATGGTTAAATCTGCGCTAACGCCGTTAAAGAGGATTATGTATTGGGGAGAAAGGAGCAGTATGAATGCAGATATGTATTTGTATGGCATGGGGTATGGGGTATGGGGTATGGGGATCTTTTTGGAGCGGAATTCTTTTATTGCTAGAATAATCAGCGCAATTGTGCCGAATATGGCGAGCCAGGTGAAGTAGGGTAAAAAGGGATATAGCAATATGCCGTCATCGCTGGGATGCGGCAAAGCCATTACCTTAAAATTAGATATTATATTCCTGAATAAATGCCCGTATGCGCCTAATGCTCCTCCTTGTAAGTCGCTATCTCTCATAAAAGAAAGAGTACATAGAACGGGGAGAGAGAAAAAAGAGAGGGTGGCGAGGAAAATTGAGAACTGAGAATTGAGAATTGAGAATCTTTTTCTGTATAAAACTACTGCTATAAACGCAAATAGACAGAATATGGTTTCGGAACGGGTTTGAGCGAAAAAGGCAAGAGTTAGAGCCAGCAAAAGCCAATGCCTTGTGGTGTTGCTATCGTAGGCCCATTTTAAAATCAAAAGGGAAACGCAAAACATGGTCACATAAATAGGCTCAACAGAGGCAGAGCGAAAGCAAAAAAGCAAAATGGGGCAAGAAGCCAGAAGCGCAGTAGCTATCAGGGCAAGGCTCTGCTGCCTGAACCAGGCCAGCAGGGCCAGATAAAATGAAAGCAATGCCAATGCCAAAAAGAAGAGGTGCAGGGTATAGACCCAATATAAATGCTTGCCGAAAAACGGCATTCCAAGCATATATATGTAACTGAGCCCCCTTGTTTTTACAGTGCTGCCCATAACACAGGCAAAACCGTCCTCCATAAAGGAGCCTTCTGAGCAAAATTGGCCTATTTGATTATAATAGAGATTTTGCGCAATAACATAATGTATGGCTTCATCTGCCAAAATGCGGGAGCGAGGCTCAATAAAGGCTATGCTGGTGATAATAGTCAATGATATTATTAGGAATATTGGAGCAAGGGATATGGGGCGTGAGATAAAATTTTTAAGCCACAAATAGAAATCTTTTGAGAGTTTTGAAAATAATAAAATTCCTAAGCCAAATTGCAAGGAAAATACCCAGAATGGAGAATAAGAGTCAAGTTTATATACTATATGCTTATACCCAACTGTTGGCAGAATAAAAATTACAAAAGGAATTGCGCAAGCAAAAAATAAAAGAGCTATGCTCAATATCTTGAATTTCATCTGACCCTCTAAAACAAAAAAGCTCACCCCCTAATAAAAGAGATGAGTTTTGTTCAAAATCGCAAAAATTATCTCAAATTTACAAACTGCGGTGTAAGCAATAGGCAGCCAGTTCCTGCAGAGCCTGTGGCGGCATCTTGGCCCAAAGTATATGTTGCCACCCATTGAGAACCTACATTACAATCATCGTTGAGTTTTTTTATGACTGAAGCGCGCCAAGTTGCAGTAGCAGCATCTCCAGTAGCAGTTTGATTGCCAACAGCGTACTCAAAATTATTATTTTGATGTACCGCCGCCGTATTTGTTGCGCCAGGATGCTTATAGGCAAGCTCTGATATGGTTCCAAACCTACCTTGTTCCATAATATATGCCGCCTGCAACTTGCTCCAGGTTCCTGCTGCGCCCGGAACCTCCTGTGCCTTTGCTTTAGCAGTCATTCCAAATAGTTTTGGAATTGCAATTGCTGCCAAAATACCGATGATGACTATAACCACCATCAACTCGATAAGGGTAAAACCCTTTTTCTCTCTCTTCATAAGAAGCTCCTTATTTATGCCAAAAATAGAGTTTTGGCAGTGTTAACTAAATATAATATACATTATTTTTTTGCAATGTGACCAAAAAAAATGAATAATTGTAATTTTTTTGTCATTTTCTGTCATTTTTTGGTAAAAACTAGGAATTTGAAGCAATTTTAAGGTTTTTTGCGCATTTTCGCTGCGGCATGCGTAATTTGCTAAATTAAATTTATGCCACCATTCTTCGGATTGAGAATCTTTAACGATGTGGATTTAAATTCCATAATACCGCTGATAAACTGGCGAATGTATTTTGCGGCTTGGGATTTAAGGCCAGCGCAATACACAGAAGCACATAAAGATTTGGAAAAAGATACCCATATCTTATTAAAAGAAATCGTAGATAAAAAATTGCTAAAAGCCGCCGCAATAGTTGGTTTTTTTAAGGTACAGCGCACAGGCGATACATTGGATGTATTTGCGCCACAGGTGACGCAAATACATTTTTTGCGCCAGCAACAACCGCCATATATGTCCATCGCGGATTTTTTCCACCCAACACAGCCGGATTTCATCGGTCTTTTTGCCGCCACCGCCGGCTTGGGCGCAACAGAAGCGAAACAAAAATTCAGAGATAAGAACGATGATTATTCCGCCATAATTCTGGGGCTTTTGGCAGACAGGCTTGCAGAAGCTTTCACAGAAAAACTGCACAGAGATATTTTAGGCGGAGTTGGCATCAGAGCTGCGCCGGGATACCCGGCTAGCCCGGATCACACGGAAAAAGCCACAGTCTGGAAACTTCTTTCTCCCGAGCAAAATATCGGCATTTCGTTAACGGAAAGCTATGTGATGAATCCTACTGCCTCTGAATGCGGCTATTTTGCCGCTCATCCCCAGAGCTCATACTTCAAGGTTGGCCCAATAGGTGAAGATCAGCTTGCGGATTACGCTATGCGAAAGGGCATGCCTGTAGAAGAGATACGTCAACATATTTTCTAATTTACTCCCAGTTTAACCAAGGAGTTTATATGAAAAAAGTTCTAGTATCCCTGCTAGCCGCTTGCACAATCACAGTTTCCAGCTTAAGCACCATGGGGTGCGTTGGAACATTCTCAGGCTTCAATAGCCTAAAGAACTGGAATCTGAAATTCAGCAACAAGTTTGTTAACTGGCTGGTATTTCTGGTTTTGAACGTTATCCCAGTCTATGGCATACTCTTTATGGTGGATGCGTTAGTTTTCAATTCCATGGAGTTCTGGCTTGGCAAAAATCCAATGGCAATGGGCGATACCTACCGTGAAACAGATGCTAACGGCAATTCAGTTACCGCTGTTAAAATGGAAGATGGTTCTCTATATATGCGTCTTGACGCTGCTACCGGCGAGTCTCAGGAATTGGTTCTTCAAAAAGATGAAGAGATAATTCGTATTTTGGATGCCCAAGGCAACGTGCTCAGAGAGACTGCTTACGCTGAGTAATAGCATCCCCCCTAGAATGGCGATTTTTTAACAAAATCACCATTCGTCCCCCCGTTTTTTCCGCCCGCAGGGCTAACGGGGGGAACGCCACAGCGAAATTTAGAGTTTGTTAGTGGCTACTAATATATGCGCTTAAAGTGTCCCGAAATACTTCATCGGGGCTTTGGCTGCCGTTGATTTTGGTTATCAACTCATTGTTGTATGCTCCCAAAACAGCGGCAGTTTTTTCTTCATATTCATTTAAACGAGCTTTGATGACGGATTCGTCTGCATCATCTTTGCGCCCTTCTATTTTTGCCCTTTTGAGCAAACGTTCAACTATAACGGAATAATCGGGAATGTCCAGCACAAAAATATGCTTAACATCAACAACGCTTTTTATAAGTTCAGCCTGCGCAACGGTGCGGGGAATGCCGTCCAAAAGAAATGCGTCTTTAGCAGGGTCAAATTTATTGGTATCAACCAATCCGCTTATGTACCGCGAAAAAATCTGAATTGTAACTTCATCGGGAACAAGCTTTCCGGCCCCGGCATAGCTTGCGAACAGCTTGCCGTTTTCGCTGGCCGGGGAAAGTCCCCTGAAAATATCACCCGTAGAAAGGTGCTTAACGCCCGTTGTAGCGGCCAGTTTTGCACCCACAGTCCCTTTGCCGGAACCCGGTGCTCCAAAAATTAAAAATGCAGAAATCATGGCTAAAAAAATAGAAATTTATTCCCTGACAAATAAAATAGAGCCTGCGAAAACCAATGCTATCACGGCTATCTTCTGCGGCGGGAACGGCTCCCCGAAAACCACCAGCCCGCCAATGGCCGGCACAATCAAGCCTATCGCTGCGGAAAGCGGGATTACAAACAAGGCTCTTCCTCTGCGAAGCCCTATTTGCGAACAGATAAATGCGGCTATGTAAAGCACTGTGAATGCGAAAATCCGTAAATCAATTGGCGGTGGGAACAAACTTTCTAAGGCAATGCTCTTGTAGAAAATTGCGGAAAGACCAAAGCCTGCGCCTGCGCACAGCGAATCAGTTATTTCCGTTTTACGGAAAAACAGGCAAAAAACGGCTAGCAAAGCCAGGACGGCTCCAGCGTAAATCCACAACATCTCATCGGAACTGAGGCCCCCAGCGGCTTCCCCTGCTAAAGTTCCGTCTATCAAAATTCCGCAAAAAATCAGCACAACGCCAAAAGCAACTTTGCGGCTCATCAACTCGCCCAAAATCTTCCAGCCCAAAATCGCCGTAAGCGCAGGGTTCAAAGCCATAAAAGGCTGAACCAAGCTTATATTATACCTTGCCATTGCTCCGTAGTAGAGCAACGTCGCGACCAAGCTCACAAACATTCCCCCGAGCCAAAACCTGTTCTTTGCAAGAGAACCTATGGAATTCACCGCTCGCAATCCAATGCTCACCAGAATGTTTCCAAAAGCTAGGCCAATTGCCGAACTGAGAGTTAGTAAGAAAAACATTGCTAAGTATAATCCTTAGTTGAGAATTGAGAATTGAGAATTGAAAATTGCGTAAACTTAAAAGCGTTTATTTTTGAATAATTCTCCATTCTCAATTCTCCATTCTCAATTAAAAATTAGTTACTACCATAAATTTCTCTGTAAGTCCAGTAATTGCTCATGACACGTTTGACGTAATCTCTGGTTTCCCAGTAGCTCACCTCCTCTACTCTTATGTCCCAGGGCAAGGAACCATAGTTTGCAAGCCAGCGATTGGCAGGGGCCGGGCCCGCATTGTATTCGCCTAAAACGCCTATGTAGTCTTGCTTGTGCTCAACATATAAATCGTTTAGATATCTCACTCCCAGGCGAATATTCAAATATGCGTTGTATAGCAAATCCTTGTCGTAGTTTTGCACGCCCTCTCTCTTCGCCAAAAAATCTCCGGTTGCCGGCATAATTTGCAAAAGCCCTCGGGCCCCGGCAGGTGATTGTATTTTTGCGTCGAACATGCTCTCCTGGCGCATAACGGAATACACAAGAAACGGGTCTATTTGCGCATGCTTTTTCACTTTTGCCTCATGCGGAATAGGGTAGAGGAATTTTAGGATAGGTATTGGAACACGAATCATTTTTTGCCTAGGAACAAGGTCTAAAAAAGTGCGAGCCATTCTGTGCGCCAGCGCATGCTCTCCGTTTTTCATAAACATCATGCCGTATCTGTAATAGAATTCAGGGCGGTTTTTATGGAATTTCAGAGCTTCTTCGTAAAGCGTAAAGGCTTCTTCTTCAAAGCCGCTGCGAAGCAAAATTTCTATTTGCTCCAAACGCCTGCCGCTGACAAGCGAGTCCTTTTCGTTAGTCGCTTTTTTTTGCAAGGCTCTTAGCCAGGCAATTACGGAATCTTCCGGCATTTCAATGCCGATTTTCGGATAGGTTTCCGCAAGCTCAAATTCTATTAAGCTCTGTTTCGCGCGCCATGCGTAGTACCCAAGAGGAAAGTCAGCTATCACGGCGTTATGCGCTATCGCTGCGTTTTCCTTTTTCCCAAGCAGTCTTTGGCATTCCGCATAAAAATAAAGGGCTGCGCTCCTGGCCATAAGCCCCGGATGCTCGCTTGCCGCTTCTGCAAATATATTTGCCGCTTCCGAGTAATTTCCTTCTTTGAAGCTTATGAAACCTACCCTGAATTTTGCCCATTGCCTTCTTTGATGCTTGCCGAAGTTGGCATTGTATAATTGTTTGTATGTTTCAATAGCTTTTTTATAATCTTTTGCCTGTTCATATTCCAAGCCTTTTACCCACAGGTTATTCGCGTTTTCCGAGCTATGCGGAAATTTTTTCCGAAAAATGGAATCCAGCCTTTTAGTTTCTGCCTTGTTGCCGGCGCTTCTTTGCATTCGCAGCAGGGTTTGCATCCATGAGGAACTGTAATTTATGCTGTCTAATAGTTTTTTATACCGCGCAATAGCTAAATCTGTTTTTCCCGACAGTCTCCAGGCTTCTGCTTGCATAACCATTAGATTTAGCTTTCTTTCGTTGCCGATATTTGCATTTTTACTGGAGAGAATAGTGTTTATCTTGTCTGCGCATTTTTCATGGTATCCTTTTCTGCATGTAAATCTCACAAAGTCGTAGTCCGTGGAACCCGGAACCAGTGTTTGCAAAACCCTGAATGCGGAATCTGCGTATCTGCCTCCGTTTCTCAGAACGGAGAGATAGGACTCCGTTGTGCCGAGCTTCCATCTCAGGAATTGCGCATAGTCTGCGCTAGGCTTTAATCTAAGGCGTTTCTCTATGGAATCTTTTTTTGCTTTTTGCGTTATTGAGGTATCGCGCAGAACGCCTTCCAGTAAAATTTGGTCTGCCTGTTCCCAGGAATTTTTATTATTTTTTAAGCTTTTTATGCTAAATAAAAGTTTTCTGCTTTCTTGGATATTGCCTCTTTCCAGCTCGCATTTGGCAATTCTAATCACAAGCGGCCCGTATAAAAAGTCAGAAGCGCTTCCCAAAAGCGGCATATAAGCGGAGTATGCGCTGTCCCATTTTTTGTCGTAATAGAACACGGCGGCCTGCAAAAGCCGTTTTGAAACGGAGTCTGAGGCTTGTTCACTCCCTTGCAGGGCAAGCTCTCTGCGCAGAACTTCATTTTTAAACGCATCCGGATGCAACAGCTCAAGCTCTCTGTCGTCATTGGCGGCGATGGCAATGAATAGGATAAGAGTTAAAAACAGGGGAAATTTCATTTCAATGGAAATTTAGAAATTTGTATATTTTATATTCAAACAATGAAACCAAGAGGTTATTTTATGTCCATTAAAGTAGGTATCAACGGATTCGGCCGCATTGGTCGTATGGTTTTCCGTGCCGCTGTTCAGAACTTCCACAACGATATCGAAATCGTGGGAATTAATGACTTGCTGGACCCGGATTATCTGGCTTACATGCTCAAATACGATTCTGTTCACGGTCACTTCAAAGGAGAAGTTAGCGTAGAAGGCAGCAATTTGGTGGTGAATGGCAAAAAAATTCGCCTCACCAAAGAGAAAGATCCTGCGGCTCTCAAATGGGGCGATGTAGGCGCTGACGTGGTTGTTGAATCCACAGGCTTCTTCCTCACCAAAGAAACCGCTGAATCTCACATTAAAGCCGGCGCAAAGAAGGTTATCATGAGCGCACCGTCCAAAGACGACACTCCGATGTTCGTTTACGGCGTAAACCACAAAAGCTACAAAGGCGAAGCTATTATCTCCAATGCAAGCTGCACCACAAACTGTCTTGCGCCTTTGGCTAAAGTCATCAATGACAAATTCGGCATTGAAAAAGGTTTAATGACCACAGTTCACGCTGCAACCGCAACTCAGAAAACAGTTGACGGCCCGTCTTCAAAAGACTGGCGTGGCGGTCGTGGAATTTTGGAAAACATCATTCCTTCCAGCACCGGTGCTGCAAAGGCTGTTGGCAAAGTTATCCCTGAGCTCAACAAAAAGCTCACAGGCATGGCTTTCCGTGTTCCCACTTCCGATGTTTCTGTTGTGGACTTGACAGTTGTTC
>Ga0209755_10003048_pt1 | contig 21516 bp, 6 predicted proteins | sample TergutCo191P1_FD_187301 | JGI IMG/M metagenome (GOLD analysis project Ga0209755, IMG submission 187301) | Cornitermes sp. P1 segment gut microbial communities from Petit-Saut dam, French Guiana - Co191P1 (SPAdes) (version 2) | ecosystem: Host-associated > Arthropoda: Insects > Digestive system >... | reverse complement strand
CTCTTTTAGAGATTCTTCTCTTACAACTAGTGATCACTTCATTGAATTTAAAGTGAATCTACCCACATTATTGCCAAAATATGGCAGAGGTAATTAGACAATGCAACAAAATTCACAAAGATCAAAATAAACACATATTTGAAGAAAATATGCACCTTCTCTTGCTAAAGACATGTAAGAAGCATGTGCCCACACAAAATACATATACATATGTGTGTGCACACGCATGCACAATCTCTCTCTCTCTTTTCATGATACTGCATTCACACGTTTTTTAGTAAGTAAGAATGCCATACCATGTGTGCGAAAATGTTTGTTTAGCTGGAATGCAGAATCAAAGATTTCTCGACATACACGGCACTGGTTTTCAACAAGGTCAGGTGGAAAGTCTTCTGATGTAGGTGAAACTCCTACATTCTGTGACATATCCTCTGCCTCTTCACCTTTTCCTGAATTAACACCGCAATTATTGTTCTGTAAATAAGCTTCAACATCCTTTATACGGTGGCTAACAAACAAGTGCTTTTCAAACGATGGTTTTACAACAAAACACATTCCACATTCCATGCACTGGAATGCACTTTTATCAGTATGGTGTAATCTGATATGTTCATGAAAAGACTCAACACGGGAGTCTACATAGTGACACTTTGAGCATTCATATTTGTGGCCTGATGCTAAGACCTCTTGGGCAGCTGGAACAATCTGTCCACTATTAAAGGGAGTATTGGCCCCTCCTTCTTTATCAGCCCTGTCAGATGCTTTGTGTGAAGACTTTTTCTTTCGCTTAAGTTTAGCAGGAAGCAAGTCATAATCTATTGGTATATCACGTTCTGTCTTAATGTAATATGCATTTTCAGTAAATCCTCCACTTTCACGACTATTATTCCTTTCTTCATTATCTGTGTTGTTAAATTTCTCATTCATACAACTTCCGTTAAAGTCATGGTCTTCACTAATATGATCAAGAACTTCATTTCCATTTGCTTCAGTTATGTTTGTCACACTTGGTTCTGGTGATCCTTTCTTTGGAAGTTTGAATTTTGGGTATGTTTGATGATCCTTAACTGACAGTGGCACCCTATCATTTGGGCAGTTCAGTTGCAACTTAGTGACTTTAGGAGACAACAACAGTAGCTTGAAACTGGGATGCTTAGAAGCAAAATGTTCCTCTATTTTAAACCAGTCCATAGATATTAGCATTCTACAGAGATGACAACGATATTTGTTACTTTCCAAAGAAATAGCAGGTGATGTCTTTAACTTTTTAATGCTGGCTGGACCATTCAGTGTGTTAGCATTTCTCTTGATGCCTGAATCCTTGATAGTTGAAATGGTTTTCTCTGTAACTTCTGGTTTAGAGTTTAATTCAATCCTTCCATTTGTATTTTTAATACAAACTTTTTCAGACTCAGTTATCTTATTACAAGGAAAAAGTAAAAATTTTCCACCTTCTTTCATAAATGCATTTTCTTTCGCACATTTTGCACAAAATTCAGGAAACTTGGATGTACTTAAACCCTGCATAAAGAGATCCAGTTCCTTACTGCAAATTGAACACAAGCGTAAAATATTTTCAGACTTAGCAGCAGTATCAAGTTTGGTACTGTCCATGTTCTGCAAGCTTAAAGGAAAGTTTTCTGATTCCATGGCAGCAAGAAATGCATCAGCTTTTTCTGCAGCATCTTCAAATTTACTGTCATTCACATATACATATTTATTTTCCCCTTGGTCACTTGTGTCTTTGTGTAGTTTTTTCTCTTCAGTGGGTGTGATTTTCTTTATTAGAACAAACGAGTTTTTAATTTCTTGTGGTTTTACATCAGCCTTGGGTAAAATTTTCCTAAGCTGTGGCTGAGGTAACATTACTGTCTTTACAGTTTTCACACTTGCTGCTGGAAGAAGTGCCAATTGTACCTGACTCTGAGGAACAGTGTAAATTAATTTAACAAAGTTGTTGGCCTGTTTACTGCCTGGAGGGATCATAACGTTGGCCTGTTTACTGCCTGGAGGGATCATAATGTTGGCCTGTTTACTACCTGGAGGGATCATAACGTTATGTGTGGCTAGGACTTTATTAGGATTCATGACTGAAGAAACTTTTGAGAAATTAGGATTCATGGCCGAATAAACTGTTTCCAATTTCACTTTATCACTCTGCAGACAAGATGTTTTGTGTGATGCAAAGGCAGTTTTCCTTTGTGCAAAGAAACTGCAGTTACTGCACTGATACACATACAGGCGAACAGACTGTTCTTTAGAGTGCTCATTCACGTGAAACAGGAGACGAGACTTTGGTATGAGCTGGTGAGGACAAAGTTGGCACTGCTGGTATGATCGTGTTACAAGGGATGCTTGTCCATGCATCTTAATTTTATGGTCCTGTAATGTGTTAGCACTGAAGCAAGCAATTGGACATGCACTGCACTTGTACACAGATTTCACATGCTGTGTAAGGAGGTGTACTTCCAGGCTAACAGCAGTAGGAAAGAGGCACTTGCACTGCATACACCTGCCAACAGGTATTCAGAAAACATAATGATATATAAAGTAATCTCACACAGTTGTAACATTTTCACATTTACAGCATGTTGTCAAAGTCTTAATGATAAAATGTAAAAGTAAAGGAAAAAAGGTAAAGTTGTTCCTGTACATGCCATAGAGGAATATAGGGGGAGTGAGATGTAGCTTCCCTTGTTCTTAACTTTGGCATTAAATGGAGGTTAAGTGGTCAGCCTCACACCCTGGCCACTTTACCACTGGTGAAACAGCCTCTGTACCCATTGAACAGGAGGCTGGGTGAGCCTCAAGAAACAATCTGCCCAAACCCTGGATCATGCAGCCTGTAGCCTGGTCACTACACTGACTATACTATCCTGGTTTGCAACTATAAAACAAAGAGCGCAAAACTTTTTTTTTATTTAGCACACACACTTAACTTGTATTTATCTTAGCCATGACATTAGTAATCATCAGGTACCTCAGAAGACAGTTAATAACCAGTAACTACAAAATACTATTATTAGAAAAGTCACCTGTACGTGATAAATGTAAACAATAATGATAAAATTTACCGGAAAATTACATTTTATTGAATTTCATTAGCTGTCAGTCACAAAATGTGATAAAAATAAAAACTGACACACCTTATTATACGTTATTTGACACACAACACTGTGTTTTGGAAGCAATAATATGCATCAACATCTAAGGGTAAGCTTTTTACACCTTAAATAAAAAAAAAAATCTTTCATGGGGTTGTGTCAAAATGAATCAGAAAATTACTAATGTGGTTACAAAAACATTACATTCACTCTAAATAAACAACCAATAATTTTTCCTTCAATCAATTTTACAATGACTTTTTATATTCACTGAACAAAGCAAGCAAAAAATGAACTTTAAAATATAATTACAATTAGGGCTTCACTGTTCAAGATATCTTATGAGTCCATACTTCTCTCTGCATAGTGTACAAAGACCAATGTTAAGGTAGCTTACATCCACGATTCATGATCAACCAATAACAGTGTTGGGTTAGAAACATTCTTATCTGTAAATGGCACCTGTTGTAGGCATTTTGACCAATCAATCCATGCTAACTCTCGAGGCTCTGCAGTTTGCAATCAATTCTGATACCACTTCACTTACATTGTGCACAATCATGGCCATAGTTATGCAATCCAGTCTCCACAGTTGTGAACAAAAACCCTAAACTGAGGCTCAAAAATAGTGCAAGGGCCAAATTCTCATGTCTTAAATGTGGGAAAAATCTAGAGTCAAGAAGCTTTAAACCCAGAAAAATAATACATTATTTAGAGGGGGTTTTGGCCAGGGCCATAAAAAATGAATCTAAAATTCAGGAAAATCTTAAATAACATAACATTCAATGGTGATTCTGTGATACATGATTAACTTACCTGTAGCGGACTGCCTTGAACACGTGGAAGCAGGTGTTCTGCATATGTATAGACAAGGTAGCCCACAGATGAAACTCGTGACTGCACTCTGGGCAGATGTATGGCTTTGTTAGGGTGTGGATGCGTTTATGGGCAGAGAAACTACAGGATGATGGCAAAATGAGATTACAGGTCCTGCACTTGAACTGCAGATCAACTGGCAAATCTGAACACAGGAAATGATCCTTCATATCTCCATTTTGTGGTACAATACCACACTCCTTACATGCCAAGGAACCTAATGCAAATATAAAATGAAATATATATCATAATAGCAACAATGAAAAATCTGTAATTTCCTAATGAATTATTCTTAACTATGTAAAATTTGTCAAGGTGAGAATTAATGGCATGCAAATACAAAGAATTAGTCCAGTTACTTCTATCCAAATGATAAAACTTGTGAACACACTTGAAAACAGCCTTCAAACTAGTCACATTACTAAATAACCTATGGTAACATAAAACTTCCAGTAACATGGAATCCCACCATTCAAATCCACATATGAAACAAGTGGATTAATAACGATGTATTAATATGGTATTTCTGGTAATACAGGTTATTGCACACTACAAGGCACTATGCCAAAAGACTGGAGGTTCCAGATTCGATGCCCAGTAGGGTCCTTGGACATTTTCAAGTGACCTATTCCTTCTGTCCGCATTCTGTAAGCCTTGGGGTCCACTCAGCCTCTAACAGAAATAAGAACCAACGAATTTCCTTGGGGGTGATGCACGGCCAGCGCATACAGCTGCCAACTCTGCCATCCTAGTTGTGCCGAATATCAAAGTAAGAATGGATGCCCAACATTTCACTTCTCCTCTGAATCTTCATGACTTGTTATGGGAAACCTTCCCTTGCAATGTCTAAAGTCTGGTTTCTGTGATAGGAGTTCACACTTTCTTGACAGTACAGCAGTTTTCCTTACAATATTTGGAGCATAATGTAACATGGTTAGCCTTCAGTACTGGCCTTCGTGCACTGTATGGGCCTTTAATCCCTCACATGCTAATGGGTTATGTGCAACATATGGTCATGAAAGTGCTTAAGGGTACTACCAATTTAAAATCCCTCCATTCTTGGCAGTAGTTGGAAATAAAAGCCAGTATCATTGAAGGGCAGGGACTGCGGTAGCACAGTGGTTAAGGTGCTGTGCTACAAATCTGCAAGTCGCTGGTTCAATTCCAGATGGTGTCATTGGAATTTTTCATTAACATAATCCTTCCAATCTCACTATGGCCCTGGGGTCAACTCAGCCTCTAACAGAAATGAGCATCAGGAGTATTTCCTCTGGTGCGTAATGCTGACAGCCTTAACCACCATCCCGGGCCAATGTCATGGAACCTTAACTTCCTGGAACCCTCTGGGCACCTCAGGCCTGTAATGGGGCTGATTTACCTTATCATTGAAGGGTTAGTAAAGTTCAGAATCCAAGAACACAGTGAGTCACTGTCATGGGTTTCAATAAGCTGTTCCTACCTTAAAGCCAAACTTGCCTTTAGACTATGTGCCCCACTTAAACAAAGGAAGCTTCTAGTGACCACATTAGAATACTAAAACAACTCTATTGGTTATGAAAGCAATGGCACTACCAAAATGAGATTACACATACTTTTAGTTAGAGTAAGTCTTAATTTCAACTATTTCAACACACAAACAGTTGAGTGAAATGCCTTTAAGCTCAACAACCATAAATCATCAAGCCAGAACCTAAATTTTGGTTTCCATTATTATCCATGTCATACACAGTTTTGCAGGGTAAGTGGTAGTGCAGTTAGTTGAGGCACTGCACTACAAGCCAGAAGGTCGTGGGTTTGATTCCCAATGGGGTCACTGCTTTAATCTTTCTGGCCACATTATGGCCTTGGGGTCAACTCAGCCTCTAACAGAAATGAGTACCAGAAATATCTCCTGGGGGTGGAGGCAGCCAGTGCTGAATGTCTAGAAATTCTGGCAGACTCTGACTCCTGGAGCCCTAAGGGCCTCTCCAGGCCTGTAATGTGATAGCTTTTCCATAATTTTGCACTGTTTTAGTCCTCTTACATCACCAACATCCTTAAAATTTATGTTGAAATGTACAACTTGCCTGCTAGTTTACTATCATGAGTGATGACATCTGATGATATATCAGGTACTGGACTCAGAAGTACATCATCAGATTCCTGATTACCACCTTTGGTATTTGATGATTCACTTTTTTCGCCACTGATTACAGAGTGATTACTTGATACATCATCAAGTATTTCATTTTGTTGAACTTTATCTTTGCTTTCTGGTTGCTGACTACTGTCACTGGAAGTTACTTCTCTTGATTCTTTTCCTTGTGGCACCACCTATATTGGAAAGCAATAAATTATGGAAAGATTGTTTGGTGGATGAATAAATTCTACTAATTCAACTGTAACCCAGCCCCTCAATTAGTATGATTCCCTGCCATATGCCATGTCATAAGTAGAGAGGTTTCATATTTTTGTGTCTACAATGAGGACTTTCAAAATGAAACCATGTGACTTGTATGTTGACATTCTTCACTCTTACTGTTTCACAGATCACCCTCAGATCAGTCAGCCTCTGCCTCTCATTAAGTGAGGTTGACTGCTTTCATGATACTCCTTCAGTCACTCAAAGTATTTTATGCTGCCTAAAAGTGTTTTTGTTTGATTACAACAACTTTCATGCTTTTTGAGGTTATTTTATATATTATTACTAGTACTTCACAGCATTTGGAACCAAATAGGTGTTTTACATTGAAAATAAATTTCACTGTTTTGGACAGACTTAACAGCTCCAATTAATCGTAAACAATGAGACTACTGTGTGTGTGTGTGTGTGTGTGTGTGCAGACCATATTCAGTTCTTGTGCTCATATGCAACTGTACGTGTGCAGGATCCCATCTGTACTAATCTGTCCCTGTCACACACACAAATAAACATAAAAATCTTACTATACTTCAGTATAATGTCCAGCCTTCATTCTCTTTATTATTGCACAGAAGCATGTTAGAACCATGACAGAATAGTCAGTTTAGCAACTAGACTACTGGCTGGACAATCTGGGATTCAAACCCTGGCAGGGGCAAGAAACTAAACTTTTCTCCAAACTGTGCAGAGTGGTTCTAGGTCCCACCCAGTTTCCTATTCAATGGGTAATGGGGATGGTGGGAATGAAGCTGCTGGGGCATGAGGCTGACTGCTCACCTCCATCTAGTGCCGAGGTTAAGAATGAGTGAAGCTATACCTCCATTCCCCATATGGCATGTATAGGGACTTTACCTTTCTTTACTAGAAACATGACAGATTCCAAGTGATACCCAATGAAGAACTGGGATTTCATATGTTGAGCAAAATATTACAGTCCTTCATTTTATGAATTCAGAGTTACCTATGTAGGTAAGTACCTAGATATTACAGTATTCAATCTCTCAACATCTGACTCATAATGCATTTGTTCACTACTATGTGTATGAAAAAATGTACCAATAAATACTACTTTTTAAAGACATTATTCTGTAGCGGCCCTGAATACATTGGCGACATTTAGTAGTGCTGCAAACAGAGACCACCTTTAAGTAATGTGGTCAGTTCAGCTCAAGGTCACAAGGGCAGAAAGAAAATATGCACAAGGAATCACAGGCAGTGGTAAGGTTATTTCTAACACAGCATACATAGACCTAGTGCATGAACTCAGCACAGCTCTAGGCCTGGCCAGCCTCCAATTTTACATGTAGCAGAGAGACAAGAGTGTAGCATACAGTCAACCACACTCTTCCGTCTAGTGCTCAAGTCTCTTTGCACATTATGTTACCCTGATGCCCACTGCATACAATTATGTAACTTCTAATTGCTGACCTGATTATTTAGATTCGGAACCCTTTCCTGTGACTTCTGTTTCTGACTCTTTTCTTCATGAATAAGACGTTCACAGCCATCCATGGGCACTGGGATAAATGGACCAAGCTGTATCTTATTCTTTGGAAGAGGTGACAGAGATACAGCATCAGGTTCCAGTTGTACATCATCATCATCTTCATCCTCATTCATAACTGAAAATGGTCCAAGAGTCATCTTCTCTTGTGAGATATGAATGTTTTCACTTGCAACATCATCATTTGGCTCAGTTTGGTGTCCACGTAAGTGAGCTAGCAGAGCACAACGATTGTAGAACAACACAGTCTGTGCACACACACGACATCCGTATAAGATAGAAACACTACGACGCTCTATGTGATGCAATAAGCTGGACTCCAGAAGGAATCTGTCAAAGCAATACAAAATTAACTTATATGATATATATACAGATTACTACAAAATGCCATAAAATACTGATACCAACTTCAAAAACTCCCAGTACAATGAATTTAAGAATAAAACACTAATGTGAAATTCCAAAATATGTAACAGATTTCTATCAGTGTACTTGTAAAAAAAAGACACTGAAGTATACATTAAGTTCAGTCAATGTACTGTGATATAAGGAAGTTTCAAAAAGTGAGGTAACACACTGTAATGCCAAAGACTCTATTCTGACATCAGGGTATACACAGCACATAGGTAATCGATGGTTAATATAAGCCTCTGTTCCACCATGACATCAAGGCTGGTATCACGGCATAGAAGAAATATGTGTCAAGTGTCTGTAGCCAGGAAATAAACAGCTTGATTTATGTCACTGTCTATTGCAAATCACTTGCCAGTCAGGCAGTGCTACAGGTATCTCAGAGATGGAAATCACTGGGCCCATGCTGCAAGCCACTCTCATTACTGGTTATGGTGCAACAGCTGGGAAGTTACAGACCACCCACCCTACAGTTCCAATTTGGTGCCCAACGATTTCTCTCTCTTTTGACCCCTTATGAAGCATCTGGCTGGCAAGTGATTGTAACAGGTGCTTGCATGAAGAAAGCATACACCAATTGAAATCAGTTTCTTCTACACTGGGATATAAACCTTGGTGCCATTTGGGACAACTGCTTATTAACTGTCAATGGTAACTACATGGAGATCTCATGTGCAGAATGTGCTACTCATGTGCCATGCAGATATAGAGGTCACACGAAAGTCCTTATCATCAGGGCTTATGTTATCTTATTTCTTGAAACTCCTTTGTAATTTATTGCAGACCACCTTATACTCAGTAACATTAACTGAATACTGGATCTTTCTGACTTCACACAAATCATCAACTCTTTATGCATTAGACACCACAAACTGTAACACATGTTGAACAGAAACTAAAATTTCTTTCAGTAAATAATATTCCTTTACAAAGGAGTCTTTTCAGCAGTCATAAACTCAAAAGTGAAACATACAGCAACATATATATATATATATATATATATATATATTCAAAAGTAATAATAACAGTTCACATCCTCAACTTTGAATCAGTAACCAGCTCCCCCAGATTTAAATGCCTGTTCCCACAGTGTAAAGTTCAATATTGATCACAATTTAAAATCTGAACAAAAGACGAACCCAAGTCTGGGGCTGTCCCACTAAATTTAGGACATCTGTTCACCAACTAACATATCCCCTGACCGTTATGCCACAAGTGTACATGAATATACTTAAAACCACCAAGTGCATTATCTGAAATTTATAAACATTAATTCACTAAACTAAAACAACAAGCGATCAGTCAACAAAACTATATTTTATCAGAACCACACATGTTTCGGATAATTTTTTCCTTCATCAGGTGTATACAGACTTGAAATTTATAGGCAAATGCAACTCATAATATTTCAGTCTCAATACTTGTGGGATCCCACATTACAAAGTAGACGTTACAATAAAATTGTACTACATAAATAACCCAATGGTAAAATAAATGAGACAATTAGGATTAAAATCATTTGTTAAAATTTGTGGTTGAATAGGCCAAGAAGTTACATATGGAGTCTGTAAGTTCTGCAGAAGATGAATATGTTTATTTCTTTAACTTTTTCACTAGGCCAAGGGAATGTAAACCAAGTTTGTTTCACATGATAAGAATCTATCAAAACTTCTGTAATTAACTTAATATATTAATAATTATATCCCGTTGGCTCTGTATTAAAGAAAACACATTTTCCTTATATTTACATTTAATAACTCCTTTATGTTTTATGTTTACAGACATTCTTGAAGCACTTAGTTTTACTACTTTTACTTATATCTTGTGTTTACATCCTTTCCTTTCACTAGTCAACTCTCTCAAGTCCTCCACCAGTAAGACTGTAAACCAGTAAAATTGTCAGATAGAGCTAAAAAATGTTATTGTAAGACTATTTCATTTAACAACCATGAAAATTTAAAGTGACAATGACACATTTCAAACAGAGTATATCTGATGATAAGCCCACAAATGTGAAAAAATTAATATGCTCATGTGACTTTTCTTTATTTTTTTTAAAGAATAATACAAGTTAATTCTAAGGCATAAAGATATGCTAGGCAATCAAACAAGTTGAAACACAGGATATATTCTCACTTAAATTCCCTTGGAAACAAATATGTTAAACAAATAAAACATTTTACCCGTAACTCAGATTATATAGAATCATTATTTTTCATGCTGACAATTGCTAGCCACTTCCCATCAGCACACCCATTGTTACACACAAGCCCACTCACCAGCTTGCTCCCATGCTGTTTATTGCAGAGTGTGTGAGTCCTCTACTAGTCACTATGCTCATTCTGTACGATCCATACACTGAATACAGTTGCTACAGGAAGTGTCATGTACATGTCAGCAACTCACAAACACATGAAAAGTTTTCAAGCAACAGGTTCAATTCTAGGCAGCAAGATATGTGCTAGCTGCATCTGTGTATGGGAATTGTAGTTCACAGACTCTATTACACAGACCATGAGGCAATACTGAATGTTGTGAACTGGTACCTTCAGCGGGTACATCATGGAGAAACAGGCCCCACACTTGTTCTGTTTAGTTGTGAAGCTTGGTTTGAACCAAGTGGCTAAGTGAACTCTTAGAATAACAGGTTTTCCATATTAATCCACGAAGTCCCATCACATGATGGTAAGGTTATGTGTGATGTGCTACAAGTGCAACTAGGATTACTGGGCCCATTTTCAGCAAGACATTACAACAGCTCAGGCTACAAACTATCCTGTCCATTGTTTAGTGTTTTTGGTAACAGGATAATAAGCAGGGGATTGTGCCCTCTTCATTTACCAGATCTGAACCCAGGTGTTTCTCACTTCTGAGGCATCTTAAAGAATAAACTGCATGGCAATAATCCTGGCCATGAGTATAATCAGAAAGAAAGCATTTTCAGTGTCACCAGCAGGATTTTGATGTCTAATGAATCTGTTTGTCAGACATGTGTCTGCAGACCAAATGAAACTCTTTACAGTGCTTTATTTAAATGTGGTGAGTAGAAACCTAATATTAACTGCAATACAATCCACTAAAACATATACATATTCCCTGATGGCAAACTTGAACGGCAGCATTCATTGTGCTGCCTGCTCTTACATAAAACGGTCTAGGTGTGGACTAACATGTGTGTCAAGATAAAATAAAATCCCTATATGTAAAACTATGAATGTTGATGTCTGTATGATTAACTGATCAAAAAGGACTTTTGGTGCAAATGAACCATCAATAATTAAAATGCATGTTACTTTAAAATGTGTGACACATGTGACTTACTTGTCCCCACAGTCTCTGCAAGAGAAGAACTGATCAGAACTGTAGTGCTGATTGGGTGCTTCTGGAGGGACATATGGAGGTAAGGCTTGCAACAAAAGCTGGTTTTTAACAGAGTTCTGAAGATCAGGTACCAAATCTTTGGTTGGACTTGATACATCTACAGCTTCCACAGCTTCCACAAGACTCACCACCTCCTGGGAGGGAGACAGTTTCTTTAGAGCACAGCTATGCAAGAATGCTTGTAAGTAATGGTGCCTCTTCTAATTCAGCATTAGGTATGTAGGCTGAAAAATAGCTCTCAAATCCTCTCATCTAGAACTAACTGATGCATTTATAGATTTCAAAATGTTCTATGTTTCTAATTCATAAGCTTCTGAGCAAGACTAATTAAGTTGATTATATAATAACAATTTATAAATATGAAAATACTAAACAAGTACAGCAGAATCCTGATAGTCTGAGGTGAATGGGATCTAGCTTGCCTTACATTACTGAAAATTGGATTATGACAATTAAGAACATATGATAACTTACATAGTATGATATGCATACTGTATTAATAGTAACACTGTACATTGTACTGAAATATCATTGTGTACAGCACAGAAGTAGAAAAAGAAGAGAAGGTACACTATTAAAGTAGAGTGTAAAGAAATCAAAATCTCCCCTCTCATTAAAGACTCAAAAAATCATTTAAGGCATCAGCTTGAACAAAACAACCTCAAACAAATGGAACTGAGATAATCAATAGTGCACTGTATTACCTCCCTACCTTATGTTTTAGAAACTACAAAACTGGAACAAACACATTTCATATTATGCTGTTAGTCTACTTAATACTTAACACTTACCTGTTGGCTTGGTGTTCTAAAATTCATTCAGAATCAATTTCCTTTACTTTATTGTATCAATATCTGCCTTATTTCAGGATAATATGTATCTTTTTTTTTTAATTTATTGACCCAAGACATCTCAGGATAACTAGCAAGGCAGTTAAAGCATGCTTACTAGATCAATATACTGGTTTATCCTCTCTTTCAACTTCTGAACCAGTTGACGTCCACAAAATATGGTATGAACATTATGCCATTAGAGGCCACAAAACTTTAAAATTTTAATTGTTTACAGTTGTTAGCAGTAACATGGAAGACACATAAACTTATGATGAGGAAGTGACTCTAGTACTAATAAAAACAGAGTACTGAAATGACATACTTCATATGCATTTCACTCCCCTATCACTAACACTACATAATTTTACCAAGTGACAGTATCATTAAATAAAACACTTCTCATTTCTCACATTACCAAAGAGGGCAAGAACTATCAGTTACTTCATTATTTAAAAAATCATCCAGACTACAGTAGAGACTGTCTATTAAATATTCAGCTAGTACTTAAGGTTATTTGGAAGAAGAATGTGGAAAATCCATTCTGATACAAGTGGTGACTATTAATAAATTTCAAGCTAATGATTATTTATGTGGAACTATGTCTATGGTATTATCTGAGAATATATCCTCATTCTGTTGACTGTGTTGTACAGTACAGTTCCACTGATTCATGCTGCAAGCAAGATTGTTATTCTTACTTGTATAAAAACAGATTCATCTGTTAAGATCAATTTCTTTCAGTGTTACCACAGGAACATGGATGGTATGGGTACACAGTTGTAATTTTTTAAGTTACTTGTGTGGGTTCCAGTAAGAAACACCTTAATACCTACAATTTTTGGCCTCCTATAAACACACAAATACTTTGTACTATGCTCATGACTGCTACCTTTCCCATCTTTCAAAATTCACCATTCACAATTCTCCTGTTATCCAAATGAATGTCATATAACAAAATCAGAATTGGTAAACAACTTATGAAATTATGAAACAAGTCCTCCTAACATTAACTCCCACTATTTGAAGCTTCAGATTAGAGTTATGGGTTGGGTTAACACAGAAACAAATACCATATTTTAGAAACCCATTCTTTTGAGATACGATGATGTGCCACTGGGTGAAGAGTTTGTGATGTTTCATGACAATGTAGTGGCCTCATTTTCAGCTAAGATGTCTATCAAGAATGATGCCTTGCCCCTTGAAGATGAGGCTACTATGTTGCCTCAAAATACTGGAAACTGATACCCAGTTATAAGGTGTCATATCTCAGATGAATGGTATCAACAGCAACAGTGCTGCGAGAAACTCAAAATTCACAAATGTCATATAATGTGGGTGTTTTGGCTTGCATCCAGGGTATTTCTTCAATGTGTTGAACCTACATGTACAATTCCAAATGAACCACTGTAAAGGTCTCCATCACACTCCTGCTTAAGAGCAATTTAAAGTAAAATTTAGCGATTTAAACATCTAGCTCACAAATACTCAACACCCCATTTCTGCTTCACTGTCTACCATGTTGTTAAATTTACACATGTAATATGCATACCAAAACTTTCCATTCATGCTATACTTACATACACTCCTTCCAATGTTGCTGTTGCAAAAGTTAAAAAACACTGTACTCCAGAATCTTGAACATCCAAATCAATTTCAGCTAAATGAAGAGCTCTGATTTCTTTAGCCTACATCTGTTAAAATAAACATACCTCAATTTCTTGTAAATCTGCCATTTACATAGTTTCTCTTAGTATCTCATCAAATGAATCCACTGCATGATGTATTTCAGCAATATGTTTTCTTGCTTATACATTTTAGTAAAATGGTACTAAAACTTACACTTAGAAATTATATGTGGAATATGTATTGGCAATAAAACAGATACATTTAATACTTGCAATCCACCTGAGAACATAAAACAAAGAATATAACATTATGATAATGTAATTACAATATGGAAATAAGTTTTATAAATGTATGAGCTTTCATGTTCTACAATACAGAAGAATGATTACTGCATATGGAAAACTTGTATCTTGCAAACTATAAATGTGAAAATTATTATTATTATCATCAGCATTATCATCCATATCATCATATCATCATCACAGTTTAAAACACGGTGATACACATCTGTCACTAATGCATTCTGTTATGTGCTCACTTATTCATGAACTGCAAATGCACATCATATTTGTCAAATACTGTTTTCCACTGCTTTTGATGTATGGTTGCTACATAAATGCCACCAATATACCTTTTTATTCCAAACTGTTTATTTGAAGAATTATGGAAATGTAAGAATGTGAGTAGTATGTATTGTACAATATTCTGTTAAGGTATCAGGGTAAGAATGTACCATAAGAAGAGTGTAGGTAAAGATATTATGAAAACTGGTGTAACATAATTGTAAACAATAGGGTACAATAGTAAAAACACTGACCACTGTGTCAAAACTATTATCTACTACACAGAAGAAGGTAAGCATGGATTCTATGGATTTGTATACAATTTCTAGTTTTTCCATTCACATGATTCCCAGAATATGTTTCCAGTATGACAAACCTTATCTCATGAAACTCTTACCGTTTAAAAATATAAATCCTGTGATGTCTAAAATACAAGATTTTGTACTGACATTCCTCCAACAAAATATTGCAGATTATAATATCCTTATTTTTATCTATATTTCATACAAAACACAAAGCCACCACGATAGCTTTCGCTTTCCATGGACACAGAATTTCCTGCGACTCCCACAATGCACTGTGCCAGCAACCTCATATGTTATGAGAGACACCTGTTGGCGGGTTTTTAAAATATTTAGCAGGTTATGGTACGAGCGTGTGAGGGAGAATGTGTGCCTAGTAGTTGGCGGTGCTTGCGAATGTGCTTGCGAATGTGTCTTTCATTTTGTTGTCGTGGTTAGTACCGAGTATGTGTTACGTAAATCGTGTGCTTTACTAGTATTGAGGCGGTTCGCATGTTGTTTCGAAGGCGTAGAACTGCGAAGAAACGTTGGTAGAAGTTACGACGGGAGGGCGCTTTAGGCCTGAAACGTGTGTATAGAAATAACTGCCATTTAAAGAAGCAAAAGAACATAATAATAACTCCTGTTTAAAAATTGTGAAAATGGTTATTGTGTGCGATATATAGATTATAACTTCAACAGAACAAATAAAAGTAAAAAAAAAAGGACTGGCAATTTCATACTTTGACAACGCTGTAAAATCCTCTCGTGTTTTTAACCTTGATTATTGTTTTAAAATAATAAAGCAGCCTTTCTACTTCAGAGTGAGTGATGTTTTCGGTATATTTCATTCAGTAACAGAGAGTGTGCATGATACTTGCTATGATGTACAGTATATGTATGAAAGAGTTTTTTTTGCTAACATTTTACTTATGTAGGTATTGTCTTCCACATTTTATGTATTTATGAAGTTAGGTGCACAGTACCAGATCCCATGTTAGCTGTGTGCGATAAAATAAGCTGTTTGTTCAGTTGATTTACAATTTGTAGGTTAGAAACTTACTGTTTCATTCAGTGTGTTATATATTTTCAGAGTTAATGTAATTATGTTGCTAAGAGTGACACCTTAATTACTTTCTTTTAACTTTTACTATGAAGAATCACAATTTTAAATACCAGCAAAAGTTCTTTGTAACTCCGGCCACACAGTTATTTTTGCAGTTACTGCTGTGGAAAAATGTCCAGATTACTCAACAGTATGAAACTAAGGGTTATTAGCTTTACATGCAAGAAATAATAGCTCAAGCATGTTGGTACTTTTAACTTTGGGTGTGTGATATTGTATGTAATTTAAATTCTTCACTTGATCCAAACTAAATGTCACCAAATTTATATACATAACAGATCTGATACCCAGTATGGCTTGTCCTGTTTAATTGAAATCAGATCCATTTTAGCCAATCAGTGAAATTATATGTTTCATTAGGAAGCATTTCTGTAGTAGTTTATGTCTGATTCCAAGGGAATGTTATGTTGAAGTACTAAGAGTAGAGTGGCATTAGTTGGATGTTAATGTAATATTATATTGGCAGTTCATTGTAGATTTAGGTATTGGTAATAGTGTCTAAATTAACCTGCAGTTTACTTCCACTGAGTACATGAAGCTTCACAACCATGCCTTCTGAGTTTTTAACTTTCATGATTAGAGTTTCAAAATAGTGCATATGAAATTACAGGACTAAGAAACATGAAATATGCCCATTTGTAACTGTGATTGCAGTTTGAGTAAAAATAACTTGCCTTGTAATTCTGTCATGGGTTAGAACTTAAAAGATATTCCAGATAGTGTTTTGTAGTTGCTACTTCTGTCTCTGTGATAAAAAAATGAGTGAGCAGTAGTGAGTGAGTACCATGAACAAATTCAAAACAACAGGCTTTTACAATTACTGTGCACAAATCCATCTACTATAATTCACACATTGATGAATTTGTGACAGTTCTGCTACATACTGAAGATGATAAAAAGGTTGAATGATTGTTTTAAGCAACTGTGCACTCTCTGATGATGGGCCAGTGAGGCCTGAAACATGTAGGAGTTGACATATTAAAACATTACTGTGATTCTGATAAATTCTGTTCATTTGTTGGTTTACTTTGTGGTAACTGCCACACAGACTTTTCTTTTGAAGTGGCATTCCTTCTACTGAACACTGTGCCTCTATTGCAACTGGTGGATATGTGTGTTAAAGCAGCCTTGAAGGCCAAGTAACATAAGTTAGACAGATATAAATATTGCATGTACCAGTACCCTACAGCTGTTATGTCTTATTAAATTATAAACAAATGTCATTGCTATTGCATCTCTATCAGTGTCTCCAAATTTAGCGGGTGGTTTATATCACCAGTCTTTTCTGTGTGTTGTAATGTCCTAGGCCTTTTTTGACTGCTCTGTATGTAGTTATGGCTGTGTCTTCTTTTTGCTTCTTTCTACCAATTTCACGGCTGTGTCTTCTTTTTGCTTCTTTCTACCAATTGCACGGCTGTGTCTTCTTTTTGCTTCTTTCTACCAATTGCACATGTGCTTTTACTGTATTATTGTACTTGTTTAAGTGTTTTGTGGGAGATGTTCATTAACTTGTTCCTTTACGACTGTTACATTGTTCTGTCAGGGTCTCGCATATACTGTCGGCAAGCACGCAACAATTTAAAATTTACTCAAGGATAGAAATTTTGTAATTCTACCAAAATGTTTAATCAGACACAAATTAAAAATATATATTTTATGTGTATTTTCATTTTGGGGCATATGAAAGGACATTTATTACACAGCAGCAAAACCTAAACCCAGGCAGTTACAAACTGAACTATTGTCAGTTTTGAAACACCAATTTAGAAGTGACATTCTATACTTGTTTAATTTATGCTGAAACACATAACATATTTCATTGGGATTCAGAAACAAAGATGATTAGAAGATTCTTGATTAAATCAAAAACGTTTTACTGATTCATATTGGAGATGAAATTTAACAGTACCATATAGAGTAAATCAGTTGGTATAGCGACTGACTATGGGCTGGACAGTCTGGGATCGAATCCCGGTGGGGATGAGATTTTCCGCCTGTCCAGATCAGCCCTGGGGCCCACCCATCCTCCTGTAAAAGGGGTACCTGATCTTTCCCGGGGTAAAGTGCAGCTGGGGCGTGCTGCTGACCACTCATCCCCTTCTAGTGCTGCAGTCATGGAAGAGTAGAGTTATACCTCTACCCACCCTCTGGGCCACATGGGGCCTGTAACGGGAACACTACCTTTTTTATACAGAGTAAGTAAAATCATTATATGTCTTAGGTAACTTTGGTGGTGGTGGTGGTGGAACCTACAAGGTTCCTTGTGAATCCACAAAATCACCATGCTGTGGCTTTTTTTTCATTTCTGTTGTTTTAAAGAAAAAAAAACTCAATTGCAAGCAGGATTCTTCAAGGACACATTAAAGCTGCTAGCCACTTAATAAAATTATGTACTTTCCTGTTACCAAGGGAGTTTGTGTAACTGTGACTGCAAGCATTCAGGAGTAAAAGACCTGGACAGAATGTATGAATGTAAAAGAGAATGACCTACTATCTGTATATTATTCATTTCATTGTGTGTTACTTCAAGTTGACAGTTGGCAATGAGGCACACTAGAAAAGAGATGCACATAAATGGAACTCAGTTCATATCTGGTGTGCAAAACAAAACTTACTTAAGAATGACATTCACATACTTTAGAAACAGACAGAATGTCTTTATAAATACCAATGACCTACACACTGTATAAAAAATGAGAGCTTCCTGCATAAGTAAGAAGACTTCTCTATCATATTGCTACAAACAACAAAATGACACCGTGAATAAACCATGATACCAAGAATTAATTTTTACTATTGAGTCATGAATGAGACATGCAGCTACTTCAAGATAGTTAGTAAGTAATGTTATACACTATATGCTGTATAACAAGATAAACTCATACAGGGGTATATCTGATGTTGTACTTGCTCTTTATTATCTTTTTAAATTACTTTTCAGCTGGAAGATGGCTTTCATGTTAATAGAGAAAATAATTTTGTTTGACTGGAAATTCTTTGTTTTCATTTGTATTGTCTGAAAAAAATAAAAGAACATTAATTTTGAAGCAGGGCTGTCAAAAGTACAAATTAAATCTACTAGCCAATAACAACAGTATGTACTGTCCTATGTCTGTAGCTGAGTTGCAAAGCATATTTCTAGAACAGTGATGTGCATGCTTCGCAAAGTTCCTGGGCACAAAGTATGAGTGTAAGGGAGTTGCAGTATGTAGGCAGGTGGGATTTATACAGAATGTCCCAGGAGGAAATTTCAATATTCTGGGAGGTCATAGCATTGGTCATTCTAAGCAAAAAAGTGTGTATGTACATGTGTCCTAATCTGAATGGTTTCTAAGATAGAGTTATTTCACTGAACAGTTGCAAAACTGTTGATAAAGAGACAATGTGTATTGTTTCTTATATCCGTATTTATTGTTCAAGTGACAAAGTTGGTACAGTTACCTAGTACAATACATTTTCGAAAATTCCACTGTCAACGTCAGTGCACTTTGCACCTCATGTGAGGACATGGCATGTTGCTTGTCTGAGTGCATCTTGACATTCCTTTATGCTGGCGATAACATCCATTATGAGATTGAGCTATTTGTCTCATGTATCCACTTTTGTTCTGTACACTTCGCTCTTCATCCAACCCCATAAACAAAAATCTAACGGCGCACAGTGTGGTGGGAGTGAAGGACAAATTGGGTGCCAAATCCAAACTCCTGTACAGTGAAATAACACTATCTCAGAAACTGTTCGGAATAGGACATGTACACATACACTTTTTTGCTAGAATGACCAATGCTGTGACCTCCCAGAATATTGAAATTTCCTCCTGGGTCACTGTACAATGGCAGAGTGTGTGTTGTACACAGTTTACATAACATTTCTGGGGCAATCAAATGAACTAGGCTCAAGCATAGGCTGGAAATGTGGATGTGAGAAAGGGAACAAATTCATATAAGATTTAGGTGGTGAAACCTCACTAAAAAACAAGCAATTGGAACACTGAGAAGGGTGTATAACATTAAAACAGATTTAAATGAGATATTAGGATGTTAAGTGGGTTGACCTGATCAAAATTCACGCAGTTTTGGCCAAGAGGTTCAGAATGTCATTGCCTGTAGGGCCCAGCCAATTTTATATTTCACTCATTCTTCTGCCTCAGAACAGGGACTGATTCAATTGCCAAAACCTGGTGTTTTTAATTTTATTTTAAATATGGACAGTGGAGAAAGTCAAAACAAAGAATGATTCCATATGGACTGATACAACTGAGGAACATATCCCACACTGGAGTTTGGTATTAGTGATGTGCAAACTTGGAAGTCTTACCAGAGATGAAGTTGCTGGAGTTTCATATCATTATTATTTTGTACCTCAACAAAACAGATAATTTTTTGGGCATGTTTGTATTTTCTAATTTTATTGAGCTTAATGTTTTTTTCTATAATGTTTCAGCTTTTTTCATTGTTGGTTGAGTGATAGTTACTTGGATTATAATTTGTAATGTGCTACAAGTGATTGAATGCATTTCATTAATTAAAAACACCATTAATGCCACTATAACAAGTTAAGTAATTTTTTGATCAGGTAATGTGCCCTGATGTTGACTTACAAAATGGAAACGTGGTGAGTTATAAGAGGTATTTGATGTACCTGTGTTACTGGCTTAATTGTTAGAACTGATTAATCATGACTGAAGAACAACATGCAATGGTAAGTGACTTGCTATTTGTTTAATGATGGCTGGCATTTGTGGATATTATTATTTTGTCAAGTTGATTCCCATTGTTTCGGATATCCAGTAGTTTGATTTTCACAGTCAAATATAACTTTTATGTGTACTTCAGTTAATAGAGGATGGTGTCTTGCCATTATCTTGCCATTTTAAGCCCTTGAATTGGCAGTGTATGAATTTAAGCAGCATATCTGTATATAGTGATACATTTGACATCTTATGTTAAGTATTAAATGGTTTGTAGTGTGGATCTGTCTTGGCAGTACAAGAGTTCTAGCAGCTTATCTGTACATATCGGAGCATCTGATATATAAAACATTCAGTATTTTGTACAGTGGTTCTCACTACTTGTACAGGTATCATATGTAAATGAACCCTTGCTTGGAATAAAGTACCATGAAAGCTAAACTTAATAACCATTTAGATACAAGTGCAACTGCAATTATATTTCATTAAGATTTTAATTTAATATTAAACATTTGGGTTTCTGTCTTTGTATAGAAATGTGCAGACTTTGTAGTATGTGAAATTTTTATATGTATGTGAATTGTGTAATAATGGATTACAAACATCTATAAAATAAAACATTTTTTTACACCATTTTGCTCTGTACACTTACACCCCTGTAATTTCAAGACAGTATTTATTCACGGGATATCAGAAATTTACAGTAACTGCAAAATTAAA
>Ga0209755_10003047_pt1 | contig 21517 bp, 19 predicted proteins | sample TergutCo191P1_FD_187301 | JGI IMG/M metagenome (GOLD analysis project Ga0209755, IMG submission 187301) | Cornitermes sp. P1 segment gut microbial communities from Petit-Saut dam, French Guiana - Co191P1 (SPAdes) (version 2) | ecosystem: Host-associated > Arthropoda: Insects > Digestive system... | reverse complement strand
GGGTCTCCTCTAAGCTACAGTGTGCACAGGTGCGGTATTCTACACCCTCATGCTGGCACGTTGGTTCTGTGCGAACCGCCCACTCACTCCAGTCATGTGCATCTGGGTCTACGGCTACTGGGCGGGTCTCCTCTAGGCTGCAATGTGCGCATGTGCGGTACTCTACACCCTCATGCTGGCACGTCGGATATATGCGGACTGCCCATTCACTCCAGTCATGTGCATCCGGGTCTACAGCTACTGAGCGGGTCTCCTCTAAGCTGCAATGTGCGCATGTGCGGTACTCTACACCCTCATGCTGACATGTCGGATATATGCGGACTGCCCATTCACTCCAGTCATGTGCATCCGGATCTACAGCTACTGGGCGGGTTTCCTCTAGGTCGCAACTATCGCACACACGATATTCTACACCTTCATGCTGACATGTTGCTGCTGCGCGCAAGTTCCATTGACCCCAATCATGCCCCGTGGCAGGGATTGGCCTAGTTTCGTAATCTTCGCAATCGGAGCTGGTGCATTCGCGGCGCTCTATGCCATCAGCTACGCAAGTTGGCGGGAGGTATACTTCCCATGGCCCCCAAAGTGAGCCGCATTCATCGCAGATGTAGTAATCACAGTTGCAGTCGTCGTCACAGGCACAGTCGGGCCCGCAGACAGGACACTCTGGAGGAGGTGGTGGTGGGGGAGGTGGCGGGAACCCTCCTCCGCCGCCGTTACCTGGTGGTGCCGGGGCAGGTGCAGGAGGTGGTGCCGGCGCTAAGGGCGGCTCTCCTTCCTCAAGCTCCTCTTCTACTGCGCCAAATGGCATTGCTTCATACAACCTGAAAAGCATCGCAACTGTTTCTGCACGAGTAACACTGTTGTTTACACGTAGCGTCCGGTCCGGGTTACCTAGCACAACATCATGTTGAATTAAAAACGCAACCGCATTGCGCCCTTGCACATTAGTTAGCGGAATATCTGCTCCATCAATAAACTCATTGATGACCTCAACATTCTGCACAGATGGATAATTTAATATTCTGTAAATAATCATGATAAGATGAAGCCGTGTGATGTTTGACCCCGGTCTAAATGTACCATCCTCAAACCCGGCTATATATCCATGACCAACCGCTATAGCCACATGGTCGTAAAACCATGCCGTTGTCGGTACATCAGGAAATGCCACAGTGCCCGTCTCGGTCAATGCAAAAAATCTGTTGAGAATTGCTACAGCCTCTGCGCGGGTAACGAAGGCGTTTGGCCTAAATGTCCCATCAGGGAAACCTTCTACTACCCTTTCAGCATGTGCCCTTATGAGCAAGTCTCTTGCCCAGTGGCTTGCTATGTCTGTAAACACATCAGGCGTGTTAATAGATGTGCCCACAGCTAGTTGAGGCACTTCTACCACCTGACTGCGCCCAATAGGCAGATAAACGGCAGATGGTTCTGGGAGCCCTCCGGCAACCATTGCAAGCCGTGACACCTCTCCTGTCCCGCTGCAACAACCAGCATGCACGGTCACATCAGCAGCGGTCACATCAGCAGCACTGGCAAATGCGGGAACTGTCACTGTAACTAACATAATCACCGCAAATATCGCTGACAACAATCTTCTCTTCATACTTTTCTCCTATCTTTTTTTGCAGATATCATTGCTCCAGTTTGAAGTGCCGTTTTTACCCCAATCCCAAGCATTTCATACCCAAATTTCGCTTCCTGTACACCTATCACACAATTGTCGCTATCGGTTCGCTTTTCACTCTTTTTTTGCACTCTCCAAATTCGGGCTTGCCTGCTCCAAGGCATTTGCCTCCCCTTTTCAGCTTAATATCGCAACGCTTTGTTACCAACCAAGTCTATCCTGTTACAATCATTTGAATACAGCAAAACGCCACGCAAGAGCCCGACATGTTTCCACATCGGGCTCTCGGGATATCTGCCGTACGGCTTAACCAAGTTAGTGGGATAGCATCCTATCTGATGCCTGTTTGTATAGACAACGGCACTTCTTCCGGCAGTTCCTGCGCTGGAATCCACGTTGTGAAGGATTGTCGAGGCCGACCATCGACATAGTCATACTGAATACTAAACCTCCATCCATAGGTGAAAATAAAATCTGCACCGTTTGCTCTTGTAATAATTGCAGTCTTGACTCCAAATTCATCCACGTAAAACTCTATATTAAGCCCACGATTAGCAGGGAAAGGTTCCCACGGCGCGAACGAAATGCACCTCCACTCAAGAACGCCTCCACTAGGAGTCGGCGCCGTTGGCCTGTAAGTCTCGGTTGCATCATGTCGATCATAACTCCTTACTCGTAGATATCTGATTTCACCGGTAATTACAATACGTATCTCTTCTCTTGTTAGTTGCCCAATATACCTGATTTGATAATAACAACAGTAATCACGTTCGCAAACACGGTAATAGATTCCGGATTGTGTGAAAGTTGCAGGCCGATACTGGTTCCAAATTTCCTCATTTGGAACCACAGTCCTATCGATTGGCCAGCTGTGCCCCAGCGCAGCAAAGTATTCCAACCTTTCTTCAGCTTCGCATATTTCACATATTTGGTACCGCCCACCTGCTGTCAAGCAGCACGGTTGTCTCACATATTCGTTCCATCTGTGAGCACATGGTAGCGGTCCACAGCAATCGCCTGGCTCGTCGCAGTCTGTGCATGTTGGGTCACAGCAATCGCCTGCGCCGCACTCGCATGTGTCACCGCAATCGCAATCTGCGTCGTCACAGTCTGTGCATGTTGGGTCACAGCAATCGCCTGCGCCACACTCGCATGTGTCACCGCAGTCGCAATCTACGTTGTCGCAGTCTTCGCATGTTGTGTCACAGCAGCTTCCGGTTTCGTCACAGTCGCATGGATCGCAATCGCAGGTGTCGCAGGTTGGGCAGTCGCAATCTGTGAAGCAACAATCGTACTCGTCGCAGTCACAGGCATCGCCACACTCACAGCCTGGTTGTTCACAGCTCGGGCATTCTACCGGAGGTTGGGATGGTGGTGGTTGAATCGGTGGGCCTCCGCCGTTACCGCCGCCGCCTCCGCCGCCGCCACCACCGCCGCCGCCAACAGGCGGGGGTGCAGGAGGCGTAGTTGCAGGTGGTGTGGTTGCAGGTGGCGCAGGAGCAGTTGGAACCGGCGCTGGTGCTAGGGGAACTGTCGGATCTCCCACTATTTCACGCAGCCTCAGAAGCAGTGCAACTGTTTCCGCACGGGTAATGGCGTTATTTAAGCGCAATGTACCGTCGGGATAACCTTGCAGCACACCTTCTTGAATCAAAAACGCAACTGCATTGCGGCCTTGCACATTGGCAACAGGAAGTTCTTCCGCGTCCACAAAGTCATTTATTACATCAAGAGTCTGCACAGATGGATAGTTTAGTATCCTGTAGATAATCATGATTAGGTGAAGCCTTGTGATGTTAGAGCCTGGCCTAAATGTGCCATCCTCAAATCCAGCGATATACCCTTGACCAACCGCTATGGCTACCTCATTATAGAACCATGCGTCTGGCGTAACGTCAGAAAACGCAACGGTTCCCACAGTGCCTAAGGCATAGAACCTGTTTAGAATTGTAACGGCTTCGGCGCGGGTTACGAAGTCGTTCGGCCTAAATGTCCCATCTGGGAATCCCTGTACTACTCTCTCGGAGTGTGATCTAATGATGATGTCTCTTGCCCAGTGCCCTGATATGTCCGTAAATGCATCAGGTGAATCCGCAGTGGCTGCTAGTGATGGTATTGCCATTGACAGCAGTAGAACCAACACAAATAGCGTTGCTAGCAAGCCTTTCTTCATATTCTTTCTCCTCCATTTTCAATCGTTTTTGGATAATATCTCTCCACTTCAAGTGTGTTGCCAGTTGCCTTTACACCCTAGCATACACGCTGTTAATTCAACCTCATAACCACCTCCAGCCGTTCGCTTCACGCACTTTTTTTGTGCTTATGACAAAATTTGCAGCATAATTTAGCTTTAATTTTAAGCATTTTTTCTCTATTTCTGCACATTGGCTCACAAACTTGAGAAAATCAAATTGCGCCCAAATAAATGCCCTGCTCCGAAATACGCTGACTCGCAGCAAACACCCCAACATGTGGAGCCATACCATTACACGGCTTCCATATGCTGGGGTGCGTTCACTTTGTCTTTGCAGAATTTGCTACAGTCCTGCGTGTATTATTGGGTCGCTTTGAAGTCAAATGAGATTCTGACATCTCGGCTGGCGTGGAATCTGCGGAACTTTTTTTCAATCCTTGAGATTATGCTCTGGATATCTAGTTGATTTTGTACTGACATCATGGTGATAATCTGGGTCTGTGAATATTCTGATATCACATCCCCTCTCCGAAGCAGGCTAAGGCAGCATTCCCTTAGGTAGCTCTTTGTTTCATTTAGCAAAGGCGGGGCGGGGATGTCGTTGCGGTTGTCGTTTATTGTGATTAATATCACATATACCTTGTGCCCGCTTCTAAGGGCGTTTCTAACTTTGTAGCGGTGTATTTCCTTAAATACGTCATAGCTGCTAAACAGGGCGCTATTGATATCTTTGAAATCCCTTAGCTCACTGAGCACATGGTCTACACCGTGCTGCAACTGTAGCGTATTGCCCTTCATTTCCTTATATATCGCATTAAGGCTGTCCGGGGGCTGAACTCCAAGTTCACGGTGCAGCACTTCAATGTAGTTCTCGCACACCTTAATCGCCTGCACTGTCTGGCCTTTTGCCCGCAGGGTTCTAGCTAGGTGCTCAATAAAACTGCCCTCAAGCGGTTCGTGTATGATCCCTTTGTTGCACAATTTTATCAGTTCGTCATACTCTTTCTCTTCGTAGTATATCTCAGAGAGCATGTTGACTACTTCTATATACATCCTCTTGAACTGATTCACTGCCGGCATCAGCCTTACACCGGTGTCAAAAGAGCCTAAGATGTATTCGCCATTGTAAATCTCCACCGCATTTTTCAGAAGCGAGATTTTCTTCTCGGGATCTAAGTTTGGGATTTTGGCAGCCTTGAACATATCTTCCATCTGGTGGATGTCTATCGTGAGGTTCTCACCGCTCATAAGCATGTAGCAGTTATTCTTAAACTGCACAAATTCTGGTGCCCCTTCGTATGTCAGCATCTTCCGCAGCCTGTAGATGAGGTTGTGCAAAGATTTTGCTGATAACACTGCATTTTCCTCTGACCATATCGACTCCATAATAACGCTATGGTGCAATGGCTTATCCCTGTGGATAATCAGCAGGTTTAGTAGTTTCCAAAGTTTGGTGGTCCGGATATGCTTCTCCGCTACCTCTTCTCCCAAAATATTAATTTTCAAGTCGCCTAAAGTTATTATCTCTATCATTATTCTACACCCAATTGCACTAATTATTCTGCGCGAACATGGATTTGTGCATAATCTTGACATAATATATCGGTTTTGTCAATAGTTTATTGATAAAATTATCAGATTTTGAATTAATTCAGTAAATTTTAACGATTTTTCACACCTAAGTTATGCATTTTTATATTCAGAATATTCATTTCACCCTTCTCAAAACCGATTTTGCGTGGGCCGCCAGACCCTCTTCTTCGGCAAACCGGATTACATCCGGGGCAGCTTTGCGCAGGGCTGCTTCGGTATAGTAGGAGTATGAGGATTTTTTGACGAAATCATCTACTGAAAGGGGGCTTGAGAACCGCGCCGTGCCGTCTGTAGGCAGCGTATGATTGGGGCCAGCGTAGTAATCGCAGAGGGCTTCAGGGGTGTTCTTGCCTAAAAATATAGACCCGGCGTTTCTTATTTTTTCTAGATAATCTATCGGGTTATCTAAAAATATCTCTAGATGCTCAGGGGCTATTTCATTTGATATTTCAAAGGCTTGCTCCAGCGTTTCGGCTATAATTATCATACTGTGGTGCTCCACAGCTTCTCTGGCCATGTCCTCACGCGGAAGCTGCTTTAGTTGCGCGTCGAGCTCTGCGCTTACCTGGTCTGCGAGAGTTTTGCTTGTGGTGACTAGGACTGCGGGGGAGTCGCTGCCATGCTCGCACTGCGAGAGCATATCGGCTGCCACCAGCTCAGGGCTGGCTTGGCCGTCAGCTATTATCAGGATGTCGCTGGGCCCGGCTATCATGTCGATACCTGTAACCCCGAACACTTGGCGCTTGGCTTCGGCGACATAGGCATTGCCGGGGCCTGTTATTTTGTCCACCCTCGGGATTGTTTGCGTACCGTAAGCCAGAGCTGCTATGGCTTGTGCGCCGCCGATTGTAAAAACTCTGTGAACTCCCGCTATTTTGGCAGCAGCTAAGATGCCGGGATGAATTTTGCCGCTTTTTGAAGGCGGGGTCACAATTATTATTTCCCCGACACCTGCAAGTTTTGCAGGTATGGCGTTCATAAGGACGGAGGACGGGTAGGCTGCTGTGCCGCCGGGGATGTATAGCCCCACCCTTTGAAGTGGGAGCACCCTCTGACCTAGAATTATCCCGTCATCCCGGGCTATTTCAAAACCGCCACGTACTTGGTGGCGGTGAAATTCTTCTATGTTTTCGGCAGCCCGCTCCATCACGGCAACAAACTCAGGTTCTAGTGCGCAGAGGGCTTCATTCAGAGCCTCTGCGGGAAGTTCAAAGCTGTCCAGCCGGCATCCATCGAACTTTTCAGTGTATTCACGCAAGGCAGCGTCGCCGCGGGTGATTACACCAGCTACTATATCCGCAACAGCCCGGGTTATGCTTTCATTTGCCGGGGATTTTATGGCCTGCCGGGATTTGAAGTCTTGGGCGGTGAGAATTTTAATCATTGGCTAGTCCTTTCGGCATGTGTGATGTCGGTAGGTTTGGGCGTTGCTCAGTTATGCCAAGCCGGGGCACTCCGGCGGCTGGGGCTCTTAGGCACTTACAGCAGCTTGGCAATTTCTCGGCAGAGCTTGCTGACCGCGCCGTGGCTGAATTTGTAACTGGCCTTGTTAGCTATTAAGCGGGCACTGATATCCACTATTGTTTCCACTGGCTCTAAGTCGTTTTCCAAAAGAGTTTTGCCTGACTCCACGATGTCTACAATAACATCTGAGAGTCCGAGCAGAGGGGCTAGTTCTATTGAGCCATTTAGGCTTATTATATCTATGCCGTGACCTTGTCTGTCATAATAACTTCTGGCAATATTTGGAAATTTCGTCGCCACGCGCAGGGTTCTCCCGAGATTTTCGGGGCTAAATGTTTTCTCGGCTGCAACGCACATACGGCATTTGCCTAGGCCTAAGTCGAGAAGTTCATATACATCAGGGGAGTGTTCTAGCAGGATGTCCTTGCCTGCAACTCCTATGTCGGCAGCACCGCGCTCGACATAAATCGGCACGTCCGACGGCTTGACCCAGAAGTACCGCACGCCATGCTCAGGGCTTTCAAATACCAGTTTACGGCTCTCTTCATAGATAGCTGGACAGCCGTATCCCGCTTTTTCAAACACTCCATAGGCTGCTTCTCCCAGCCTGCCCTTTGGCAGGGCTATGTTGAGCATTTGGTCTGTAGCGGCCGCCTGCCGTTCCAGCAGGTCTAGGTATACTGCAAAGCCTATTGCGCCCGAGCGCTTGCCGAATTTGCGCAGCAGCTTGTCATAGCGCCCGCCTGAGAGTATTTTTGTGGGGATACCTCTGACATAGCCTTGAAAAATAATTCCGCTGTAGTAGCTAAGGTCATTGACAATGGAGAAATCCAAATTGAGCTTCATCAGCGCCCCTAGTTTGCTCAGCACACCACTGAGCTGCTCCAGCTCTTCTATGGCAGAGTCCATTGCGGCGTTTACACTCATGCTGCGCAGTTGCCCGGCCACCTCCTCATAGGAGCCGTGAAGGCCGGTGAGCGTGGTAATGCTCTGGATAAACCCCTCATTTAACCCATACCCGCTGCATATTCTTTTCAGCTCAGAGATGTTCTTCTCGCTGACCCGCAGCAACACTTCTCCAGTTTGCTCCGATGTCAAATCCTCAGTGTTGAGCAGACCGCTTATAAAGCCCATATGGGATACGTACAGCTTAATAGGCTCACCTAAAATAGCTAGGCTCCGCTGTGCAAGCAGAAGCACTTCGCCCATTATGGCCGTGTCAATTTCGCCTATACATTCAAGGCCTACTTGCATCTGCTCCTTAAACTCAAAGCCGTCTGGCCTGTAGACATTTTCGTTGTAGTAGAGCTTTTGCAGCCCACCGCCATCCTTGGTGCTTTTCACTATGGAAAGGGTGACATCGGGGCGCAGGGCCATGAGCTTTCCGCCTGCCCCTGTGAATGTTATTATATCGCCTGACTTTAGAAAGGCTTTATTGTCGGCGTAGAGCTCATATTCCTCAAACCTGCTCATCCTGTATTCTGAGTAGCCAAATTGCCTATACAGCGCACGCAGGCGCATCGTGGCTTGCTCTCCGCTTCTGAGAACGTCAATTGAAAAATCCATAATGTCACTCCGAACTAGTTAATATCAAAAAAGCGGCCAGACTTCTAAGCCCTAGCCGCTCTTACATAATTGCTGGCTAAGCCTCAAAAAACCTTCTATGAATTGAAGACATGGCCCGCTCTGCATCTTTTTCATCGACAATTACGGATATTTTTATCTCACTTGTAGAAATCATGCCGATGTTCACCTTGGCATCATAAAGTGATTCAAACATTAGTGCCGCAACGCCGGGAGACGACATCATGCCAGCGCCTACAATGCTCACCTTGGATATTTTGTCGGTCATGCTTATGTCCTTAAATCCGACCATCTGCTGATTTTCTTTGAGCACTTCGACAGCGCGCTCCATATCGCTGCGCGCAACTGTGAAGCTGATATCCTTAGTTTCGCTGCGCCCCACTGAGGATTGCAGGATTATGTCCACATTAATTTTCTCCTGAGAGAGCGTACGGAATACACGGAATGCAACCCCAGGCTGATCCGTCAGTCCCATCAGCGCAATCTGCGCCACATTTGAGTCAATCGCCACACCGCTTATCTTTGACTGTTCCACGTTTATTACCCCCTTGACTTTTGTGCCGGGCTTTCTAACATAGCTTGAAAGAACTTCCAGCTTTACATTGTATCTCTTGGCCATTTCGACTGAACGGTTGTGGAGGACTTGCGCCCCCAGTGATGCCAGTTCCAGCATTTCATCATATGTTATTTCTTCGAGCTTTACCGCCCCTGGAACTTTGCGCGGGTCACATGTGAAAACGCCTTCCACATCGGTGTAAATCTGGCATAAGTCCGCATTAAGGGCCACCGCCATAGCAACTGCTGATGTGTCAGAGCCACCGCGCCCCAGCGTGGTTATGTCGTCGTAGCTGTTCACGCCTTGAAAGCCGGCCACTAACACAATCCGCCGTCTATCAAGCTCCGCCCTTACGCGCTCACCTGAAACCGCTTTAATACGGGCATTACTGTAATCGGTGTTTGTCTGCATCCCTACCTGCCAGCCTGTGAGCGAAACTACAGGGAGTCCCAGCTTCTCAAGCTGCATCGCCATTAATGCTACAGACATCTGCTCGCCTGCGGATAAAAGCATGTCCATCTCCCGCTTTGATGGGTTTGGATTTATTTCCATCGCCTTGGCGAGAAGATCGTCTGTGGTGTCCCCTTGCGCTGAAAGCACTACCACCATATCGTTTCCTTCGGAGTATTTTTCAGCAATTATCCACGCCACCCGCTCAATTTTTTCAGCGTCAGCAACTGAACTGCCTCCGAACTTCTGTACTATTAATGCCATGTTAATGAGCATTCCTTTCGATATTCATTTTGTGCATTATCTCACTGATTTCACTTACTCTTATGAAAAAAGCCGGTACATCCCCTAATAGCCTCCCAGAACACGGAACATCGAAAGGGCATTTATCCCGCGCTCAAGGGTATCTGTTAATCTCGTACCTTTCATTACTGCTGTCTTAAACGCTGTAATCCCGCCACTTTCACCTGCGAAAATAACTTGCCCGAACTCCCGCCCGACCTTCTCGCGCGGCGAATCAGTCCTTATGTACCACGCAGTTTCCAGTTGCATTACATCCCCCAGAAGGTCAGACTTGCCGTCCTCCCAGCCAATCCATTTGCGGGCGTATTGATGTTTGACAGCATCTATAACATCTGCTACAACTGCGCTGGCGGTGGGCAGCTTACCCGCTCCCGCTCCGCACAAAACCACATCACCGACAGCATTACCGCGCACGACCACGCCGTTCATAACCCCATCAACCCCCGCTAGAAGCCTATCTTGGCCAATCAAATGCGGAGCTACATACACATAGAGCTTATTATCCACTGACCGGACTCTGCCGAGGAGCTTAATTTTATATCCCAGCTCTGCTGCAAAAGTCTTATCTTCGCTTGTCACACCTGTTATGCCCTCAGTTAGGACAAACTCAGGGTAAATATGGCGGCCGAAAGCCAGCGAAGTCAGGATGCAGATTTTTCTGCATGCGTCATGCCCCCCAATATCTGCCGTAGGGTCAGCTTCGGCATAACCTTTCTGCTGCGCATCCACCAGGGCATCTGCAAATGAAGTGCCTTTTCTCTCCATTTCTGTGAGGATGTAGTTGGTTGTACCGTTGAGAATACCGAATATTTCAGAAATCTCATTTGCTGCCATACACTGAGCCAGCGGGCGCATAATAGGGATACCCCCGCCCACACTGGCTTCAAAGAGATAGTTGACACCCTTCTCACGGGCCAGCTTCAGAAGCTGATACCCGTGCGCTGCAACAAGTTCCTTGTTTGACGTTACAACACTTTTGCCCGCATTAAGGCTGCGCTTTGTGTACTCAAAGGCCACCTCCGCGCCCCCTATGGCTTCCACCACAACCGATACATCAGGGTCATTCACTATAGTGTCAAAGTTATTTACAAACAGCTCCGCATGGGGGCTGTCGGAAAAATTTCTCACATCCAAAATGTACTTAACTCGGATATTTTGCCCGGCATTTTCAGCTACTTTCTTGCTGTTTTTTTCGAGAACTTCGACTGTTCCCGAACCCACAACGCCATAGCCAAGCACTGCTATTTCAGTCATTATTAAATTACCTCCACCGTTTGAATTCAGGTCTAAACACTATACCACGCTAGTGTGCTGGCTGCAATATTTTTTTAATCCGGCTAAACTTTGTTTACAAAGCAGCCTGTACTGCAACAAACCAGCCGAGCACGGGTGCTGCTCTGGGGAAAAGTGGGGCGGCCGCAGTCCTGGAACACAAATTCCGCAAGGATTTCAAGTCTTCGCTAGGGTAGACGTGACTGACGGAGGCCGCCCCGCTTTTTCACAGAGCAGCACCCGTGCCCGGCGGATGGTTTTGAGCTTACAAAGCGCCAAAGTTAATTAACCAGAAGGCTTATACCCATGACTGCGCCGTATAGAATAGGCTGGTGCAAAATGTATATGAGCAAGGCTTTTCTACCAACCTGCGGAAAAACCGGCACTTTGAACTCATAAAACCACTTGGGCAATTTATTGCCGCGCACATATATCCCCGCCCATGTACCTAACAGGAAAACAGCCAACCAAGGGATTACAGGAAAAAAGTCAAAACTAACAAATCCTAGCTGCCTCCAGCCCAGCACCGAAACCACATATCTCAGCCAGGGATGGGGGCAAATAATGGATACCTGCTGCACGGCAATTGCCCCGCCTATAATCAAGGCTATGTATAAAAAAGGTGCCACTTTCTTTGGTATTAAATCCCAGAGCCTTGCTGTAAGGCCGAAAAACAGCATACTAAAACCCAGCAGGTGCAGCACTCCCCACCATATGGGCATTCCTATAAGCACAGTTGCAGCGGTTATTACCGCAGCAAGCAGCAGGGCAATAAGCCCGCGCTTAATATTGCTGTGTGAAAACCGCGAGGAAACACCTGAGAGGAATATAAACAGCCCTCCGAAAAAAGGCTGCAATATGTCAAACACGGGATTAAAAAACATCCATGACGGTGCCCCTAAAAAAGCGACCAGGTTGTGCAGAAGGTGATGTGCCACCATCAAAACCACACACAGGCCGCGCAGGCCGTCAATTATTTCGATTCTGCTTTTTTTATTTTCTTTCATGAAATCCTCTATATTATTACTGTGTGCCAAAGCGTTACGCTTTACAGACCAGCCGGATACGGGTGCTGCTCTGTGGGAAAGTGGGACGGGCGCAGTCCTGGAACACAAATTTTGTAAAGGCCTCAAGTTTCTGCCAGGATAGACGTGACTGACGGAGGCCGTTCCACTTTTTCACAGAGCAGCACCTGTATCCGGCGGTTGGTTTCGGCAGGATGAGTGTACCTCCGCAGCTCTTACGGCCGCAGCTGCGCGGCAATCAGTATACCATACTTTCTTTCTTTGTGGTATACTTTCTAGGGAGGTGGACACATGGAAACTATAGTGATATTGGCCGGCGGGAGAAGCCGCAGGATGGGGCGCGACAAACTAGCCCTTCCTCTGGATGGGAAAACACTTCTGGAATCTGTTATAAGCAGATTTGAAGAGCGTTTTGACAGTGTTTATTTGAGTGTGGCTGACGCCGTGAAATACCCTGAGATTAAGACCCCGCGGCTTGTGGATATTGCTTCCGGCGCAGGCCCTTTGTCCGGACTTCACGCAGCCCTTACCCTACTGCCTGCCGAGGGGGTTTTCCTCGTGGCTGCCGATTTGCCTTTTGCAGACCCATCAGCAGCGCAGCGCATTATTGAACTTTGCAACGGGCATGAGGCCTGTGTCCTCAGGCTTCCGGGCGGGTTTCTCGAACCACTTTTCGGTTTTTACCGCCGCCCGGTCCTAAAGCTGTGCGAGGATGCACTAAGCTCAGGGGATTACAGGATGTCAGAGATTCTGCACAAAGCTCACACCCGGTTCGTTGAGCCAAGTGAGCTAGGTCAGTTCTGGGACGAGAAAATCATTATGAATGTAAATTCCCCCGAAGATTATCAGAGCCTCACAGCCACAAACTCGTGCTCATATACTTGAGCCCGCAATCGTTTATAACAATGGCTATATTTTTACCTTTTTCAGCACCTTGCAGGAGCTTCACCGCAGCCATGAGATTAGCTCCTGAAGAAAACCCTGCGAAAATGCCTTCTTTCTGCGCTAAAAGATGTGTCATTTCAACGGCCTGTGCATCAGTTACCGTAACTGCACCATCTACAAGAGAGGGATCTGCATTGGGCATCTCTTTGGCGTAACCGCCACCTTGTATCCCATGCTTTACACCCTCTATAACCTCTCCGCCGTAGTGGGCGTTTCCGTAAGGCTCGACCGCGTAACAGCGGATTGCAGGGTTATGGCGCTTTAGGCTGCCCGCATACCCGCCAAATGTGCCCCCGGTGCCTATGTAGTCTGCAAACACTTCGATACAGCCGCCGGATTGCTCCCAAATCTCTTCCGCTGCCTGCTCTTGGGCACGCCTGTTGTCAAGATTTTCAAACTGGTTGAGGTAAAAAGCCCCTGTTTCTTCCAGAAGGCGTTTTGTTTCAACCTCGACCAGCTCTAAATCCGCCCCTGAAACTTTCCCTTTGACCGAGTCGGGTGCCTGGTCCACAAGCACCACCTCTCCGCCCAGAGCCGCTATCATCTTGGTGCGTTCAACGGAATTGCCCTTAGACATGACACAGATAAACCTGTAACCCTTGGCCGCACACACAAGGGCAACCCCCGTGCCCGTGTTGCCGCTTGTCATCTCCAGCACAGGCTGCCCGGGTTTTAAGAGCCCTTTTTGCTCGGCAAATTCAATCATCCCGAGGGCTATGCGGTCCTTTTTGGAAAAGCTCGGGTTTAGATGCTCAAGTTTGGCAAAAATCGCCCCGCTAAGCCCAAGGTGTTTTGCTATTTTGTCTAGCCGCATTAGCGGTGTATTCCCAATTGCTTCTGTAATGTTAGTTATAAATTTACTCATTTGAACAGCATCCTTTGTAATTTCTTTAACGAACAGCCGGCTTCTTTAACAGGGCCTCCAATGCTTATATATTTGGCTTTCCGCCATTTTCAACTGTTTTTGTACTTCCAGTATATAAAAGCATTTTTGCTTTTGCAAGACACATTTGCTAAAAACTCTATTGTGCTTTATCATTTCTAATGCTAAAATATGTTACAATTTAATTTGAGAGGACGGTTTTTCAATGAGTTACAAAATTACGAGAAAAAATGAGGCTGTTACATACGAAGCTCCCGGGCATTTTGATGTGCGTACAACACGCCTGCACAATGCCGATGATGTAAATTCCGGCGCAATTGTTATGGGGCTGAGCCACTTTCTTCCTGGCGGAGGCTGCGATTACGGCGCCAACCCCAAGGAAACCATCTACTACATCATCGAAGGGCAGATGTATTTAGAATCTGAGCTAGGCACCGAAAATGAAGTTAAAACAACCCTTTATGCCGGCGATTCTTACCACTGCGGCCCGGGGACTAAGAAATCTATCGTAAATAACGGGACAACTTGCACACAGATGCTCGTCGCCCTGGTGACACCTCAGGCGTAGACCCCAATGCTTAAACTTTCTGATGTCAGATTAAAGGAGCGCTGCGGTATTGCAGCGCTCCGCTCTGTGGCAGCTAAGATGCTGGGTGTCCCGGAGAGCGGAATAAGGACTCTAGAGATCCAGCGCCTGTCAATTGATGCAAGGCGCAGGCCTGATGTGCGGTTTGTATACACTCTGCTGCTGTCCCTTGATGACGAAGCGTCCGTACTTGCAAAGGCGCAAAGGGGCGGTTCACGCGAAAACGCCAAAGCAATTCCGCTGTCTGCGTACACTCCACCTGAGCGCTATAGTTTCCCCGTGCCCGCCGGCGGTCCTGCAAGCACTTCGCAGCTTCTTCCTGTAATCGTCGGAGCAGGCCCTGCGGGGCTCTTTGCTGCGCTCTGTCTCGCAGAGGCAGGGCTGAGGTGCATAGTCCTCGAACGCGGGGAAGCCGTTGAAGAGCGTGTGAAATCCGTCTCCCGCTTCTGGGCTGAGGGAGTGCTCAACCCGGAGTCCAACGTACAGTTCGGCGAGGGCGGTGCAGGGACTTTCTCAGACGGCAAGCTCACCACCGGAGTGAGTGGCATCCGCATCAGATACGTGCTAGAGCAGCTTGTTAAGTTCGGAGCCCCGATGGATATTTTGTACCTGGCCAAGCCCCACATAGGCACTGATAGGCTGCGCGGAGTGGTTGTTGCAATAAGGCGAAGGTTAATTGAGCTAGGCTGCGATGTGCGCTTCGGACACCGGCTTTCGGATATTTTAACCGCAGACGGCATCTTAACGCAAATTTCTGTAAAGTCCGGCGAAAAGACATATTCCCTTCATACAGACAGGCTCATACTCGCCCTTGGCAACAGCTCGCGCGACACCTTCGAAATGCTGCACAGCCACGGTGTAGCCCTTGAGCCCAAGGCGTTCTCTGTGGGTGTCCGCATAGAACATTTGCAAGAGGATATTGATCTAAACCAATATGGCAAAGAGGCTGTGGAAAGCACAGTCTGCTATCCCGCTTCGGATTACAAACTCGCTGCCCACCTTGATGGTGGCCGTTCTGTCTACACATTTTGCGTCTGCCCGGGCGGCGAGGTGGTTGCAGCAGCGTCAGAACTAGGATGCGCCGTTACAAACGGCATGAGCCACTATGCCCGCGACGGGGTGAATATTAACGGAGGGCTGCTCGTTTCAGTCACTCCTGAGGATTTCGGCGGCGGGGCGTTAGGCGGCATTGCTCTCCAGCGTGAGCTTGAAAAAGCCGCATTTTGCGCAGGCGGCAGCAATTACTTCGCTCCAGCACAGCTTGTGGGCGACTTTCTGCGCAAACAGCCCTCATCCGGGCATGGGAAGGTGACGCCCACTTACTCACCGGGCGTAAAGTACTGCAATCTGTGGGATGTCCTTCCCGAGTTTGTCTGCAACGCTCTCTTGGAGGCTCTCCCGATGCTCCAAAAACGGATAAACGGCTTTGCACACCCTGAGGCTGTCATGACTGCTGTTGAAACCCGCAGCTCCTCCCCTGTGAGGATTTTGCGCGAAAATTATGAGGCTACCGGAATCCGCGGCATTTTCCCCTGTGGTGAAGGGGCGGGTTACGCCGGAGGCATAATGTCGGCGGCTGTTGACGGCATACGCTGCGCCGAGGCTGTAATATCATCAGACACAACAAAGCTACGGCCTTAGCCGCAGCTTTGTCTTGTAATCTGTAATTAATACCGCTATCTGGGCTGCTCTTCCGTGACTTGCTTGCCGACAGTAGAAATTGCCCATTTGGCAACTTGGACGCGCACGCGGTCTTCGCTTGTCTCAAAAGTTATTTTTTCACTGTCAACGGAGACAACCTTTCCTAAAATGCCGCCAATTGTGGTGATATTGTCGCCTACTGACAGCGAATCACGCATATCTTGAAGGGCTTTCTTCTTCTTCTTCTCCGGGCGGATCATGAAGAAGTAGAAAATAGCAATCATAGCTACTATTACAATAATCATGGTGGGGTCCATACAGTCATTCCTCCTCTGCACTGAAATTCACGCTATTATACTTTTTATTCGGAAAAAAATCAAGACAAATTCTGTACAAAAGTTTGAAACATTTCGTGACATGGTGTATAATTTGCAGGGATATTCAGTTGACCAGACTATAAATCATGCTGGAGTTTTGTATGAACCTGAGGGGTATTTTGTCCAAAGCGTTGATGTTAATAGTTTTTGTGGCGGTGACATCTGTGATGATTTTGCTCATCTCAGGTGTTTTTAGAAATGGCCCGCCCCCTGAGGCGGAGTACATCCCCACGGTGGTCTTGGGCGCTTATTCTCAAGGTGGCGGCGATACCAGCCCATACAATACCGAAGGCGGAAACGGTGGCGAAGGCGGAAACGGTGGCGAAGCCGGAGATATTGCCGAAGACATTGCTCCCGGCACATATAGTTACCCCGCCACAGATTGTGAAGACTGCTGCCTGACGGATATTCTTGTATTTTTTGAATATTCCACGGTTTTAATGGAGCCCGGCGATATTTATAGGGGTAATCTAATCCTTGTAAACTACAGCCACCCCTTTGATTTAGAAAACAAGGGCATTCTCGTCCCGGTTGCCCAGTGGAGAACCCCTTCATTTGGCGTGGCCCGCGACGATATCACCCTTGCAAAAACCATAATCGAACCTTTTGTAAAAATGATGGATGCTTATTTTGAGGCGGTGGGCACTGACGCTGTGACTGTAATAAGCGGATTTAGATGCCCGGTGCGCCAGCAGGAGATTTTAGATGAGCATATCTCACGGCTGGGGGAGGCTGAGGCTAGGCGGTGGGTTTCACTCCCCGGCCACAGTGAGCACCACACAGGCCTTGCTATGGACTTAGGATTTTATCACTACGGGGCCGTCAGAACCTTCCTCGGCACAGGCAGGACAGCCTGGTTTGGGCGCAATGCTCATAATTTCGGTTTCATACTTAGGTTCCCGGAAAACAAGGAGCATATAACCCACGTAACCCACGAGCCTTGGCATTTCCGCTATGTAGGCCTGCCTCACTCGTATTTTATCTACCATCGCGGCTGGGTGCTGGAGGAATACATCAGTTTCATTAAAGAGCACGATGCCGGCAATCCGCTTATTGATACATTTCAAGGCCTTGAATATGAGATATATTTCACCAAGGAACTGGAGTTAACAATACCGTATGGCAGCCACTTCGAGGTTTCCGGTTCAAACACCGGCGGGTTTATTGTGACGCTCAGGCGTTAGGCGGCAATTTGAGCTGCTTGAGCCGCACCGCTTGAGTTGAGCCATAACTAAATCAACTCTTATCCCTCTTGGATTTATAGTCTGAGAGGGATTTTTCAAGCTGTTTGTCCTCTCTGCGGGTTTTTATAAGTGCAGGCACCATTGAGCATGTGGACGCAACTACAAACATACCAAGCATTGCTGCAAAGCCTTGCCAAAGGTTAACCGGAAACCAGGTGAATACAATGGCGAAAGCACTAATTGCAATAATAGCTAAAGCGAGAAATATAGCATACCGCCACAGCAGCATTATTTTCGTAAGAAACATATCGGATATAAATATCAAAAGCAGCACACCCAGCACAACTGAGAGCCCAAAGAGCTGAAACAGGCTCTCATAAGGCATGCCGTTAGCTCCTGCTCTGAAAATACCTGTCCCATCAGCTATCCTCGCGGCTTCATTTATTCCAAGATTTTCCATAAGCCATCCCGAAAGCGTCACGCCCAGCGTCGCAAAGGCAAAAACCTGCGTTACCACTTCTAACAGAAACTTGGCGGCCTTCTTTTTCTCTTCCATTGCTCCTACCTCCCCAGCTTAGCCTTGATAAATACCGCATATTGCTTCGATACTACAAGTTTTTCTTTGTTTTCCATGGTGACAATAATTCTGCCATCCATGTCGGATTTGAGGGATTTGATTTTATTGAAATTAATTATGCTGGATTTCCCGGCCCTGAAAAAGTCCTTGGTGGCCAGTTGCTGCTCAAGCTCATAGAGCTTCATAGCAGATTCGTAGACTTCGTTTTCGGTGTATAAAAATGTCTTTTTGTCAACCGTGTCTATGTACAGCACTTCGGAGGCATCCAGTATGAATGTCTGCCCCCGGTTGCTGCCGGTGAGTTTGAAGTCTAGGGCGCGCAGGCTTGCAAGAACTTTTTCAAGCTCGTCACTGAGGGACGGAGCTGTTATGCTTATTTCCGTTTCTGGTACGCCGGGGTCAATATTGATGTTAATTTTCACACGGCCACCCCCTTTGTATGCAAAGGATATTATATTATTTATTTTTGTAAATTGGAATAATTATTTTTGCTTTCCGGCTCTGCTATAGACTATTGCGAAGACTATTGCCAAAACTGCTACGTTGATCCAGATTATTGAAAGGGGACGGCTTAGGCTTGCGCCGGGGTTTTCTATTACAAGGCTCACTTGTTGGGTGTAGAATATGCTAAACACTCTAGCTACGGTTTCGTTAAAGCCCGCTGCCAATGGGCCGAGTCCGAGGGCCATGCCTATGGGCATGGACAGGCCTGTTGCCGCTTGTTGATTTTTGGCAAGCAGTCCGATTATGGCGCCTAGCAGGATGGATGCGATGGCTCCTGAGAGCATTACTGTCATAAAGCCTATGAATTGTCCGCCGCGCACACCGCCGATAAGGCCAAATGCGCCTGATGTGAATATGCTGGCTACGAACACTACTCCGCCGATCCCAATTATGTATGACATGGGTTTAACGCCTGCGATGGTTAGGAATTTGAGGCTCTTGTTCTCTATGTCTTCAGAAATTATGGTGCTTACCGACATCATGAGTGCCATGCCGATAAACATTGCGGCCATCATTGATACAAACATGTCGTCTGCCATGTCAGGCACATTTACTGCGATTAGGTTTGTCATGGCGAGTGCTATCACCGGGAACACTACGAACATTACAAGGACTCCGATGTTCCGGAACATATCCTTTGATTGTTTAACAAATATTGCATTTATAGTTTTCATTACGCTACTTCTCCTGTCATTTTAATAAATACTGCGCCTAGATCCGGGACTGTTTTGAATGCGTCATGCCGCTGACATATTTCGCGGGGCTTGCCTTGCTCTACTATTTTGCCTTTGTTTAGCATCACTATGTTATCGCACAGTTTCACTGCTTCTTCCATGTTGTGCGTGGTCATAAATATTGTGGTGCCGCGCTTGCGGATGTTTTCGATTAGCTTGTGTATTTCTTGTGCTGTGGTTGGGTCAAGGCCGCTGGTCGGTTCGTCTAGGAATAGCACCTTGGGGTCATGTAGTATCGCTCTTGCAAGCGCGAGCCGCTGGCGCATGCCCTTGGAGAGTTGGTCAACTCTTTTGTCTTTGTCGCCGGCTAGGCCTACATTCCTTAGAGCTTCCAGGGCTTTTTTGCTTGGGATGCCATAGATTTTTGCAAAGACATCAAGGTTTTCTAGACATGTGAGCCTTGTGTATAGTCCGTCCTCGTCGAGCATAAGGCCCATTTCGTAAGCTGTGACTCCTGTGCTGTGCTGTCCGCTATCGGCGTTGAGCTGGCTTGTCAGGATGTTAATTATAGTGGTCTTGCCTGCTCCTGAGGGGCCTAGCAGCCCGAATATTTCTCCTGCGTTTGCTTCGAATGTTACGTCTGCGAGCACTTGTTGTGTGCCAAAGGTTTTTTTTACGTTTGTCATTTTTATCATTTTTCTACCTCCGTTGAGCGCTGTGCTTGTGGGGCGTTGCGCCCGGTGAGTTGCACTTGCTCTTTTTTATATTTTTTTTGGTGCTGGGGTTTGCGTTTTGTTTGTGTGCTTGTCTGAGTTGTGTGTTGCAATCGGTTATGAGCCAATTATACCTGCGAGATTTGCTATTGCAAGCGATTTTGCCTATGTTTCCGAAATGCGAATCTAAGTTTCCGAAATGGGGCGTTATCATTTATTGCGGGTGCGTCACACGGCTTTGTTAGATAAGCATTTGGTTGTTCTTTTTGATTTGCGGTTCATCCCCGTAAAAAATGGGTGTGCAGGGCGGCTGCGGGCTCCACCTTCACGCATAAGCGGCAGCACGGCTCATTGCGGGGGCTCGCTAAACTCGCTTCGCTCAAACAACCGCTCGCTTTTCCCCGCAACTCGCCTGCTGCCACTAATGCGCTTCGCTAAGTCTCCCGCAGCCGCCCTGCACACCCATTTTTTACTACTGCGGTGGAGGCTGACAATCTTTTGGCCGAAATTCTAGAATTTAGCATAGCTTTGTTGTTTTTCTCGAAAACAGGATTCGTGATATAAAGTTTTTGATTGACTCAGATTCCACATTTCATTTTCCAAACCACACTAAACTCTTTCTGTGTGAGCATGACCTAAAGTTCTACGTTTCAAAGGTCTTGGAATGCTCCAAATGTCGCAAAAGTTAGTACCCGACAGCAACTTGTCGAAGGTTCTTGCCCTTGGGAGTACCTCAAATATTCCAGAATATAACAGCGCAAAAAAAGCATTACAACCTGAACTTGAAACACTTTTCCCAGGGAGAACAATTATTGAGCTATATTTCAAAGATGTATTAAGTACTTAGACTAAAATGCGCCACGCCATATGCGGTTATTGGTTTATGAGAAGTTAAAATTTATTGGTTCTAAGTCGAAATTTGCGTTCTCTTGCTAACTTAGGCATTGATACCTCTACCTTGGTATTGCCAGAAACATTTGCTATCACCTAATTTTCTTTTTTCACATATTAAACAAGCCCGCTTTTCAGCAGGCTTGCTCAGTGTGTCTTTTCCTATTATGGACTGGTTGATGTTTTCAGGGCAGCCCCTTTCGGGCAAATGTTACCTAGGCTCTGCGGAAAAACCATCAACAGTATGAAAAAGCAGACAAATTCGTCAAAGTGAGTTATACTAAAAGCATCAGAAGCGGATAAAAAGAAATAGATATGGGGTCAAATAGGTATGTATAAGAGAGGCAATCGTTCACAAATGACAATAGAGGATTTCATAGTACCCTTTGGCGGAAAATTGGATGCGTGCAACCGTTGGGTAAAGATGGCAGAATTGATGCCTTGGGATATGATAGAAGATATCTATGCAAA
>Ga0209755_10003046_pt1 | contig 21520 bp, 20 predicted proteins | sample TergutCo191P1_FD_187301 | JGI IMG/M metagenome (GOLD analysis project Ga0209755, IMG submission 187301) | Cornitermes sp. P1 segment gut microbial communities from Petit-Saut dam, French Guiana - Co191P1 (SPAdes) (version 2) | ecosystem: Host-associated > Arthropoda: Insects > Digestive system... | reverse complement strand
CTGGTGGTCGGTCGCGACGCTTACCACCGTCGGCTATGGGGATGTATACCCGGTAACCAACCTGGGCAGGATACTGGGCGGCATTATCGCGATTTTCGGCGTGGGCCTTATAGCAATGCCTTCGGGTATTATCAGCATGGGCCTGATAGAAGAAGCCGGTAAAGCGGCGAAACTGAAACAGGAGCGGCAGGAAAAAGAGGGGAAAGCGGAAAACGGCGAATGATGAAAGCGATATGGCCAGGCCGCGCTTGCGGCCTTTGCGTCTTTTCCTTTACTTTACCAAAAACCGCACATCAACGGGAATTTCAGGAAAGTTCTCCTGCCCTTCTTTTCCGTAATGCACCGCCAATCCTATCTTTTTCCCGTATAAGGGATTTGGCTCTGTAAAACTGTTTTCTTCCTGCCCGTTGAAGAATAGTGTAACCACATTTCCGTTTTTCACGGCCTTTACGCTATTTTCCCTGTTATAACCTTCTTCCAAATGGTTTGACTTTGTCCACGGTATTAAAACGTCACCTGATGTCGTGCCGTTTCCACTGACAACCTGCCTGATAACATTATAACGGCTGTCCAGATTGATATTGAGCTGGTAAAAAGCGCTGTCGCTTCCGCAGAATATCATGCCAAAGGGCTCATTGTAAAAGCCGCTCATCTTTTTTACGGTTACTTCATAACTATCCCCGTTTGGATTATCCCTTAAAGAATAATTTCCAGCCATTGAGTCAGCCGCCGCGTACTTTTGGGGATCATTGCTTGTAAATTGCACCCACCCGTCTCCGTCCAGTTCACCTATCTTTGTTACGACAGGAATGTTCGATTCATGATTATTCATACGTTCTCCTTGTTCATGCTAGCAGGAACCTGGCCGCCAGTCTACAGCTTAAACAGCAGTTCCTCGTACCCCGGGAAAGGCCATGCGTCCTTGGGAACCAATTTTTCCAGGGCGTCCGCGTGGGCGCGGACGGCGTTCATGGCGGGGCGCACCTTTTCCGAGTACGAAGCGGCCTGGTCAAAAACATCCTGGATATCGTGGGTTTCCGTAAGGATATTTTCCAGGCGGGCGGTTTCCCCGTACAGGCTGCTGCAGAGTTCGGCGATTTTCCGCGCCCTCTCTTCCTGGGGCAGGTTTACGGCCCCTATGGCGGCAAGGGCGGCGGCGTCTCTGGCAAGGGCGGCGGCGTAGGCGCTGACAGCGGGGAATATCTGGCGGCGGGCCATTTCCACGGTGACGGCGGCCTCAATGTTGATCTGCTTGGAGTATTTTTCCAGGTAGATATGATAGCGGCTTTCCAGTTCTTCTTTGGTAAGGACGCCGTGGGCTTCAAAAAGGGCGGCGGTGTCGTCGCGCTTAAGTATGGTGAGGGCGTCCACCGTGTTCCGCATATTGGGCAGGCCGCGGCGCTCGGCTTCCTCGACCCAGTCGCCGGTGTAGCCGTTCCCGTTGAACACCACCCGGCTGTGCTTTGAATACGATTCCTTTATAACGGCATCTATGGCATCGTTCAGGTTTTCCCCGTGCGCGTTTTCCAGCTTGTCGGCAAACTCTTTAAGCACCTGGGCCAGCGCCACGTTAAGGTAAGTGGTAGGGGCGGCTACGGACTCCGAAGCGCCGACCATGCGGAACTCGAACTTGTTCCCGGTAAAGGCGAAGGGGCTGGTGCGGTTTCTGTCCGAGGTATCTTTGGGAAGGGCCGGAAGGCTTGAAACGCCGATTTTTATTTTTTCCTTCGGGACGGCTTTCCCGCCGGATTCGCCGCCGGCTCTGCCCGCGACAATGTTGTCAAAGACTTCGGTCAGGGGGTCGCCGAAAAAGACCGAAATGATAGCCGGGGGGGCCTCGTTCGCGCCCAGGCGGTGCTCGTTTCCGGAGCAGGCGGCGGAGGCGCGGAGCAGCAGGGCATAGCGGTCTATGGCTTCCACCATCGCCGCCGTGAACAAGAGGAAGCGGGCGTTTGAGCCGGGGTTGGAACCGGGGTCAAAGATGTTCATTCCGTCGGCGGTTCCCAGAGACCAGTTGTTGTGCTTGCCCGAACCGTTGACCCCGGCAAAGGGCTTTTCGTGCAGAAGCCCTTCCATGCCGTAGCGCCGCGCCACGTTGTGGATGGTCTCCATGATAAACTGGTTGTCGTCCACGGCCTCGGTGCTGTTGGAATACACCGGGACTATCTCGAACTGGTTGGGCGCGACTTCGTTGTGCTGCGTCTTGGCGGGGATGCCCACTTTCCACAGTTCCGTGTTGAGTTCCCGCATAAAAGCCGCCACCCGTTCCCGTATGGCCCCGTAATAGTGGTCTTCCATCTCCTGGCCCTTGGCAGGCAGCGCGCCGAAAACCGTCCTTCCGGTCAGCATAAGGTCGGGGCGCTTGTCAAAGAACTCTTTGTCAATAAGAAAGTATTCCTGCTCGGGGCCCAGGAAGGTGGTAACCCGCTTTGTGGCGGTATCGCCCAGGAGGCGGAGGAGGCGGAGAGCCTGTTTGGAAAGGGCCTGCACGCTTTTAAGAAGGGGCACTTTTTGATCCAGGGCCTGGCCGTAGTAACTGATAAACGCGGTGGGGATGCAGAGCGTTGTGCCGGTGGGGTCAGACTTAAGGAATGCCGGGCTTGTCACATCCCACGCCGTGTAGCCGCGCGCCTCGAATGTTGCCCGAAGGCCGCCAGAGGGAAAACTTGACGCGTCAGACTCGCCTTTGATAAGCGCTTTGCCGGAAAACTCCATCATCATTTTGCCGTCCCCGGTTGGGGCGATAAAGGACTCGTGCTTTTCCGCCGTAAGGCCGGTCAGCGGCTGGAAAAGATGGGTATAGTGCGTGGCGCCCTTGGCAATGGCCCACTCGCGCATGGAGGCGGCGACAACTTCGGCCACTTCCTGGGTCAGCTCTTTTTCCCCGTTTTGGACTGCCGCGATTTCCTTGTAGATATTCTTGGGCAGCCGTTCCCGCATGACCGTATTGGAAAAACAGTTGCAGCCGTATAACTCGGTAACCGGAGTTTCGGTAAAATCAATTTCCCTTGCGGCGCGGTTACAGCATTTCCGGCTGCAGCTTTTATCTGAATGGCAGTTCATATATATCTCCTTGAGTCCACACACTTTCGCTTATTTCTTCTATAATGTATACTAAACCAAAAGAACATGGCAACAGTCGCACCATCAGCAGAAAATGAAAAACATATAAAAATGACCACAGCCCCGGTGGAAAAACTTGTCCTTGGCCTTGCGGCACCGACTATTGTCATATCATTGACCATATCCATCTATGATTTGGCGAACACCTTCTATGTATCCCTCTTGGGAACAAGCGAGGTAGCCGCTGTCGGCATAGCCCTTCCTTTAAAGGCGATTATCCAGGCAATGGGATTTATGTTTGGTCAGGGAATAGGGAATTACATGTCCCGCGCACTGGGGGCCCAGGACACAAAGGGGGCCGCGCGCATGGCGGCCACGGGCTTTGTAAGCGCCTTTGCCGTCATGACCATGTTTGCCGCAGCGGGGATTATCGGCCTTGAGCCTTTGGTGAACGGCCTTGGGGCGACAGAAACCATACGCCCCCACGCAAAGGATTATATTTTTTTCATACTCCTGGCTTCCCCCTGGATGGCTGCGTCCATTGTCCTTAACCAGATGCTCAGGTTTCAGGGCAGCGCTGCTATCGCGATGGTGGGGATGCTAAGCGGCACTATCCTGAACATCTTCCTTGCCCCGCTTTTTATTTTTGTTTTCGGCATGGGCGTAAGGGGCGCGGGCCTTGCCACCATGATCTGCCAAATGCTGAGCTTTGTTATCCTTCTTTTTTACGGCTGTACCAGAAAGGGCAATATCCCCATAAGGCTTTCGCAGTTTTCACTTTCGCCGTCATGGTATGCGGAAATATTCAGGGGAGGTTTTCCTTCGCTGCTCCGTCAGGGGCTTTTGAGTGTTTCCTTCATCGTGATAAACCACTTTGCCAGAGGGCACGGGGACGCGGCCATTGCGGGCATAGCCATAGTCCAGCGGCTGTGCATGTTCGCCAACTCGATAGTGGTTGGCATTGGGCAGGGCTTCCAGCCGGTTTGCGGCTTCAACTACGGGGCAAAACAGTACGACCGCGTCCGCAAAGCCTTTTGGTTCTGCGTGCGTTTGGGCACCGCCATCCTTTTGGCAATATCCCTGGCTATCGCCCTGTTCGCCCCGCAGATCATCGCGCTGTTTCGCGGGGATGACCTTGAAGTAATAGCCATCGGCGCGCGGGGTTTAAGGCTTAACAGCATAAGCCTTCCGCTTACGGCCTTCATGATAATAAGCGGCATGATGACCCAAACCACAGGCAGAACCCTGGAAGCCAGCATTCTCGCCGTTGCAAGGCAGGGCCTTTTTCTTATCCCCAGCCTTTTTGCGCTAAGCCCCTTCCTGGGCCTTTTGGGGACTCAGCTTTCGATTCCGGTGTCGGATATTTTGAGTTTTGTTGTCAGCGCGTTTATTATGGCGAGGGTGATGAAGGGGCTGTCTGGTCGTCAAATTGAATAGCCATTCATTGTTCAGCTTCTTCCTTTCCTTTGAGATAAGCAATGAAGTCCGTTGCACTCATGCAAGGAATGTCAGAGGCTCTATAATCAGCTTCATTCCGGGTTATAATATAATCAACATTGCTTTCTTTTGCAGTGATAAACTGAACAGCATCTTCGAAATCTTTCCAACGGAGCGCCAAGGCTTTGGAGATTGTGGTATCACTGACAGAGGCAACAGAAAAAAGAGATTTGAGTTTTTCCATTATCTGATAAACATCATCAGTGTCATTTTTGGCTTTACGAAGCAGATAGAAAATATTGGTCATGGAAACAGCTGCCAAAATTCCTTCGACATGAGATCTGTCTGCGAGTTGGAAAAGAACGAAAGCATCTTCGTAGAAGGGCTCCCGTTTCAGCAATACATCCAAAATAACATTTGTGTCAACAAGAACTTTCATGAAAAATATTTTGACAACCTTTCTTCGCGGATTTCTTCAAGGGTTATTTCACCCAAGTTTGATGCTGCACCCAGAAGTGAATCTGCTATGGGCGTTGATGCTCCATCCAATATTTTTAGGGGCGCTTGCGGGTTTTCCATTTTCCTGGGAAATGGAATTACCTTTAATTCTACCTGTGCTCTGCCCGCAGGTACTTCACTGGGAACCTCTATTATCAGGCGGCGGTCAGCCGGTATTTCTACGGTTTGTGTTATCGTCATACGTCCCTCCAGACGGCATCATGATCATGAGATAAATATAGCATAAAACAGTAAATTTTACAAATAACTGCAATAAACACCGCCCACAATGCGGCGGAGACGGTGAATGATCCCCGATTACTCACGGAATCAGCGCGCTGGTCATCTTTTACTATACTTTCTGATGCAAGTTTATATCACACTGGCAGGGTTTTACCCAAAAACCGTAAAACATTAAGCCGCAGACTAAAGGTTTTTATCCGTAACCTTCTGGCCATTCCACAGAACTGCAAGGTTTTCGATAGAGCCATCAGGTTTTACCGCACAACCTGAAGGTTTTTATGCACAACCTAAAGTTTATACCGTAAAACTGCAAGGTTTTGACCAGGAACCTTCGCGGTGTTCTTGTCAGATTTTTACCATTCCGCCGGACGGGACGGGCGCGTTTTGCTTTCATCTGCGGCAGCTGCTTAAATTCTTGTTCATGGCGGGCGGCTTGTCAATGAAAAAGGCGAAAAAAAGACTGAAAAAAGAAACATTTTACTGGATTTATGTATAATGAAAGAGCGAAAGGGGGAATAAACATGGCAGAGATCACGACAGGACAGGAAGCCTTTGCGGCGGTAAGGAAAAACGGCTGTTTGCTGAAGCATGTGCCGGAAAAACTTAAAACAAAGGACATGTGCCTTGAAGCGGTAAAAAACAATGTAAATGCGCATGACTTTGCGCCTGAGGAATTCAGAACCCACGACACATACCTTGAAGCGGTAAAGAACAACGGAACTGCGCTTGTGTGCGTGCCGTATGAGTTCAGGTCGCCTGAAATGTATCGTGCGGCAGTAACGCAAGACAGCAGGATGCTTGAATATGTGCCTGAGCATTTGAAAGCGCAAATGGAAGCGGCATGCCAGCAGGAGGAGCTACCATGACGGAAAAACCAACACAACAGAGAGTAAACTTTGCCGGCATGCTGGCGGAAAGGCTTTCTGCCCTTGCCGCGCAGGTCAGGGGCGCTGCGGCAGGAAAAGGTGATTGACACCGTTTTAATACTACACAGAACCGCCAATATCATTCAAAGCCAGGGTAAACCCACCGTCAAAGACGATTTTTTCGCCTTGCCGGTTGAAAGCAATGGTGCCCAATGTTCCCGCCTTGCCGATTTCGATAAGGGTGACAAGTTTGTGCGAAAGGGCTTTTCCGGTCGTTGCTTTTATGTGCCATTGCTTTGCAAGGCCCTCGGTTTCTTTTTCGTTGACGTCGGCAAATTCATCGGTCTGCGTGATCGCCATGTTCCCGCCGTTTGCAAAAGTCACCCGCATGTCAGCTTTTTCGCCGCTGTACGAGAACGTGTTGTCCGCGATCTCGACCTTACGCATCGTGTGCATAAGAAAGTCAAGCGCGCCTTCGGAGGAAAGCTCAACTTCGTCAACAAGGACAAAGTATTTTTGGCCGATAAAAAATACGTGCCGCACATACTTTTCAAGGCTGTCTACAACAGGTTTGTACGCCTCTGTCGCGTTGCCCCGGATGTACACGCTGCCGTCCTTTTCCCGCACATCTTCGATAAAGCCGTTCGCGTCCATAAGGGCCTGGAAAAGCGATTTGCCGGAACCGTTCAGTTCCTCGGCCTTGCTTGATTTTTTCAGATCCGCGAATTGCCCTGTGCCGTTTATCAGAATCGCGTTTTTTGATTTCGTCTGTCTGCGCCAGTTTACGTGCATGTCCGACCAGAATCCGATGTAATGTCCGGAATGTATTGCCAGCGGTTCGCCGTATGCGTGAAGAACAAAGGCGTTCTGATCGCCGTGGGAATGGCTGACCGAACCGTAGGAGCTCGACTTGAACATAAAGGCGATATGCTCGTCAAAGTTGTTCATGTCCGAATGTACGGCAACCCAGTCGACATCGCGGAACCATTTGACGGAGAGGCCGGAGGGCAGGCAGGCTCCTTCCGGCGGGGCGTGGTGGAACTTGAAAAGAAGGTCGTCGAAGCGGAAATCCCACCAGCCGTAGTTGTAAAAATATTTTTGGATGGCGTCGAGCCCTTCTTCTTCCGCCTGCTCCCTGGCTTTTTCAAAATAACCGGCGTAAAAATTCCGGTTCGGCCCCTTTGACATGGTGGAAAGACGCCGCATGTTGAAACCGGCTTTCAGCCCCGGCCTGTCGCCCAGGTCGGATATGTCGCCAAAGGCCATGCGGGTAAGGTCGCGGCAGTAGCAGTTAAGCGCAAAGTCGCCGGTGTTCTGGAAAAAAGGCCTCTCGTAGATTTTAAGGGCTGTGGCTTTTTCGATGCAGTCCAGCGCGTCCAGGGCAAAGGCAATGCCCATCTGCCAGTACGCCGGGCCTTCCGCCCAGCCGCCGTCATAGCCGCCCCAGGGGGTGTAAATTGTCATGTAGTATTCGATGGCAAAATTAAGCCATTCCTGGGCTTCGGCTTCCTCGCCATAGATGGCAAGGGCTGCGGGAACAAGGGCCATTGACACCGAGCGGATGCCGTGGCTGTCAAGCAGTTTTACCTGTATGGTGATGTCCTTTGTCACATAATTGAAAAGTTCGCGCCCCCGCGAAAGAAGACATTCCCGTACCAGGCGTCTTTCGTCTTCGTCAAGATCATCGTAAAGCCAGTCATAACCCCACGCCAGCGCCCCGATTACCCTGAACGCCGCTTCATCGTTGTAGGGCCGTCCTGTCGGGCCGTCAAGCGCCCAGGCGGCAACGGCCATAAGCCGGGACTTTGCCATGTCAAGGTATTTTTTCTCGCCGGTGATCCTGTGGGCAACAGCCCCGTGCCTTACGGCGTACAGGGCATCCTGGCATGTCATGTACATGGCGCGCCAAAGCGCCGTGACCCGGACATCGCCGGGATAACGTTCCGGCTCGTGGGGGACTTCTTTGGCAAGCCAGGTGTCAAGGGATTTTTCAGTAAAGTCTTTCCATTCGGACTTGAGGTCTCCGGCAATTCGTTCCCGGAATTTAGGTATGTCTTCTTTCGTCATTCTGATCCGGGGATGCGAAAGGGGAATTTTTTCGTAGCGCTGCTTCCTGGACGGCAGCGGGGTGTGAACCGCGTTTGGCGCAATGACAAAAGGCAGCCTGTCTTCCAAAAGTTTTTCGCCCTTGTAAAGACTCCAGCAGTATTCGCCTTGCGGCATTGCAATGTCAGGCGTAAAATAATTTGTTTCAATGCCGGTGAATTTAAAAACAGGCTCTGTCCCGTTCGCGGAATACACAAGGATGGAATATCCGCCTTCTCCTTCATTTGGAAACCACATAAACCTTGCCGGTGTTTCATTGAAAACGGCGTTATTGGGACTGGCTGCGACAATGTACTTCATTGGGATCTTCCTCCTTGGGATTTGCAGTCATTATTGTCACATGAATGTATGCTCCGGTCAAGGGCGTATTTGCCGCAAACAGAAATGTTATGCTATAATGAAAACGAATAAAACGAAAAAATGCTCACATAGTCCGTAACAGTAAAGGGGGGTTAATCTTTCATGGAAGATCTCAACATGATTCAGAAAACAATTAACATACTTGACTACTTGTCGATCTATCCAAATGGGGCAACGCTGAGCACCATCACAAAAGATCTTGGTTATCCAAAAACTACCGTGTTTGACATTCTTAAAACGCTTCTGATGAATGACTTTGTGCAGTATGTAAAACCGGGGAAAAAAATATACTGCGTGGGGGCCAGGCTTTTTGCCATCGGTTCCGTTTACACAGAATCGTCCATTTTGCTGCGCACCGTCAGGCCGTATCTTATGCTGCTGGCAGACAAATACGGGAAGACAACTTTTTTCTCCAAGCGGCATAATGACTGCGCCATCTGCGTGTACAAGTATGTTCCACAGCACGCGAAAGCGCCGACGGAAAACCTGGGGCTGAAAAAGCTGCTTCATTCCACCGCTACCGGCAAATGTTATCTGGCCTTTGACACTGAGGCATTTCATTTCATTGACACGATAAACCTGCCGGCCATTACCCCCTATACCATTACCGACAGGGAAAAACTCAAAGCGCATATCGCCGAACTTCGCTTGCGGGGATACTCCTGGGAGCAGCGGGAATCGTATTTGCTAAGCGCTTGTCTTGCCGCTCCCATTTTCACCCGCGGCGCTATGGTTGGAGCAATCAGCATGGTGGGATGGTATCGGGAAGGTGAGGATTTTACCGCTCAGGGGAATGAAATTCTCCAATTGGCCAAACTTGTTTCATCCCAGCTTGATCAAATCAGCGGAGCATAGCCGCCAGGGTTTAAAAGTCCGTATATCCGAATAGTTTTTCATGTTTTACCGGGCCGCGCTTTGGTATTTGCCCTGATTTTTGCAAAAATTCGTAAAAATTTTAATAAATTTTTCTTGACAACCATTATTGCTATGATAAAATACAACTTATAGGCAGGTGAAGAGCGTATAGTACGCAAAAACGCCGCGCCTTTATTCGGATATGCGAACCAATTAACATGGGGAGAGCGGCTGTGATTCAGGTTAGCGAAAAGGACAAACTCTGGGCTCAAGATATTTGGGAACAGATCAAAGCCAAGATGTCTCTCCAGTGCGCAAGGGTCGGCACAAAAGTACCCTACATTGCGGTGGACGGGCGCTATGCCGACAAAATGGAAGACAACATTTACTGGTGGTGCAATGGTTTCTGGCCGGGGATGCTCTGGCTGCTCTATCACGATACTAAGGAAACGCCCTACATGGAAACGGCGCGCGGCGTGGAAGAAAGGCTGGACGCGGCGCTGTCCGGCTGGGAAGGCCTGCACCACGATGTCGGCTTTATGTGGACGCTTTCCTCCGGCCTTAACCTCAAACTTACCGGCAACCCTCATTCCAGAATTCGCGCCCTGCACGCGGCGAATCTGCTTGCCGGCCGCTACAACCCAAGGGGGCGCTTCATACGTTCCTGGAACAGGGAATACACCGGCTGGGTTATTATCGACTGCATGATGAACCTGCCCCTGCTGTACTGGGCAAGTGAAGAACTTAACGACCCGCGTTTTAAATTCATCGCCCTGGAACACGCGGAAACGGCAATGAAGCACCTTGTACGCCTTGACGGTTCTTGCAACCACATCGTTGTGCTGAACCCTGACGATGGAAATCTTCTTGACACACCCGCCGGGCAGGGATACGCTTCCGGTTCTTCGTGGAGCCGCGGGCAATCGTGGGCGCTGTACGGCTTTGCCCTTACATGGCTGCACACCAAAGACGGACGCTACGGGGCAACGGCAAAACGCATCGCCCACTACGTTATTTCATCCCTCTCTTACCACGGCTTTGTGCCGCCGGTTGATTACCGCGCCCCGGAGGAGCCGGTCAAAATTGACAGCTCGGCAGGAATGATAGCCGCGGCCGGACTTTTGTGTCTGGCGGATCTGACAGAGGGAGCTGAGCAAAAACTCTACTACGATTCTGCAATGCGGATACTGACAACCCTTGTACCAAAGTTTTGCGATTGGGACACAGGAAGGGATTCCATTGTGCAGGAAGGAAGCGCGCAGTACAAAGATCTGCCGGGGCAGAACGGAGTGCCGCTGATTTACGCCGACTATTTTTTCATGGAAGCGGTTCATCGGCTTCTGCACCCGGAATTTCAGGTTTGGTAGGCAATGGCGGAAAACGAGTACCGAAAATGGTTTGGTGCAAAACGCGGCAGAATGGCTGTTAAGGCGTTTGGAGAAAACGGCTGGACAAGTTACTACGCCGAAACCCTGGAGGAAGCCCGGCGGATTCTGTTTGACACCTGTCTGCCGCAGGGCGTTTCCGTGGGGCTTGGAGGCAGCGAGACGCTGAAGGCAATGAATGTGCTTGATGAACTGCGGACAGAGCGCTACAAGCTCTTTGACCGCTACAACTGCCGGGATCACTTCGAGGTCTGCCGGGAAAGCCTTATGGCGGAATATTTTATTACCGGAGCGAACGCGCTCACCATGAAAGGGGAAATGGTCAACCTTGACTGTTCGGGAAGCAGGGTTGCGGCTATGGCATACGGGCCAAGGCATCTTATTGTGGTCGCGGGGATCAACAAACTGGTTGATACTGTGGACGAGGCGATAAGCCGGGCGCGGTCTGTGGCCCCCATGAACTGCAACCGGAACCGGCACGACACCCATTGCGCGGAAACGGGAATCTGCGCGGAAAAGCAGGGGCTTAAATGCAATACCCCGCAGAGGATGTGCAATCATCTTCTGATAACGCTTAACGCGCGGAAATTTGAAGGGAAGTACAGTATCGTAATCATTAACGAGGAACTGGGGTTTTGATAGTATGGAAAGACGATTGATAAAAAACAATGACGCTTTCATCAGCGCGGCGGGGAAAAATTTTGCCGTCCTGCTTCGCGACTGGCGGCTGTATGTCCTGATTGCGCCAATGATAATCTGGTTCCTTTTGTTTGCCTACCTGCCCATGGGCGGGCTTTTGGTGTCCTTCAAGGACTACAGGCCGGACAGGGGAATCCTTGGCAGCGATTTCGCGGGCTTTTTCCACTTTACCCAGCTAATGTTCAACCCCACGTTCATGCGGGAGTTCTGGGGCGCTTTCCGCAACACCTTCATGATAAGCCTTTACGGGCTCATTTTCGCGTTTCCCGTTCCCATAATCCTGGCAATCCTTTTCAGCGAAGTCATCCACGATTCGTACAGAAAGTTGACGCAGACTCTCGCGTATCTGCCCTTCTTTCTTTCCGAGGTCGCGATTACCGGGCTTGTGCTGATGCTCCTGAACGAGTCCGTCATTTCAACCGGCGTTCTTGCCCGCGCGATGCATTACGTGGGCTTTAACCCCGACGGGAGGATTCTGGAAACGGCGCGTTACTTTAGGCCGATGTTCACCATAGTGGGCATCTGGAAGGACGCGGGCTATAACTCTATTGTGTTTTTTGCGGCTGTAATGGGGGTGTCGCCAACCCTCTACGAAGCGCTGAGGGTGGACGGCGGCAACAAGCTTCAGGAACTGCGTTATGTAACGCTGCCGGGAATTTCGATAACGCTTACGATTATGCTTATTTTACGGATAGGGAACCTTATGTCGGTAGGGTACGAAAGGGTCATCCTTCTGTACAACTCGGCAACCTTTGTTACAGGAGATGTTCTTAGCACGCTGGCGTTCCGCATGGCGCTTGATGTCGGCACGCAGACAAACCCCAGTATGGGCGCGTCTATTGATATGTTTAACTCGGTGATCGGGTTTTTCCTCGTGATCGGCGCAAACTATGTGAGCCGCCGTATGTCTTCAACCTCGTTATGGTGATTGTATGAACATAGGACGACTTAATTCCAGCGAATTTTCCTTTAAGGTTTTCGCGTACATAGTAATCGGCATTTTCGGGCTTGTCGCGCTGTACCCAATCGTGTACGCCTTTTCCGCTTCGATAAGCGGCAGGATCGCGATGGAAATCGGCGATGTTGTGCTTCTCCCGCGCGATTTACAATTCACCGTGTACTCGTTTCTCCTTAACGACAAGGCGTTCTGGCTTTCCTATATCAACACCCTGTTTTACACTTTGTTCGGAACAGCCTGGAGCATGTTCGTTTCCATCTGCGGCGCTTACGCCCTTTCAAAAAAGAAGCTGCTCTTCCGCAGGCAGATGAACCTGTTCATCGTTTTTACGATGTGGTTTTCTGCGGGCATAGTCCCCACCTTCCTCAATTACGTAAACCTGGGCGTAAACAACCGCTGGGGATTCATATTCGCGTTCGGGGTTCAGGCTTTCAACATCATCCTTTTGCGCAGCTACTTTGAAACCATCCCCACCGAGATTGACGAAGCGTCCACGATTGACGGCGCGAATGAGTTCCAGGTGCTTTTCAGGATTTACGTTCCCATGTCAAAACCGGCAATCCTTACGGTTACGCTTTTTTACGCGACAACCCGCTGGAACGGCTTTTTCTGGGCCAACCTTCTTCTGCGGGATGTGGCAGATCAGCCCCTGCAGGTTGTAATGAGGCGTATGATCGAATTTTACACGGAGTTCGCGGACACCTCCCCGGTGGAGCTGCCGTTCTCCGGGGATTCGTACATGTTCGCGGTGCTGGTCTGTTCGATAATTCCCGTGCTTATTATTTATCCGTTCATACAGAAATACTTTGCACGGGGAAGCAACCTTGGCGGCGTCAAGGGATAAGAGTGGTTTTATGATTGTCCGGTCAAGTCTGACGCTGGCGGGCATATCTTAAAATAAGGAAGGCAGGAGTATCCTGTCTTATGGAAAGAGTCAAAATATTTTTCGGAGGAACACATGAAGAAAATGAGAATTTTACTGGGTCTTATGGCGGCGGCGCTCATACTTTCCGCCTGCGGCGGCGGAAGGACTGCCGGGGTTGGCGGAACCGATACAACGGGGCCGATCAGGGTAAATTTTGTGGCGGAGAACAGGTCGTTTACCTACAACCACGCGACTCCGCTGGTCATGCCGGACGGCACCGTAGTACGGGCCGGGGATTTAAAACCGTTCTGGCAGTGGGTAGAACGAAGGCTTGGTATACAGCTTCAGTGCGTTACCAGCCAGGCAACAGCCGGCGCTATCATTCAGACCGAAGCGCCCACCGGTTTCGTATCCGCCAACATTTTCGGCGGCAACGCCATATCCGAGCACCTGATGAATTTCGGTACTCAGGGGCGCTTTATCGACCTGAATCCGTTCATCAACCCGCGCGACATGCCGAACCTGTACGAGTTCCTTCGCATGTACCCCGCGGTGCGCCAGACCATGACCGCCTACGACGGCGGGATTTACTTCATACCCTACGTTGCGGAAATCGGCTACTTTGCCAGAGTTTTGCTTGGCCGGCAGTCCTGGGTACGCATACTTCTGGACGGCGAAATCGCGCTTGAAAACGAAACAGCTACCCTTAATGTCGCCTATTCCGGCTACTGGGTAGGAGCCAACGCGCGGCACGCTTCCAATGTTGTTGTTCTGCAGAACAACGCGGCAGCAAACGGGGTACTTAATTTCACCACAGCCAGAAACGTGCTGATAGACTATATCAGGGCGACCTACCCCCACCTGCAGCGGCCTTCCGACCTGTTCATGGGAGCCGGCGCAATGTACGACATTGACGAGCTTGTCGCCCTGTGGCGCGTTGTTCGGCTTGCGCCGAACACTCTTTCCAGGGCCGTAACCGGCTCAGTGGTGCCGAACGCGGAAATCGTCCCCTTCTTCCTGAGACTTGCGACACACCGCGAATGTTTCCTGCGCCTGGTCAACTACTTCGGCGGACAGCGCGTATTCGGTTCCAACAGCTACGGCTCCAACTTCTTCCTGGACAGGGACGGCGAACTTCAGTTCTCGTACAACCAGGACAAGTTCCTGTTTGAGATACTCCCCCATCTTAGGGACATTTTCACCGAAGGTCTTGTAAACCCCGACTTTGCCAATGACGGCGTAAGAACAAACTTTAGGACAGTGTTCTTCGGCGGCGACAGGCGTGAAGGAAACAACCAGTTTGGTTTCATGACCTTTGACTTCATCCCCTCCACAACGAACATTCAGCTCGGGGATGGCGTACCCCAGCGCGATGTGGGCGGCTTCCTTCCGCCGGTAACCAGGTTCCCCGGCGTAAGCAACGATTTTGTGCACTTTGTGGAAAACACCCGCACTGTTATGCGCGACGGCTGGGCAATTTCCTCGATAACCGGCGGCGAAAAGCTCATGGACATCATCAGGCTCTTTGACTTCATGTTCAGCCCGGAAGGCTGCGATGCGCAGAACTTCGGTATGCCTGAAATGATTGACCCCACCCCCTTTATGAATCCGGCCGGGGTTGCCTTCCCCAAAATGAACAGCTGGTTTAACGAACAGGCGGCGGCCTTCACCAACGGGGACGGCGCGCTTTTCTCAAGAAGCTTTGTCGGCTTTAACTTCCCCATCGGCTATCGCAAGTCAATCGGTTTTGAGCAGCAGTTTACATCGGCTTACGGCGAGCAGACTTGGGCGCTTTACGCGGCAACAAATATTCTGCAGCCCACCTACTACAGCGACAACCCGCTTCTTACGCTGATTCCCCCCGCGTTCTCTTTTAATTCCCGTCTGCAGCGGCAGCTTGAGATGACAAACATCGGCGCCACACAGACAGATATGATTTTCAGCTTTGTCACAACCGGCTCTCCTTCCCCGCAGGAAATCAGGGAATCATTTGTTAACGGCAGAGTGGATGACTTCGTCAGGGTTCACCGCGAAGCTTTCGCCATGATGTCCGGAAGATAAAGGCGGTGTCCGGTGTTGATTCCTAAATGGCTGAGAATTCAGCGGGCAGGGCTGTTCCTGTTCTCGGTTTCCGGGGTGCTGCTTCTTGTACACGCGCTTGGGTATCTTTCCAACGCTTACATTTTTTATGCCTTTGGAGACAGGGCTCTTGTGGATTTTTACCATGAGATGCAGGGGATCAACAACGGACTTCTTTACCGATCCCTGCTTGCTATCGTGTTTGCGATTGTACTGTACATGATACAGCTTGGCAAACACGCGGCCGGCAGATTCACCCTTCTTATAACCGTGCTTGTCTGCGCGGCAAGTCTGGCGGCTTCGGCGGACGCGCTTATACGGATTGCCGGAAACCGGCTGACCTACACGCTGCTGGATCTAAGCGTGCTGGACAGGTATGTTGAACTTGGATCCATTACCTACTCAAAGTCAACGATAGTTTTTGATTTGGGCATTGCCGCCTATGCCCTGTTTTTCGCTGCCGCCCTTTTCGTGGCGCTGACAGTGGCGCGGAATGCCTTTGTGGTTCGGGATATTCCCGTAGTGGAAAAGCAACAATGAAAGCACAAATGAAAAAGAACGAAAAGCTTTTGTACCAGGCGAACGCGGGCCCGGCAGCGCTTATCATAATAAGCCTGTTGTTTAACACATGGCAGACAATTTTTACCCTGAACATGGTTGACGTTATCGCCGTTGGAATACGGGTGATGCAGATCATCCTGCTTAACACCATGCTCTCGTTCCTGGTTTTTATTACCTCGTTTGAAGTAAAACGCTACAGCGTTAAATGGTCGCGGGTCGGCGTGTGGATTGGCGTTTTCCAGCTCCTTCGCGTTTTCGTCATACCGGCCGGCGAGCCGTTGACACGGACGAACATAGGCGTATCCCTTGCGGCAAGCGGCGTTCTGCTGATCCTTGCCTCCCTGTGGTCTCTGGTAAAATGCGGAAAATACCAGCGGGCAATGAAGGAGCCGTGATGTCGTACCTGAGCATGAAGAACATTAACAAGATATATCCGGGCAATGTGCAGGCGGTTTTCGATTTCAACCTTGATGTTCACGAAGGCGAGTTTATTGTCCTGGTCGGCCCTTCCGGCTGCGGGAAATCGACTGTGCTGCGCATGATAGCGGGGCTTGAAGAAATTTCCGCCGGGGACATGGTGCTGCACGAAAAACGAATCAACGATCTTGCGCCCTCAAACCGGGATGTCGCCATGGTTTTCCAGGACTACGCCCTGTACGGCAACATGACGGTGTACCGGAACATAGGCTTCAGCCTTGCCATAAGGGGCGAGAACGATGAGGTCATACACGACAAAGTAATGGACGTGTCAAAGACCGTTGAACTGCACGACTATCTAAACCGTTACCCCAAGGCCCTTTCCGGAGGGCAGCGCCAAAGGGTTGCAATGGGAAGGTCGTTAGCAAAAGAAGCCAAAGTGCTTCTTATGGACGAGCCGCTTTCCAACCTGGACGCCAAGCTCCGCCAGCAGACCAGAAAAGAGCTTTCCATGCTGCACCAGCGACTGCGCCCGACCATCGTCTACGTTACCCACGACCAGATCGAGGCCATGACCCTTGCGAACAGAATTGTCGTAATGAACGGCGGATACATCCAGCAAGTCGGAACCCCGTCAGAGATTTACAATTTTCCGGCCAATATTTTCACAGCCTCGTTTATCGGGATGCCGCCCATAAATCTTGTACACGGGCGGACAAACGAAAACATGTTTATCGCTTCCAGCCAGAATGGGGAAACGGCCTTTAGCTGTGCCCTCCCCGATAAACTCACCGCCCTTTCAGGTGCCTACGCGCAGGGGGACATTATTGTTGGGATACGGCCGGAGAACATCCGCCTCCTGTCTCCCGGCGAATCACCGGGTGCCGATGAGTTCCGGCTTAACGCCACGGTGAAGACCCTGGAACTGCTTGGCGCGGAATACTATGTCGGCTTTGATGTTGGCGCTCACACTCTTATAGGAAGGATTCCCTCCAGGGAAAAGATTTCTCTGGGGCAGAAGCGGGAGGCTTTTTTCAGCATACACAAGGCGCATTTCTTTGACAAAAAAACCGGGCTGCGCCTGGGGGCAAAATGAAAGAGAAATTGACGACGGAAGGGATTTTCAAAATCATCATCTGGGCCGTATCAATTACAGCGATAACGGAGCTGGGCCTGTCGCAGTTCACGATACGGCTAAGCCGGCTCTCCACGGCGGAACAGACAGGCATTTCCCTTTTCGCCTTTCTCATTTTCGGCCTGGTAACGGTCTTTGCCGTTTTGCGGATGAAAGACGGCGTTTTTTCCAAGCTGTTCGCCGTGCTGATGAATTTCGCAAGCGCGCTTACGGCGGTATGGTATATACACCTGCTGTTGACCGACCAGATATTCCTGCAGGGGCTTTTTTATGTCATGGACCCCCGCACCCGGCTTATGGAACCGCTTACCTCGCTCGGCAGGTTTATCGCGACCCTTCCGATAATCGCTGTCGCCCTTGGCGCGCTGGTGTATGTGGCTTCCGGCCTTACGATCCTGGCGCTCACGTTTGCCACGCTCGGCAGGAACAACGGAAAGTCTAGCGAAGATGACAAAGACATGGAAGGTGATGATGCGTGAAACCACGCTGAAAGAAAGCGGCCGGCCGCCAAAAAACTCATGGCTTAAACGAAAACTAAAAATCACCCTGTTCAGGATGTGGGCCGCCGGCGCTGTCTGCTTTTTCGGCGCGTGGGGAAGGCTTGCCCCCGGAGACATTGACGGCGTTTTTTCCGTGCACCTTATCGTAAGCCTTGTCTTTCTCATGATTGTCTGCGATGTCCTTATCGTAAACCCTGTGATACGCCTGCTCTCCGGCAAAAAGGCTCTGGGCGACAAAAAAACCGGCGTGCAGCTTTTCCTTGGCGTCCCCCTGCATATCGCCAGGGTATTGGCGATTATGCTGCTCATCGTGCAGACCTATTATTTCCTCAATGTTTTTTTCATCCATATTCACGACCTTGACCCGGATTCCGTGCCGGTTCCGCTTGAGCCTGTCCTTTTTGGCATACTGTACGGGATTTACTATTTTATTTTTGACATTATCGGGGAGTTCGTGCTGGGAAGAATATTTCCCTCGCTCGCGGAAAAATCTGCTATACGATAGTCTGCTTGTCCGCTTGATTTTTCCCCCCTCTTAGGTGAAAATGGTCTAATGAGCGGCAAAAAAAGGCGCAAGGCCCCGTTACTCATTGGCATTTTGCTTTTGATCATTATCGCCGTACCTCTTGTTACCGTGGGGCTTTCCTTTATCGGGAGAATCACGCCTGATTCAATCATTCCCGATACCTTTGACCTGTATGTCAGCGTCCCGGACACGGCGCGCCTTGCGGAGAATGTGCTTGGACACGCTCCCCTGCCGGACATTATGGCCCTGGCGGAACTTGCGCCGCTTATGTCGGTGTTTAACGAGGTGCGGAACTCAGGCGTGGCGGAAAACCGCTGGGTTCAGATGCTTGCCGGGGGTGCGCTTAAGGCCGCTGTGCTACCGGAAGGCCGCGTCCTTGCCGCCTGGGATGCCGGTCTTGTTTCGCCGCTTTTCAGGCTCTTGCCGCTGATAGCCAGGCGGATTGACGTGCCGGGCCTTTCCTACGTGCGTACGGGGGGTGTCTCCCGTTTTGAGTACCGCCTGGATGACGGGACGGTGTTCTTTATCGGCCCGCATCGGAACCTGCTTGTTCTTTCCAATAACGCGGCCCTTTTTCAGTCAGTGCTTGACGGCACATCCCGCGATGATGACAGAATCGGTTCCCCGCCGCGAACCTTTGCTTCCCGGGATCATGATATTGCCCTGTTCCTTTCACCGGATGCCCTTATGGACGCCCTTTTAAGCGGGGAGCCTGATCCGCAATTGCTTTCTACCCTGGAACTGCTGCGGTTTCCCGGCCTGGTGGAACTAAGCCTTTCGATTCAGCCCAACCAGCTTAACGCCAACCTGGTGACGCCGCTTGAAACAACAAGCCCCGCCCTTAGGCGGCTTATCGAAACCAATTCCCGCTCAACACCCATTCTGGCGATGATCCCCCAGGACACCCAGTACCTGACCATGCTTGCCGCCGGAAGCCTCCGGGAACTTCTTGACGCCGCTTCCGATTTTAGCGGAGACGAACTGGCGGTCGCACTGCGTTCGGCGGACAACGCCGCAAGGACGATTCTGCGGATGTCGCTGGACGAGCTGCTCTTTTCCTGGACGGGCTCCCAGTTCGCGGTGTTCGGACTTGAGGGGAGGCCCCACCCAGTCATCGCCCTGGAGATTGCCGATGAGCCGCTGCGCAGGGACGTCTTTGACCGCGCCTTCCGCTCGCCCTTCCTGGCGGCCGATTTACGCCTTAACCTGGACGGAACCCGTATTCCCCGCATAGGAGTGCCGGCCTTCCTTAACGCGCTTTTGTCGTTCATGGGCGTGGATGTCCCCTCTCCCTTTTACGTGGTGCAGAACAATTACCTGCTTATTTCCGAATCCGCCGAAACCCTCCTTGCCGCGGTAAATGCCGTCAGGCGCAACGAGGTACTGCCGCGCCAGGAACTGTGGCGGGCGCTTTCGGAAAACGGCGGCGGCCCTTCGTCGATCAGTCTTTTTTACTCCCTTGACCGTTCCATGCCTTTCTTCCTTCGGGACAGCAACGAGCTGACCGCAATCCTCCGTCTTTACCGCCAGGGACTTGTGCGGATATCGCTGGATTCGGGCGTATTAAACGTATCCCTCTCGCTTATCCCCGGCGCAGGAAGGGGCATAAGCCCTGTTCCCGGCTACCCGCTGGAACTGGTGAACGCCCCCGGTCAGAGCCGGCCCGGAAACCGGCTTTTCGCCACTTCGCCCGGCAGGGACACGCGCTTTTTGGTTACCAGGGGCAACGACGTACTGGCGATTAACCCCCTTGACCGCAGCATCAGGGAACTGCGGAACTTCGGTTCCCCCTGGGCCTCCGTGTACGCCATACCCCAAAGCCCCGCGGCGGAAGGGGAAGCCTGGATAGTTGACACCCACGGCAACGTGGATCTTGTAAACCGCGATTTGGAGAGCTCAAGGGCCTTTCCCCTTACAACCGGCCTGCGCCTGTCCGCCGCGCCGCAAGCCTGGGGCGGGCGGCTCTTTCTTTCCAGCGAGAGTGATGAGGGCGGCTTTGTTTACACCGTGGACACCAATGCCGTGGTGAGCCGTTGGGGGGCTTTTGGCTCGGCCCTGCGCGCTCCGCCTGTTTTTAAAGAGTTTAACAACAGAACCTTTGCTGCCGTTTACCCCAGGGATATAATCTTCGGCCAGCTCTTTCTTATGGACGCCGAGGGACGCACCCTGCCGAACTGGCCGGTTCATGTCCCGCGCCTGGCTTTCGGCTCGCCCCTGCTTTTCAGCGCCCAACACGCCGGAACAGCTCCGCGCCTTTTTGTCGCCTTTATAACCCAGGCCGGCGATCTCGCGCTCTACACGGAAGCCGCCGAACCCCTTCCGGGCTTTCCCCTGGAACTTCCGGGGGTCTTTTACCACCAGCCGGTTTTTGACGGGGAAAGCCTCTGGCTTATTGAGTCAGGGGGTATCCTGTACCGAATCAGCCTTGACGGGGAAATTTTCTCGCAAGCCATCCCCCGCCTTACGGTGAGGGAAGACGGCTACATCACGACCTTTGGCGGCGATATTTTCTTTACCGGCGAAGGCAACGCCCTGCACGGTTACTCGCGGCACTTCCACTCGCTGGACGGGTTTCCATTGCCTGTGTGGGGGAGGCCCGTTATCGGCGACCTTTTGCGCGACGGGCAGATAAAGGTCGCGGGTGTGGGGATGGATAACCGGTTGTATATGTGGCAGTTTAGGTAAAGCGGCACGTAAAACAAGGAGGATATGACATGAAGAAGACCAATCCCAGAATTCCCGCCAGCACACGCATACTGCTGGCTCTTTTGGCCACGGCCTGCATCGCCCTTTCGGGCTGCCGGACTGTGGGCGCGCAAAGGGATATCATCCTCCCGGCTGTCGGCGAAACCGTCCACGAGGGCCTTGCGGAACTGGAAGAAACGGTCATACGCCTTGACGGCGCGGGCGCGACCCGGGAAGACATTGTCCAGGCAAGACAGCAGCTAAACGCCCTGGCGGGAACCC
>Ga0209755_10003045_pt1 | contig 21523 bp, 19 predicted proteins | sample TergutCo191P1_FD_187301 | JGI IMG/M metagenome (GOLD analysis project Ga0209755, IMG submission 187301) | Cornitermes sp. P1 segment gut microbial communities from Petit-Saut dam, French Guiana - Co191P1 (SPAdes) (version 2) | ecosystem: Host-associated > Arthropoda: Insects > Digestive system... | reverse complement strand
CTGTTCTGATAACGGGAGGCGTAATCGATGTAACAGAAAGTTACGAAGGCATAGAAGGGCTTAATGTCACTATAACAGGCGGCGATATTAATATTTTTTCCAGGGACGACGGCATTAATGCGCGGGAAAGAGGCGCTGTCACTGATTTTCGCGGAAGACCCGTTATGCGCGGTCCATTTAATCCTGACATATTTGTACGAATATCAGGAGGGATAATAAATATCCGCGCGTTAGGTGACGGAATAGATTCCAATAATATTATTTTTATTGAGGGCGGAAAAATATTTATTAGCGCGCCTTCAATGGGAATGGAAGGCGCTATTGATATGGACGGCGTGTTTATGCTGACAGGAGGCGAACTTATCACCGCAGGAAGCGTGTTGAATGTATCAAATCAATCAACACAGCCGATTTTATACGTTGGGTTTAATCAGCAATTACCGGCAGGAACAAGTATCGAAATCAGGGACGATAAAGAAAAAATACTGTTAAGTTATACGTCATTAATCGCGTTCAGAATATCTGTTTTTACATCGCCTGAATTTAATGTGGGAGAAACTTATTCGTTATATGTCAATGATCAGAAAGCGGCCGATGTAACCCTGACAGGAATTATCACAAACCTTGGAGGCGGAAACGCGGCGGGTGCAAGAGGCGGTACGGGCGGCATCAACCCCGGCGATTTTGAAAGAGGAAGGAGAATGGAAATGCCGAGGCTTTGAAATCAACCTTTTACCGAACCTTCTGTAAGACCTGTAATGAAAAAACGGTTAAAGACAAGATATACAATCATCATCGGAATGATTGAAATACTGATACCCGCGAGCATTAAGTCCCATGCGACAGCGGATTCGCCGCCCATAGACCTTAATGACACAACGCCTACCACAAGCGGCCATTTGCTTTGATTGCCTAACGTAAAAATGTAGGGCATAAGATACTCGCTCCATGAAGCCCGAAACGAGATAAGCCCGATTGTCGCGATAAGCGGTTTAGTAAGCGGGAACAGAATTGATCTGTAGATGCGGAAAAAATTACATCCGTCGATTCTTGCGGCTTCGTCAATTTCCTTTGGTATCTGATTGTAAAAACTTGTAGAAAGGAAAACATACGCGACATTCATTCCAAAAACATAAATCAGGATTACGCCCCACAAGCTGCGGTCGATTTTCAGGAACTGCGTTATTTGAAGCTGAGGAAACAGGCTTAAACTTCCGACGGAAATAAATAATGACGCCATTACCATTCCGTAAATGAACTTTGTTATTTTGCTCGTCCCGCGGGAAAATACATACCCCTGAATTGTCGCCGCGATTATCGATCCTATTACGATGAACGCGCACATATATAAACTGTTCCATGTGTATTGTGAAAAATTCGCAAGCTGCCACGCGCGGGCGTAATTGGTGAACATCCATTTTGCAGGAAGCAGTGATACTCCTCCGAGCATTATTTCCATGTTGGTTTTAAATGAAGATAAAAATATATATGCAACGGGAAAGAGCGCTACAAAAACCAGAGTAATCAGGAAAATATAAATAACAATATTCGGTATTATAGCTTTATTTTCAATTTTCACATTTTCCCCCTAATAAACATTCTTCATGCGTTTGGATACTTTAAGGTAAGTTATTGTCATTATCGCCAGTATTATACCCATAATAATCGCAAGCGCGGAGCCGTAACCCAGCTGCCGCCGTCCGCCCATGGCGCCGAAATTAAAAAACATTTTTAGGATATGCGTCATCGCGACTTCTGTCGTGCCTCCCGGCTGGCCGTTAGTCATAATAAGAACAACGTCGTTTATGCGCATTGTGCCGATTACGCTTAACATAATTACCATCTGCAGAACAGGCGCGAGCATTGGAATTGTTATGCTGAAAAACTGTTTTGGCGCTGACGCTCCGTCCAGTGTCGCGCATTCGTATAATTCATTGGGAACATTCTGCAGTCCCATTAAAAGGTAAATCATGTTGATTCCGATTGTAGACCAGATTGAAACAAAGAGAATTACATTTATCGCGGACCAACGTGAACCGAAAAAGTTAAAATTCTCCGAAAAAACGCCTATGCCTACAAGAGCTGAATTAACAATGCCGTTGTACGCGCTGAAAAGAATTGTAAAAATAAGTCCGACAACCGCCATACTGAAAACGGTTGGAAGAAAATAAACTACGCGGAAGAAGGAACTGCCTTTTACCCTGTTATTGACAAGGAAAGCAATGATTAACGCTAAAGGAATTTCAATAATAAGTTTCATGAACGCAAGATAAAAAGTGTTCGACATGGAACGCCAGAATTCCTTGTCACGGGTAAAGGCGCGCGCAAAGTTATCAAGCCCCACAAAATAGGGCGTTCCAAAACCGGAATAATCGAACATAACCCAGCGAAGCGCCCAAAGAATCGGATAAATGGTAAAAGTAAGAAACCCGATAAAAAAAGGAAGCAGCATGATAAACTCATAAATATGGCTTCCTCCAAGATCAATCCTTCTTTTTTTTAACATTGATAACCTCCGCGTTAAAATTTTTCTACGATCAAATTTAAAAATAAAAAATGAGGCTGCTTTGATACAGCCTCATTAAATCAAATCCTTGACAGTAAGTCCTATCTGGCTCTTAACTGTGTTTCAAAACTCGGAGAGATATAATTTTCTCTCTTGATCTGGCCGCGCTGTACGGCTTGATTAAAGCCGGCGTTCATACGTGTGTCAAGGTCTGCTAAAGCGGCGCGGATTCCGGTAATGGGGATCTGGCCTGTAAGAATCTGGCTGATAACAGCGGCTCTGTCCGGTCCTTCGAGAGTAAAATCATTATGCGGCGCCGAAGGCATTGTCGCAAAGCCAAGCGGTGAGCTGTTGGCGACTGTTGTCCACTGAATGCGTGTTGCCGCAGGCGCGCTGGATGCTATGTCGCCCCTGATCGGTAAGCGTAAGCCCGCGGAGAACTGCTGTCTCTGTGTGTCATCGCCGAGGAAAAGGTGGATAACATCCGCCATCGCGTTCAGCTTTTTGGGATCATTCTTAACTGCTGCGCTGACATGGAACGCCGCGCCTGCCGAGAAAGGAACTCTGTATTGATTGTTCACGTCTTTTACCGGGAATGGGGCGAAATCCCATCCGTCTGTGGGCTGGAAGGGGAATTGATCATAAAATACGCCGACATTCCAGCTTGCGCCCCAGATAAATCCGACTTTGCCGGCTGCAAACTGCGCACGAAGTTGATCGTCTGTAAGCGATTCCATTCCGGGGAATACAGCTCCGGCATTTCTTATGCGCGAGAGCATTTCAAAATATTCCGTGAACGCTGCGAAATTGTATGTGCCGGTTGTAAAGTTCCAGTACATGTGTCCGATTGAGTTTGTCGCGGCATATTCTGTTACCCAGTGGCAGAAATCGGGCGCCCAAAGAAGGGGGATGCCGATTCCGTAAATATCCGAAGCCAGGCGGCTGATAGCGATAGCCATCTGTTCCAGTTCCGCCCATGTTTTCGGAGGCGCGGAGAATCCCGCCTGTCTAAGAAGCGCTTTATTGTAATGGAAGCCGGGGATATTGCCGTAAACGACTACACCGTACGGTACTCCGCCGTATGTTGATGACATGTTTCTGTGATACGGAGCTTGTTTATCGAGAATATCCTGAATCCCGGGGATTTCTGTCCAAGGAAGGAATCTTCCCATTGCCTGGAAGTTCGCATAATTCGCAAATCCGGCTTTAAACATGTCAGGGGCTCTGTCTGTTTCCATCGCCATATTAATGGCGGTGTTCCAGTCCGCGCCGTATACGGTGTATTCAATTTTTACACCTTTCTGCGCACCTGTAGTAGAATTGTATTTTTCTATCAACGAGTCCAATAATGCTTTATCATGAGCATCATTTGTCCATACTGTGATAGTAGTTACTGCTCCTGTTCCTGATGAAGCAGTATTCTGACTGCCGCCGCCGGCCATTACTGTCATGCTGAATGCAAGCAGTAAAACAAGGCCAATCAGAAAAATCTTGCCTGTTTTCATATTTTCCTCCTGAGAAAATTTTTCTCACCATACCGGTGATTTTGTATTATATTATATCCATTGTTGTAATATATGGCAATAAAAAAAATAATCTTTTTGCAAATTTTTTATGTAGCCAGAGCTGCGTGCGTTTCTTTAAGCTGCTTTATAATAGGAAGCTTCTGCGGGCATTTTTCCTCGCACGCTCCGCATGCCGTGCACTTTGACGCGTCCGCGCTTTTTCTCCAGCTTAAGCCTTTCATCATCTCGCTGTAAGCGCTTTTTGCGTGTTCCTTTAAATCGTAAACGCGGTAACGGTTCATTATTTCGAATAGATAAGGAATATCGATTCCCGCGGGGCATGGCTTACAGTAATCGCAGCCTGTACAGTAAAGCTTAGCGAGGTTTTTATTTTCTTCCATCATTGCTTTTACCTGGCGCAGTTCATCGTCGCTTAAATGTCCGGTGCGTGATGCGACATCAAAGTTTTCGTTTAACATTTTTAAATCGCCCATTCCTGAAAGAGCCATGTCCACATTATCGTTGGCGAGCACAAAGCGCAGTGCCATTTCCGATGTGCTGACGCTTTTGGTTTTTAAAAGCCCTTGAATTTTTTCGCTTGGAGCGCCGAGTCTTCCTCCGCCTACAGGTCCCATTACAATTGTTCCAAGGCCTTTTGATTTCGCGTAAGCGAAGTTTTCCTCGTTGGATCGATCCAGCAGATTGTACTGAGCCAAAACCGATTCAAAAAAACCGGAATCAACTATCGGCTTGAAATTTTCCGGCGCGTCATGATACGAAAATGAAATATGTTTTATCAGTCCCTGTTCTTTCGCTTTTTTCGCTGCTTCAATCGGGCCGTATTTTAAACCCTGCCAGCTTTCAAATCCTTTCAGCTGAATACCCCAAAAATGGTAGAAGTCTATGTAATCTACGTCCAGATTTTTTAGCGAGTTTTCCAGCCTTTCCATCCAGTGATCGCCGTCATTGTCTTTGATCGGATTTTTTGTCGAAAGGTAAACCTTATTGCGGTATCCTTTCAGCGCTTTTCCGACGGCGATTTCGCTTAGTTTTTCGCAATATAAAGGAGCGGTATCAACATAATTTATTCCCATATCAAAAGCTTTTTGCATTAAAGGGATCGCAAGATCATCGTCAATTATCTTACTGCCGTTAATTTCTTTCATCGGAAGCCGCATCGCTCCAAAGCCAAGCGCCGATAATTTTATACCTGTTTTTCCAAATTGTTTATAAATCATAACCTTCTCCTTTAAACTGCGTTTAATGTTTATAATTCTAAAATTATTTCATTCTCCGCTTTTAATACCGAAGCGGGAATATAATTGCCTTCCATTGTCTGTCCGTTGACTGTAAGTTTTTTACAGCCGCTTTCTTTTCCGCTGGGATTATTAACTTTTATGTTAAGTTTTTTTCCGCGGAAAACTTTTTCCATTGTAAAGGATTTCCATGATGCGGGAACTGCGGGCGACAGGCGAAGACCGCCGAGATCAGGGCGAAGACCGAGGATTCCTTCAACGCAGCCGACCATGACCGTGCTTGCCGTACCTGTCAGCCAGTGAACATGACTGCGTCCTTCAAACGGGCTGTCGGAACTTTCCGTAAACTGCGAATAAACATACGGCTCCATGACGCGCGTTTCTGCGATTTTGTTCTGCGCGGACGGGCAGCTTTCAAGATAGTATTCAAGGGCGCGTTCGCCGCGTCCGAGCAGCGCTTCGGCGAGAATAAGCCAGCCCTGCGATTGTAAAAAGATGCCGCCGTTTTCTTTTGTAGACGGATTGAATAAAAGCGCAAGCGCGCCGTCGAACGCGTGTTTACGGTAGGAAGGAGACATAAGGCGCGCGCCGTATTTTGTGTTTAACTCTTTGTATACTAAATCGAGAATCGCCTTTCCACGCGCGTCACCGGCGAAGCCTGAAATGACAGCCCAGCTCTGCGGATTAAGCCACATCGATGCTTCAGGGTCTCCCGGCTTGCCGACAACTACATCGTTCTCTGTTATGCCGCGTACATAACGATCTTTGTTCCAGCATTTTTCTTCTATTATTTTTCCAAAGCGCGTTTTTAAATCTGCCATTTCCTTTTCTGTTGCCGCGTCTTTTTTATGTTTCGCGAAATGGATCATAATTTCGAACGCGTAGTAAAGCTGCATCGCGACAAATACTGACACGCCGTTCGCGCCCAGCCTGAGACAGTCGTTCCAGTCTGCGTGAAGGCCCGCGGGAAGCCCGTGAATGCCAAGGTGATTAAGCGAAAAATCAACCGCTCTTTTTAAATGATTAAACAAAGTGTCTTCGCCTTTGTCGGCGTACGGAATAATTTCATCTAACAGCGCAGTATTGCCGGTTTCTGCGACATATTTCCACACTGTCGGGAAAAGCCAGAGCGCATCGTCGGCGCGGTATGACGGATGCCCTGTTCCCTGTTTGTATGACGAGTCTTCGGGCCTGTCTTCATGTCCCGGGTTGTGGCTGTATTTTACAAGCGGAAGCGCTCCGCCGTGGCTGACCTGCGCGGAAATCATGAACTTGATTTTTTCCAGAGCCATTTCCGGATCAAGATGGATGATGCCCTGAATATCCTGAACCGTATCGCGGTAACCGTAACCGTTGCGGTGTCCGCAGTAAATTAACGAAGCGGCGCGTGACCAGACAAAAGTGATAAAACATTGATACGCGTTCCATGTGTTGATCATGTTGTTAAAGTTTTCATCAGGCGTTGTCACTTTTAAGTTATCAAGCTTTTTATGCCAGTAACTTTTTAATTCCGCGATTTCACGATCAACGACAGAGACGCCTTCATACTGCGCGATAATTTCCTTAGCCTGAGCTTCGCGTTTCTGTCCCAGGATGAACGCAAACTCCGCGTCCTGACCCGGTAGGAGTTCCATTGTTGTGTGCAATGCGCCGCATGGGTTTAAATTGTAATTAAGTGTGCCGTCAAGTTTTCCGTTTTCTATTGATATCGGATTTCCGTAATCGCGGTAGCTGCCAAGGAATTTCGCGCGGTCGCCGCAGAAACTTACAACTTTCGCTCCGGCAAGAGCGAAGAAGCGCGTTTCCACGCGGCTTTCATTTACCGCGTTTAAACAGTTTTCGTTTATCGTCTGCAGAATGAACTTTTCTTTAAAATATGTGCGCGTAATAAACTGCGTATACTGAAGATTCACCTGATCCTGTTCATAGAAACTTTCGCATGTAAATTCCGCAAAACCGAAACATGAAATTTGACGTTTTTTTGATCCATTGTTAGTGATCTTTATTTTCCATACTTCATATTCAGCATTGTGCGGCACATAATAACAGGTCTCTGATTTTATGTCTTTGTATTCAGCTTCTAAAATTGTGTAGCCTGTTCCGTGGCGGCAGACAGATTTATATTGATCCAGCGGCTTTCCGACCGGCTGCCATGACGCTGACCAGTAATCAGGTTCTTCATCATCGCGCAGATAAATATAACGCCCCGGGCGATCCTGCTCGTTGAATCTGTAACGGATTATTCTTCCGGCGGCCCCGCTCTTTTCAAAGCTGTAACCACCTGCGTTATTTGAAATTATCGCTCCGTAAGCGGGCGACCCAAGGTAGTTTGCCCAGGGAGCCGGAGTATCCGGCCTTGTTATAACATATTCCCTTTTTTCATGATCAAAATTCCCGTATTGCATATACTCCTCCTGTTCGTTATTATTTATGCATTATATCGAAAATTTATACATTTTTCCAGTATTATTTTTAGGAGATAATGATGTCAAGGAAAGGACTTAAAGCTAAAACAGATGTTTTAAAAAAGAAAAATGCCGAAAAAAAAGCAAAACAAAAAAGATTGATAATAATATGTGTCTGTGTTTTAATCGCGCTTATTATTGCCGCAATCGCGCTGTATTTTTTTACCGGACAAAAATCTGCAGAAACATTCGTCCTGAACGGACAGACCGTTCAATTACACGATGACGGAAAATTTTCCGCCTCTCTTGCCCATGGTGTACGTAAAAGCGGAACTTACACCAAAAGAACAGAAAACGGCGGCATTGTCGTTTCCTTTAATATTAACGGTAAAATTGAAAACGGCTGGATCATCAATAACGCTTTGTATCTGCCTGATGAATGGGACGATAATCACGGGCATGGAAATGTGTTTCCAAGATCAAAATAAAGTTTGACGAGTTTTTGTTGTTTTTTAGATGAAAACAGCATTATGGATAATAAGAATTGATCAATGAGATGTCTATAAATTTTTATTATAAAAATTATAATTACCTTAATGAATAAGAACTTTATATTTTTCTTTATTTTTGCTTTTTTTCTCTGTGTTATAACGGCTTGCAGCCGAAATAATGTAAATGCTATAAACGAAGAAGAAATAATAAAAATTGATCAATCATAACGATTACAGGTACGCCGTGCCTGCGCATTAACTTTAATTAATAATACATTTCTGCTATCATAAATCATGGATCTTGAACAGGAAGAAGCCCTTTACGAATATTTGGAAAACGCTCTTGAACCTTTTACAATCGATGAAATTACTGTCTATGTTCAGGCTTCCGGTCAGAAACCAAACAAAAAACTGGCCGCTGAAGTAGGCGCGTATCTTGACGCGAGGAAAATCGCTTTCAGGCAGGATAATCAGTTTTGGGTTTCCAGAAGGGCGTGCTTTGAACCTGCCGTTTTTGTTATCGCGCCGTCAAGGCTTGAATTGTTAAACGGCATTTTGATTCCCGGTCACCGCTGTGTTCCATTCGCTAATCCGCTTATTATGCCCCACCGTTACAGATTTTTCTGGAAAGGCAATCCTGTTCCGCTGACAACAACCGAAGCGCCTCCAGAGGATTTATATCCTTACTATTGCATTTACGGCGAGGAGTTCGCTCCTCAATATATCGCAAGGGAAAATCCACAGAATGAAGAAGCGTTTAACGCCGATCCTTATGAAGATCCGCCCGAAGTTTCGATTAACACACTTGATATGCGCGTAATATACCGTGAAAGCGCGTTTGTTCCCGGCGATTGTTTTATTGTGCGGACGCGCAACTGGAAAGAGTGTCAGTTTGAAATTGAAAAAGCGCCGAGGGAAAAATGGCAGCGTGCCGAATTGGATAAATGGCTGGAAATCGCGGAAAGCGGATTCGAGGACAGCTTCGCACTTCTGGGTCCCGGCGCAAGCACAGAAGAGCAAATCGCGTTCGCGTATTGGTTCGGCGGCAAGAGAATGAGGGATGTCCCCGCGTATTCACTTGAAGAATTTCTTTTTGAAAAAACAAACCGCCTTGATACAGTCGCATACGGTCTTGAAACGCGTTTCTGGTTCGCAGGAAAGGATATCCCCGACAGCAAGAATCTTCAAAGTTATTCGGTTCCGCCTGACAGAACATTTATAGAAGAACTTTTATATAAAAAAAATATTCCGATTTCCGAGTTTGTAATTCTTTCTTATATCAGAGACGCTTTTTTCCGCAACGAAAAAGATATCGAGAATGTGATCAACCGTCTTATTCCTCCTGTTATTCATCTTGATGAGGCTGAGTGGGATATCCTCGCCGATTATATTTCCGACAGCATGGAAGATTTTTACAAAGGTTATTCGCTGTTTATTGATCAGGGAGCGGGTCCTGTCCGTCAGCGTGTCGCGGAACTGCACACAGCGGTTATCGAACTTTCTACCAGATTGCAAAAGGGTGAAATCGAAACAACGTGGCTTCCGCGCCACACCTTCATTGTGCTTTCGCAAATTCAAGGACACGCGGCGGCGTTACTTGAAGATCTCGCCTTTGATGAATCACCCGCGCCTTCTGATATTGCCGCGATGGATAATTCGCTTGACAGTATGATCGATACATATACCGATATTAAAGAGCTTATCAATACCGCGATGGATAACTTCAGAAGGAGTAACCTTACATTGATACAAGGAGGAAAAGCATCGGCGGATTACAGCGGACAGATGTGGCGGATGATCCAGATAAGCATCAGCGCTCTTGATATCTGGCGGCGTGCGATTATTTCCCATGAATGTACAATGGAAGAACTTCACCGCCTTATCGCGATTGGGATGAACTGGAAGGGCGATTTGCGTTTTCGTTTTTACTGCGAGACGCCGGAAGGCGGCAAAGAATATCTTCATGATAAAATAAAGTTAGGTGACATCGATTTCCGCGGCAAGAAAGAGCTGATTTATGAATACGGAACAAAATGGACAGTTAAAGTCATCATCATGTCATCGTATCAACCCGCGAAAAACGAAGTAACGCGCTTTATTGCAGGCGACGGCGCGTCGCCTCCCGAACAGGTCGAAGGCCCGCGGCATTTCAGGCGGCTGATTGATTCGCTTGAACTTGGCGGCAGTACGGAGAGACAGACCGCTCAGCGCGAATTGGGATCGGAGTTTGTGCCGGGTGTTTTTGATCTTGATAAAATGAATCAAAAATTTCTGGAAATGTTTCCTGAAAAGGACTGAATAAATTTATTATAAGTGAGCGGAATTATGGCTAAAAAATATTTATTTTATCTGATACGCTGGCAATTAAGCACGCCTATTCTGGCTGTTGTTTTAATAATACTTGCCAATATGAATACTGTCGTCGCGACAATCATCGCAAATTTAATCGGCGGATTGATTTTCTTCTGGGTTGATAAACTTATTTTCCGCACGCTGCCGGACAAACCGTTATGGGAAATCCGCGATGATATTACCTGCTTTGACTGCGGAAAACAAGGAAGAGGTTACCGCATCGCAGAATGGCTGAGCTACAACAGAAGACAGGACAACAATCCGCAGTTCAGATGCGAAACATGCAAAGACATTAAGGCGCAGAAGATTAAAGATAAAATGAAAAAATCAAATTGACATCGATGGCGCATAACGTATTTAGGCAACCGAACCGCCCGAATGGACGGCGAACAGTTGCCGTAATGTATCACCTGCATCAATTTCCACAGTATCATGTATTAGTAACATTTCAATTACTTTATCTATTTGAGGCTGTTCCAAAACTCTTGTTGATTAATGGCATTTGTGTGTTACAATAACGTGAAAACAACAATAAAGGGGATTGGCATTATGGAATGGATTAAGGTACGTATCGACGGGCCCGGCGGCGTGGCTGTTGATGAAGCGCAGCTGGGAACGCTGTACGCCAGTGACCTCGATTTTGAGCCGGACGAACGGAGGCTGCGCATCCTGCCGGACGGCGTGGCTGAGCTTGCGGTAACGCATAAACCCTATATGCTGCACGTAAAGCTTAAGCTTCCGATGTACGGCCTAATCTGGGTCATGGCGCATAACTTCGGACGCGGGTATGACGGTGACTTTGTAGATTTCGTCTCCGAGGCAATACGGACGTATATTTTTGAAGCAAAAGAACGCAGCAGCGGCATCACGCTTTCCGCGTCTGCCCAGGGGCATCTTGACGCCGCTGTGGAATATGAGCACCTAGCCAACCGGGGATTTGACACGGGGGATAACAGGCTTTACGCGCTTTCCCACGCAATTTACGCCGCCGAAGCCGCGTTGTTCGAGTCGGCCACGGCAAAGGCATACGCCAACCCGCGCGCAGACTTGCGGCTAGGGTGCAATTTCTTCCGCTATACCTCGCCGGGCGCGCGTTATGCGAAGTTTTTCACCCAGTTGTTTGACTTTGCCACACTGCCTTTTTATGCCGCGCAGACGGCGCCGGAAAAAGGCAAATACACATACGGGTACATCGACGAAGCCCTGGGGTTTCTTGAATCTGCGAATATCACGCCAAAAGGGCACCCTCTCTGGTTCGGGCATGCCGGAGTAAATCCCCAGTGGCTGTACAATCAGCCTTTTGATGAGCTCAAACAGAACGCCCGCGAGATTGCGGCGCACCATGTCGGCGCGTACAAGGGCCGTGTGCAGATTTGGGACTCCATGAATGAAGCCCACGACTGGGCCAACTGTTTTGAACTTACCCATGAACAGCAGATTGAGCTGACCCGTACTTGCTGTGACGCATTGCGCGAGGCTAACCCTGACGCAGTGTCCATTGTCAACATTTGTCTGCCCTTTGCTGAATATGTCGCCGGGAGGTATAACTGTTACGGCGCGCTGCCCGAACGTCTGCGTTCGCCGCACGCGTATTTTACGGCACTGCTGGAGAAGGGCGTTGATTTCGACGTTGTGGGAATCCAGTTATATTTCCCGGCGCGCGATATGATAGCCGTTGCTCGGATGCTGGACACATTTAAAGCTTTCGGTAAGCCTATTCACATCACCGAGATGGGCGTAAACGGCGGCTTACGCGGAAAAAGCGGAGATCAAAGCGGCGGGTCGGTATGGTCAAACCAGCAGCTCAGTATGTCCGAAGGGGTTTGGCACAATGTCTGGAACGAAAAAACACAAGCCGACTGGATGGAACAATTTTACACGCTCTGCGCAGCTCGTGACGAAGTCAAGGCGCTGACATGGTGGGATTTTATAGAACCGTCATTTTCCGGCAACGGTGCGTTCCTGTATAAAGACGAAATGCCAAGGGAGGTTTTCTTCCGTCTTGGCGCTTTGAAAAAGAAGATTATCAAGTGAGGCTTTTTCAAAACTTCAGTTTTTGAAAAAGCTGCCATTTTTCATTTATACACGGAATTTTATTTCTATCACTTTATGTGTTTATTTAAATCGTTGATTATAATAAAATGTAATAAATAGTATGAAATATAAATGTATAATTTTTGACTGCGACGGGACTCTTCTTGACACTCTGGAAGAAATATCCTGCGCGATGAACAAAGCGCTTGATGCGCGCGGCTTTCCTTCTATATCTGCGGATCGTTACTGTGACATGGTAGGCTGGGGCATTTACAGGCTTGCTGAACTTGCTCTTCCTTCGCAGTCGCGGACAAAAGAAAACATTCAATCCCTTGGCGAAAGCGCGTCTGTTATAATGAAAGAGTTACAGGAAGAAAATTTAACCAAGCCGTATCCGGGAATTCAGGAGATGCTGATTAATTTATCAAATCAAAAAAAGTTGAAATCAAAAAAATTAATTTTGGCGGTACTTAGCAATAAGCCTGACGCTGTTTTACGCGGCTTGATGAAAAAGTTTTTCCCAAATGTTTCCTTCGACGCTGTCAATGGAATGCGTCCCGGAACTTCGTCAAAACCTGATCCTTGCGCTGTCTGGGATATTTTAACATAGTTTGATATACTTCCTCAGGATACAATCTTTGCCGGCGATTCTGAAATTGATATTGAAACTGCACGTAACGCCGGATGCTTTCCGTTAGGTGTAAGCTGGGGTTTTCGTTCGCGTGAAACTCTTGAAAAAGCGGGCGCGGCGAAAATTATCGATAAACCGGCGCAGATATTTGATTTGTTTGAGGTAAATTCATAATGATACTTTACGATCCCGGCGTTACAGTGAATTATCAGGATTATGGAATTATGCTGCCCATTGCGCCGGATCGCGTTAATCGTGTGCTGGAGTTTTTACGCGCACAGGGAAAATGTTTTATTAGCGGTGCTAACAGCGAAAATATCAATAACAAAAATGAAAACGCTTTTCCTGCGCTGGATTTTTCTGCGGCGCGTACACTGCTTGGATTAAATGAAACAGATTGCGCGTTAAATAGCGAAGACCTTGAACGTGTCCACAGTAAGGAATATATTGACGCGCTTTACGGAAATGGCATTGAAGCCGCTTTGCTTAAAACATTTGAACTTATTGACGAGCATGGAAATCATCGCCGCTATGAACCTGATCGCGCAGTGAAGCCGTTATCTGATTTATTCCGCGTCTTAGCCGCGCAGGCGGGGGGAACGTATCTTGCCTGTCTTCTTGCGCTGGAAACCCCGCCGCATGGAACGTTAGCTGACACAGGCGGCTTCTGCTACTACCTCGGCGGAGGAATGCATCATGCCCGTTATGACAGCGGCTCCGGTTTCTGCTTAATCAACGATGTAGCAGCCGCGGCTTTTAAATTGACTGCGTTAAAAAAAGCCAGTCACATCTGGATTATTGACATGGACGCTCATAAAGGCGACGGCTCTGCGGAACTTGTTCAGTTTGCCCGTGATCGCGGCGTACTGCGTCTTCCCGGCGGCAAACATTCGCGGTTAACTACAAGCGGCGATAAGCCGTCTATTCTTACATTATCAATTCACATGGCACAGGGCTGGCCGCTGGATAAAGACAGTCTTGCGTTAGCTGAAAAGGGAAGAGCGCCTTTAATCCCGTCTGATGTTGATATAGGAATCGATTCAGGCATGGAAGCCGAATATACGCCGCGCCTTGCGGAAGGCATAAAAAAACTGGAAGCCTTATGCGGCGATTCGCATTTAAAGAGCCGGCCTGATTTTGCGATTGTTGTTGACGGCGCTGATCCTTATGAACATGACGGACTTGCTTCAAGCGGACTTCTTCGCCTGACTCTGGATCAATGTATTGAACGCGATAATTTTATTTACAATTATTTAAAGGAGCGGAAAATTCCGTCAGCGTGGATACAGTCAGGCGGTTACGGCGAGCGCGCATGGGAGCCCTCCGCGCATTTTTTAAAAAGCGTTTTTAAAAACGCATAACAGTTAAAAAAACTTTTATTTTCTGCTGAACCTTATTTCGCATACTCCATCGCCTTTTGCGATGGTCTTGTTTAATTCAAGTTTACATCCAAACGAGTCTGCAATTCCCCTGTCGCCTTCCATTGCCCAGTCGCAGAGTTTTTCTATATCTTCGTCAGAACATCCTTGTTTTTTCCATGCGTTTACAAGCGGGCAATAATGAAAATCAACATTAAAGGAATCGTCGTCTAACTTTAAAAATCTCATTTCAAAGACAGCTTTTCCTGTTGATGTAAAAAGTTTTTTCTTAAGAAGGCGGCAGCTTTTTTGATGCTGCGCGTTGCCGCTGTTTTCATTGTTCTTCAGAACAGAAGGCGATTTAACCTCAATTTCCTTTCCTGTCAGCGCTTTCATTCCGTGATAAATACCGCAGCGTTTTATTGCGTCAGGAAAAAAACTTCCGGGTCTGACTCCCTCTTTACGGGCTTCATCAAAAAGAAAATAAAACCATAAAGCCCTGTGTTCAAAAAAATTGCGCAAAAACTTAAGTCTTTTTCCGTTTTTCTTTGGCGTGTTTGTTATGCTCATTCATAACTCCTTACAGTTAAAATAATAAACCTATTCTGTAAATTATGAAAGCGGCAAGCCATGCGAAACCGGTTTGATACAGAATGACAAATAAAGTTCCTTTTATACTGCCAAGTTCGCGCTTTACTGTCGCGACAGCGGCTACGCACGGAGTGTACAGCAGCGTGAACACAAGGAAACAGAACGCGCTTAACGGCGAGAAAAAAGTCTGAAGCGTTTCACCTAACTCGGAAATGCTCGCGCCTGTTAATACCGCCATTGTACTTATGACAGCTTCCTTTGCGGTAAAACCCGTGATAAGAGCCGTTGATACACGCCAGTCAGAAAAGCCAAGAGGATAAAAAATTCCGCTGATCATCTGCCCTATGAATGCGAGAATGCTGCCTGTGCCTTCATCAGTATAATTTAAACGCATATCAAAAGACTGCAGAAACCAGATTATCACTGTTGCAAGAAAAATAATTGTAAACGCTCTTTGAATAAAATCTTTCGCTTTTTCCCACATCAGTAATAAAACGCTTTTTACCGATGGTAATCTGTAATTCGGCAGTTCCATAACAAAAGGAACAGGCGCGCCTTTAAAAGTTGTTCTTTTAAGAATAAAGCCGGAGATTATTCCGAAAATAATTCCCATTAAATAAAGTGAAATCATTACAAGCGCCTGATGCTTTTGAAAAAACACAGCGGTAAAAAGAGCGTAGATCGGAATCTTCGCGCTGCAGCTCATAAACGGCGTTAAAAAAATCGTCATTTTTTTATCACGCTCGCTTGCGAGGGTTCTTGTCGCCATTATCGCGGGGACTGTGCAGCCGAATCCCATCAGCATGGGAACAAAGCTGCGGCCTGAAAGTCCTATTTTTCTTAACGGTTTGTCCATAACGTACGCGACGCGCGCCATGTAACCTGTGTCTTCAAGCAAAGATAAAAAGAAAAACAATACAATGATTAACGGTATGAACATTAAAACAGCACCGACACCCGTAAAGATTCCGTCAATAATAAGCGAATGAATAACGGGATTTAATCCGTATGCAGCTAACGCGCTGTCCGCTGCGGCACTTAGGTTTTCAATGCCGGTTTCCATCAGGCTGCTTAATCTGTTCCCGATAACGCCGAAGGTGAGCCAGAAAACCGCGAACATAATTCCAAGGAAAGCCGGAAACGCCAAGATTTTATGAGTCAAAACGCTGTCAAGCGAAACGCTGCGTTTGTATTCTTTGCTTTCGTTTGGTTTAACTACGCATTTGCCGCAGATTTCTTCTATAAACTGGTAGCGCATGTCAGCTAACGCAGCTTCGCGGTCAGTTTTAAGTTCTGTTTCCATTTCTTTTACGGCGTGTTCAATCATATCGGTTTCATTTTCATCAAGCAAAAGTTTTTTTTGAATTAGTTCGTCGCCTTCAACCAGCTTTGTCGCCGCAAAACGAGTCGGAATTTCCACAGCTTCGGCGTGATCTTCCACAAGGTGCGCGATTGCGTGAATTGTTCTGTGTACCGCGCCGGAGCAAAAATCAATGCGTTCGGGTTTTCTGCGGCTGCGCGCTGTATCAATCGCCTGCTCCGCAAGTTCCGCCAATCCCTGATTCTTTACAGCCGCAATCGGCACAACAGGTATTCCGAGAGCGTCGCGCAGCTGCTGAATGTCGATGCTTCCGTTATTTGCCTGAACCTCGTCCATCATGTTAAGCGCAAGAATCATTGGAATCTGAAGTTCTATCAGCTGTAAGGTTAAATACAAATTACGCTCGATATTTGTGGCATCAATAATATTAATAATGCAGTCGGGTTTCTGTTTAAGAAGAAAATCACGCGTTATAATTTCTTCGCTGGTGTAAGGTGATAGCGAATAAATGCCCGGAAGGTCAACTATCGATACGCCTTTATGATTTGTCAACTCACCGATTTTCTGTTCTATTGTAACGCCCGGAAAATTTCCAACGCGCTGATTCGATCCTGTAAGATGATTAAAGAGCGTTGTTTTACCGCAATTCTGGTTTCCCGCAAGCGCGAAGATCATGTGTTTACCTCCTGAATAGTGATTTTTTCTGCGTCTTCAAGGCGAAGCGATAAAACATATCCGCGCAGAAATAATTCAATCGGGTCGCCCATCGGGGCTGCCTTCTTGACTGTTATGGTTGTGCGCGGCGTGATGCCCATTTCCAAAAGCCGCCTTCTTAGCGTTTTTTCGCCGCTTATAGTTATTACAACGCCGCTTTTTCCTATGCCAAGGTCTTTTAATGTCATAATGTCTCCATAAGTTAGCCTTAACTAACTATTATATATTTATAGGTTAGCTAAAACTAACTAATTTGTCAAGCGTTTTTTTATTTTTTAAAATATTTTTTATTGATTTACAACCGGTTTTATACTACGATATATTTATGCATGAATCGGCGGAAAATTATCTTGAAACCATTCTGGTTCTGGGCCGGAAAGGTGAAAAAGTCCGTTCGATCGATATTGTCAACGAGCTTGAATTCAGCAAGCCAAGCGTCAGCGTCGCGATGAAAAACCTACGCTCCAAAGGTTATATCGCGGTGGACGATGATGGTCATATCACTCTTACCGCGAAAGGGCGGAAAATCGCCGATTCCATGTACGAAAGGCATGTTGCCATTTCCGACTGGCTTGTGTTTCTCGGCGTCGATAAAAAAACCGCGGTCCAGGACGCCTGCAAAATGGAACACGCAATGAGCGAAAAAAGTTTTTCCGCGATAAAGAAGCATATTGAAGATTTAAAAAATAAATAATTTTCCTTTTCAAAAATAAAAAAAATTCATTAAATTTTCATGGAAAGTACGCTTGACATTCTTTAGCGCCCGTACTATATTATTAATGGAAAGCAAACTTTCCATTAAGGGGGCGCTGATGACATGAAAAATATACTTGAAGAACTGCGAAAGCGGCGGGGAATTAAACAGGAGGAACTTGCCGAAAAATTAGAGGTTTCCAGGCAGACCATTGGCTCACTGGAGAACGGCAGGTATAACCCTTCTATAACACTGGCGATAAAAATCGCCCGTTTTTTCGGTATGAGTGTCGAAGAAATATTTATTTATGAGGAGGAATAAAATGTATAAATCTGGTTTAAAAAAATCGAGAAAATTTTTTATCTTATTAAAATGAAAAAGACGAACGGCATATTAAGATTAGGGAAAAGTCCGCGCACGGATCTTAAATTATAACGCTCTTCAGTTTGTTAGCTGCAATTATTGTTTTTGTTTGTCTGGGATCATGGACGGCGATTTTTATCACTTTTGGCGTGGTGCTCGTTCATTGCGTAAGCTATTTTGTATTTCTGCCCAGGTATAATAAAATGATTTAATCTTTTTCATATCTCCAATAAACTTGACAACTATGCTGTGCGGTAATATCATAATTATATGGACGGTTATTTGTTAAACTAAGGGGATATAAATGAACATTAGAAATTTTGTTGATAAAAATTATGAAAGAATGTCTTTAAAGCAGCTTGTCAGCGCTCCTGTTGACGCGCTTCAGGGTTTGAGTGAAAATGACGCTAAAGCGTTAAAAGAAGCCTTCAGAATTAAAACAATTTCCGATCTTGCGAAACTTAAATATGTTAAATGGGCGCAGGCGATTTGCCTGCTCGCCGAAGGCGAAGATAAAAACTTCGGCAGTTATATGAACATTAATAAATTTGTAGACAAGGCGTACGAAAGGATGTCCTTTGAGCAGCTTAAAACCGCCCCTTATGACGCGCTCCAGGGCATTAGCGAAAATGACGCGGAAATATTATATAAGGCTTTCAGAAAAAAAGAACTTTCAAAATATGTAAACATAGCCGGCGCTATCGTTACTCTTGCCGACGCGGAAGAGTAGGCGACAGTCACTTTTTATATACTATAAAATAAACATATTAAATAAAATCTAACAGTTTAATATATTAAACCATAGGAAAATATATAAAAGGAGTTTTTTATGAAAAAGAAATTGATTTTTACGCTTGTCTTACTGGTAGTATTGGTTATTAGCGCAAACGCGCAGTATAGTTCCGAGGGTGATTTTACTGTAACTCGTAACAGCGACAACACTTCTGTTACAATTACCGGTTATGTAGGAACGAGCCAGACAGTTAATATCCCGCCGACCTACCGCGGGTTATCTGTCACAGTGATTGGAGAAGGCGCATTTAGAAATAAGGGATTGACAAGTGTTATTATTCCTAACAGCGTTACATCCATTGGACCACTGGCTTTTGTTCAAAACCAACTGACAAGTATTACAATTCCTAACTCTGTTACTTCCATCGGGAATGGCGCATTTGATGGTAACCCAAATTTAACCGTAATAAACGTATCATCCAGCAACATAAATTATTCATCGATTGAAGGGGTGTTATATAATAAGAATAGAACCACCCTCATTCGATGGCCTGCCGGGAAACAGGGAGCCGTTGTTATTCCAAACAGCGTCACATCCATTAGGGCAGGAGCTTTTTTTCAAAATCGGCTGACAAGCATTACCATTCCAAGCTCTGTTACCTCCATCGGAGATACTGCATTTGCTCAAAATCAACTTACAAGCATTACCATTCCAAGCTCTGTTACTTCCATCGGGGATATTGCTTTTTATCAAAATCAGCTGACAAGTGTAATAATTGGCAGTGGCGTTACATCTATTGGAGCAAATGCATTTACATATAACCAATTAACAAGTATTACAATTCCAAACAGCGTTACTACAATCGGAGATTTTGCATTTTCATCTAATCAACTAACAAGTGTAACAATTGGCAGCGGTGTTACATCCATTGGAGTAAGAGCATTTTTAAACAATCAACTGACAAGTATTACAATTCCAAACAGCGTTACTACAATCGGAGATTATGCATTCTCAGGTAATCCGATAAGAAGTGTTACAATCGGGAGTAATGTCGATATTGGAAGTAATTTCCCAAACGGTTTTGCCGCTTTTTACAACAGCATAGAAAAAAAAGCGGGAACTTACGATTTTAACGGCAGCACATGGGCGGAATGGTAATTAAACATAAGACACAGGTATAACATAATCCCTTTTACCAAGTGGTAGCCATGTTGGAGACATGCAAATTACGCCGCCCGGAGCGGTTTCTTTTTTAAACTGGGAAAGGACAGAAAAATTTTTAATATCAGTAGCGGTTGGATTGGATTTTTGTTTTATTTCCAGAGGATATAATTTTCCGTTCTCTTCAAGAATAATGTCGATTTCACGTTTATCTTTATCTCTGTAAAAATACATGGCAGGAGATAATCCGTTATGCCAATAACTTTTTAATATTTCAGAAACGATATATGTTTCAAAAATAGCTCCCGAGAATGCGCCGTTTTCCAATGTTTCACTTGTATTCCATTTTGTCAGATAACAGGCAAGCCCTGTATCTATAAAATATATTTTTGGTGTTTTGATTATCCTGTTTTTTAAATTATTTGAATACGGATATAATAAATAAATCAGCCCTGATGTCTGCAGAATAGACAGCCATGATTTTACTGTTGTTTCATTTACACCTACTTCGCCGGCGATATTTGCATAATTAATCAACCCGGATGTTCTGGCTGCCAGCACTTTTAAAAAATTAATAAATAATGTTTCTTTTGAGATATTAATAATTTGCTTAATATCTCTTTCAATATACGTTTGAATATATGAATCATAAAAAATACTCCAGTCTTTGTCTTTGCCTGTAAAAATTGCGGGATAAGAGCCTTTCCAGATACGATGAAAAATATTTTTATTTTTTATATTGTTTCTTTCTTTTTGTTCTAGCAGTTTTTTTTGCGGTAAAAAAGGAATTGCTTCCGGCATCTTTTCTTTTTCCGACTGTGAAAATCCCTGAAGATTTAAAATGCCTACTCTACCGGCAAGACTCTCTGTAACATCAGCCATAAGATTAAATTGCTGAGAGCCTGTAAGCCAATACATGCCTTTTTTCTTTTTTTTATCTGTTATAATTTTTATATACGGAAGAAGCTGAGGAGCGTATTGTATTTCATCAATTACCAAAGGAGCTTCATAACGTTCAAGAAATCTTTGCGGATCCTGCGCTGCCATTTCCCGGATTTCCATATTATCAAGGGAAACATATTTCCTGTTTTCTGAGTCGCAGTTTTCAAAAACTGTTGTTTTCCCGACTTGCCTTGGACCTGTAACCAGCACAACAGGAAAAAATTTGCTGGCCTTTTTTATAGCCTTTTCCAGCGTTCTTTGTATATACATTTTTATCTCCGACTAATCCGGTTTATAATCCCAGATTAGTCGAGATTTATAAAAAAGTCAACAATATCCCTTTAATATATCCTGCCTCTTATTTAACAAAACTTTAACAATTCCTTCATTTCCGCCTAACATTAATAAAATATCTTTTCCTTAGAAATTATTTAAGGAGAAAATTATGAAGATTAAAGTAATCGCG
>Ga0209755_10003044_pt1 | contig 21528 bp, 19 predicted proteins | sample TergutCo191P1_FD_187301 | JGI IMG/M metagenome (GOLD analysis project Ga0209755, IMG submission 187301) | Cornitermes sp. P1 segment gut microbial communities from Petit-Saut dam, French Guiana - Co191P1 (SPAdes) (version 2) | ecosystem: Host-associated > Arthropoda: Insects > Digestive system... | reverse complement strand
GCTTGGAAATATCAGTCGTCATGAGATACTCCGTGTTCCGATGGCGTTTAGCCAAAACACCAAAATCAGCACCCAACCACGGTAATGCCGTCCAGGGTTTCCCATGTAAGCCTTTCGTCCCAGGGCCTAGCCCTTGCCTCTGTCCGTCGGTCGAATATCACGAGATATGCGGGCGCTGCGGAATCTATCCTGTCGCGGTACCTCGCGACCTGCTCCAGCCCCTCGCCCCTTACCTCGCCGGGAGAGTCGTATGACCTGACAAGCTTGATCTCTATGATATGGGTCCTGCCCTTGTACTCCGCCGCTATGTCCATCCGACCCCTGCCGGCGGCGTACTCGCGATCGATGTGGCCGCCGCCGTTCATCACACGCTGGAGAAACGCCATCAGCAGAAGGTGCGGAAACGCCTCGGTGTAGTTCATCTTTCGGTCCCACGCCTCGGAGTTGCGACGCCAGAACTTCTGGAACTCCCTCAGCAGCCTGTCCATGTCCAGGGAGCCGTCCGCCCTCTCCCACTGCCACTCCGGTTCCGATATTGCAAGCTGCGGACCGTAAGTAAGATGCCTCGCAAGCACCTCCCGGTAGATGGGGTTGGCGACCGCCGGGGTGCCCCTCTCCTTGACCACGAGCCCTAGGTCCAGGCAGAGGCGAAAACCGTCCCCCTCGGCGAGCTGCGGGTCTGAGTCGCCCACGATGAGGCTTTCCATGACCTTCCGCACCGCCGGGTTTTCCATGCGGTAGGCGAGGGCGTCCAGGTGCGTTTCCCTGGCGAGCACCATCTGCTCGCGGGCCTTCCTTACGTGGGCCAGGGTCACGGTTTCCGCGCTCGCCTCGTCAAGGACGCGCATCGTGGCGCGTTTGAACAGCGAGTTGACAATCCACGGCTGGCCCCTCGACTGCTCGTACACGTAATCCAGCGCGTCGTCGCGTATCGCCTGTCCCGTCTCCCTCGTCCTCTGGGCGAATAGGCTCTCCACGTTGTCCCTGGTAAAGTTTGATATCGTCGCGGAGTCCTCTTTTATGTTGAAAGGCGAGCCCGGGTTGGGCGCGATGCCGCCCTTCGCGGCGGTGATGTAGTCCTTCAGGTCCCTCATGCCGACCAGGGCTATCGAGACGGGGAATTTGCCCGCTCTTCTTCCAGCGAAACCATCCCTTAACTGCCTAAGGAAACTGATAAGGGCTTCTCCTTCAAGTACATCGACCTCGTCAAAAAGCACTACAAGCGGTTTGGGAGCGACAAGCTCCGATAGATTTTGCAAAACAAAATTTAACTGTGATTGCGGTTGCTCATTACCAAGTTGCGGTGGTGGCAGATCATACCGGCCAGCCCACTGCACAACTGCTTCGCATATTCCTGGAATAGCCCGTTCAATATCGGGTATTCCCTGGCAACGCTCCACGCTTACGTAACATGCAACTGCTTCCATGCCAGAGTTGATCTCCTGAGCCCAACTTTGCAGGAACGTGGTCTTGCCCGTCTGCCTTGGCGCGTGAAGCACCCAGTACAGGCTGTCGCGTATGTACCTGTGAAGCTGCGCCCCGACAAGGCGATCCGAAGGTGGCAACATGTAGTGATCCTGTGGATTGCATGGACCAGTGGTGTTAAAAAAACGAACACGACGTTTAGGAAGAGTTATCCGAATATACATCTCCTTATTTTTTTGTGTATATTGACTGCTCCTATAAATAACACATAAATATTTATTTTTATCAAACATACAAGCAATTTTTTCTTTAAACCATCGTAACGAGGAAAATTGAAATGTATATAGTTTTGTTTAGAAGATGTAAGCCGATATAAATTATTAGTACGCATAAACGAATCAACACGTTTTTCAAAAAGTTCACCACCATATATTGGATAACGTTCAGACTCATGATGGGTAAAATTATATATTTTGTCTCTGAATATTTTTGTCTTTACCAAATAACATTGATCTGAAAAACCATAACTTATAAAAAAGTCATTGATACGATCAAATGCTTCTGCTTTTGCGCCTAAGAAATCCATGTTCCATGTTGGGTTAGCCACAATGTAATCTTTATTTTTTTCCATAATATCATAAGCATCACATATCCAGTTCTCATTTATCTTAAGTCGTGATTGCAAAAAAGAATCGCTGGAAAAATGAAGATGGTATTTTGTTTTGGATAAATATAATCCAACTAGTTCAGAGCTTGAATAATAATACCCATCTCCAAAAGAATTTTTTTGAAGATCAAAAAAATGCAAAGCCTTATCTATATAATCATCTACAAAATAGTAGTCGTCAATTATACCTTTGTCTTTCTTTTTTTGTGCCCAGATTCTGACCATATTTTTATTATGTACATTATTAATTATTAACTGTTTGAATGTAAAATCTATATTACAATTCAATATTTGATTATCCAAATAATTTGTTTTTAACAGATATTCCCAATCATTTTCATAACATTTTGTCTCAAAGGTAATTTCGTATTCATTCCTCATCTGAGTTCGTTTGCCTTTGTAATTTCCAACGTTAAAAGAAGTCATCAAAAATCCTTCTTATATTCGTTTCCCATGAAATATCAATATTCTCCCAATCAACTTTTTCGTAATGATATTCAAGTCTATTCTCATTGATAAGTCTTTGTAGTGTATTATGCAAAAAAGATACGTTTTCCTGTGGAATGAGTTCTCCATATCCCAGATCGATTATTTCACCCGAACCTCCCACATCGGTAGAGACAATATAGTTTCTAAAAATAAGTGCTTCTGTAAGAACGATTCCAAAACTTTCATGTCTGGAAGGTAGCACGAATATTTTTGCTTTGTTATACCATTCCCATAATTCTTTCTTATCATAGATTGGCCCTGTAAAGATAATTTTTTCTTTGAGATGGGGATTTTGGTAAAAAAAATCATCAATAATTTTTTGAAAGTTATACTCTTCCTTTTCTATAGGTCCTATAAGTACAAATTTCCAATTTTTAAGATATAAATTTCTTAAAGCATCTAGTAATAATTCAGTGTTTTTTTGATGAGATCCTATCCTACCAACAAAAATTAGTATATTTTCTTTTTCTTCAAACTTACGTATTTTAATGTTAAAATTTACAAACTGTTCGTTGTCAAAGCCATTGCTCAACAAATGGGTCTTTTGCTTGATTGATACTCCCAATGTCTTTTGTGTATCTGGAATATTACGAAATACCTGTTTTGTTTCTACTGTTATTAAATTAGTTTTTCTTGCAAAAGATGAAAAAAAATATCTCCTTATTAATTTTGCTGGCATTTTTAATGATTTTATAGTAAAATTATTATTTAACTCGTGAAGATTGCCATCAGCTTTTATATATAAAATTCCATTAGGATTAATATGTTTATAGAAGAAGCCGATTAAAACGGTTTCTTCTACCGTATGAAAACGCATAAGTATATCTATTTTTTTTGCATTGTACAATATATAAAGAAGATACACTAGCTCTTTAATTATTCGCGGCCCTGAATGAGGTTTTTTAGAAAAAACATTTCTTAATGGACATAAAGTAACTCCTCTTATTTTTTCTGGAAAACTCATATTCGTCTTTGTTTTGGGGTATACTATCCTAACATCAAGATTATATATCTTCCCCAAATAATATGGTACAAGGAAAACATCTTTCCCTAAATGCTCTTCTTCAAAATGATTAATAATTAACGTAATATTTTTATTTGCCATCTATTTTCTATTGCTAAATTTGTTTTTTGCACGAATTAATCCTCTTCTTACATAAGGTTCTCTTATGTCGTCATCAAAAAAAAATAACATATAACGTGAGGAATATTCTGTTCTAAAACCGTTTCCTGTAAGTATACTATTAATAACTTCAGCATCATTTTGTTTATGGTATACGCATAACAGCAATGATAAATTGTAAGTTTTTAATAATACTGATTGTCCACCTTTAAGAAGCTTGACTTCTGCTCCTTCTACATCCGCTTTGATAAAATTTATTTTTTTGTTTTTGAAAAAAGTGTCCAAACATATTTCTTTCTCACCATCTCTATCTGAAATATATTTATTTACAATTTCAATCTTATCTTTCCAAGGCTCAAATGTTTTTGATAAAGCCTTTATCCAATCATTTTCACACTCAAAGAGATATATCTTTGAGGCCACATCTGCGTATGCTAACGCCCAAATGCCTTCTGCCGCCCCAATATCTGCAATAACATCTCCTGGCTGAACAGTATATTCTGCTGTTTCATATCTATGTGGTGATGCTGCATCCTGTTCAATACATAAGGATTTGTAATAAGAAAGTACCCTTTGAGTGTCCCAACCTTCTGGAAAATACATTTTTTTCCCTTCATGTAGAATAAAACACATTTTTATATCTCGTTCAAAATATATCTCTATATTGCGGTATTTTATATTTGGAATCTCATATGGAAATACTGATATGCCATGTTTCTTGATGTAATCTATAATCTCAACAATTTCGATACTCTGTTTATTGCGATCTAACGATAAGAAATAATCACTTGCCTCTTTTGCTTTAGGAAATTGATTGTAAAGATCCTCTAGTCGTTTTGCTCTTATACGTTCACGATGTTTTTTTATTATACCAGATGGTATGTACCATTTCACGAAAGCCTTGCATTTTGCAATTAAACTAAACATCAAGTTAGTTCTTTTTGTGGCAGACTGGGTTGATTTATTGCGATCCATCATCAAAGACAATTCTCATTCCCCATTGGGAATATCTGGATTATATGTTTATAAACGTGACTATTGTCGGGGCTAGAGCATTTTGCCTTAACCTTCAGAATATATATCTTAAAGTGAGAGAAAAATGAAAATTATGGCGTATCTCTTCTTCATGTGGTTGCGCTCTGTTGAAAAAATAAACAGGGTTAAGAATAAGATTGTATGCTAATGTACCACCAATACCTAAATTCCCAGCAATCTTGTGATACGTAGTCGCACCTATAACAAAATTTGCCTTAAACCCTCTAAGGAACGTAAATTGATGATAATCTGCAGGGGTAGTCCAAATGGCATGTTGATAGATGAAATTATTGTCAGGGTTGTAACGATGAACAAAAAAAGAAGATGTACCCCCAGGGTAAAAAAGCCTGAATTCAAAATATTGGGCATTACCGCCAGGGTTAAAGCCATTTCCCAACCATTGCCCCCTGTTGGTGTATCCATGAATTAACTGGTGATGAAAATAGAATGAATAAGGCCATTGGAACATGAAAGTTTTTGACATTTCCATATGGCTCCATTCAAAGACAAACTGTCCGAATACATTGTTCCTTTCCGAAATGGTTATTGCCTTTCTTGCACCCAGCGTGAAAACCATAGTATGGTACAAATTCCGTAAATATCCACTCCAACTTGGCAATCCTACAATGTGCATGGTAAAATCATCAATACCAAGTTCCCCATAAACCTCAAATCCAACTTGTGGAAAAAGCCATGAAAATCCAAATGACATTTTTTGATCTTCAATAGTATTGTCACTACTTGGAAAAACAAATCTTAAATTTTCCCAAGCCCATGGAACAAGCGCGACACGGTTCGCAAACAGTGTCAACCCAGGCAGGAATGACGGTGCAAACGCCAACGCCAAGCCATGAAACATGGTATGGCTGTGTAAATCGCCGTTATCAAAAAAATCCGATTCGGTAAGCCGTCCCACCCATAGTCGTGCTTCCAGATCGCCTATATACCAACCAAGCCAAGGAAGGGTAAGGCGCTGTCTGCGCAACCCTATGTCAAACCTAGGGTAGGCAGGGGCATTATTCGAGTGCAGTATGGAATGAAGGTATGAAGGCCCAAGCCAGATTGCCTGTGTTCCAAACCCAACGGTTAGGGTTCTCCATGTGTAACGAATCTCCGAATTCCCAAAATCCCAGTCAAAAAAAGGCCTATCACCAAAACGCTGTGGAGCGTCGGCACCACCTCGGTTAGATCCAGGAGCGCCGTACCCCCAAAAATAGCCAAATTCGTTATTATTATGTGATGGCATTATGTCGAAATGGGCGTTTTGCGAAAAGGCGATATGCGGTAGCAAAGTAAGCTCCAAGCCGTGCCCCTCTATCCTTACCCCGCCTGTAAAGAGCGCATTAAAACCGCGCCCCTGCCAAAGTATGCCATCATTCTGCCCATAGGGTGCTGCGGTATTGAGCGACATAAACAATTCGGGGCCATAGATTCTAACACGAAAATTACCGAACATAGGATGAAAAGTGCCAAGCCTTTGCGAATGCCACGGGTGTTCTAAATCCTCATCTATATTCCACACGGAATCCGACATGGAACGGAAATTAAGATAAGGGCGCTGGGTTAATCCCCGCAAAGCAAGAAAGTTGAAATACTTTTCCTCAATGGAATGAATGGCCTCCTGTGCAGAAAGCGGCGAAAAGGAAAACAAAAAACCGCACAGCATGATTTGCAGGAAACATTTTTTAAACTTCGACATATTATATTGCCATTTCTCCTTTAATCAACTTTTCTTGGAAAGCGTACAATGAATTGCTCGCCCGTTATGTCATTTTCTAATTCCATGTCAGGTTGTTCTAGGAATGCGCGACGCAAACCTGATCCCAAACCAGAGTAGGGTAGGGTTTTGCTGGCAAACAAAGCTATTTGATTATTTCTAATTACAGGATTCCCGTATTTCACTTCTTCTACAGTCAAGCTATTTGGTAACTTTCCAGGACTGATTATCTCGATTCTATTCTCAAAAACAAGCAGGCGTACTGGTGAATTCTTAAAATAGTCACGATGAATCAAGGCATTCTGTAAGACTTCTTCCAAGGCTACAATTGAGATTTCTGGTATGCCGTATGAGTTAAACCCTTGGTCCTTTTGCAAATATCTAATACAGCTTTTCAGATACATCATGCCCTGTTTAAACAATTCTGGAATAGTTCCCTTTAAATCTTCGGGCTTGCTTCGGTATGTTTTTCCCCCAATATCATTTCCTAAGTATACTGCAACCTTTATTGTAAAAACAGGCCGAAAAACCTGTGGCTCGCTTCCAAAAAATAATAACCCTGCAAGAGTTAAATGATTATTACGCATCACCTTCTTTATTTTAAGAGCCTCTTCTAGAGTGAGACCTTTTTCTTCATAAGTTTCTCCAAATTCCTTTTTGAAATAATCACAGAAAAGAGGTGTATAGATATTTTTTATGCTGGTACCAAATATCTCAATCTCGTCAGCTAATAAACTTTTGCTTCCTAGTAATCGAGCGATTTCATCATTGGAAGTTACTTTTCGTTTATCGGAGCCATTTTTAAGATAAATTGTACCATTAGAATCTTTATAAGGCTTAGATATACCTTCTTCCATACAAGCAATAAGAAGCTGGTTATTATCTATGGTGATGGTCTCTGTTGTCAGGAAAACAGGGGGGAATACCTTTTGCGATGCTATGTTTACAATCTGTTGATTTATTTGTTGTATTTCACCAAAAGATAGCCCGTTTAGCTCTCCTGTTTTGTCATTCACTCCAAAAACTATTATTCCTCCTTTGGAATTTGAAAAGGCGATTAACTCATGAGCGATACTATCAGGATGCGGCATTCGTTCCTTAAATTGAACTTTGCTGGATTCGCCGCGTTTGATAATCTCAAACAGCTCATCTGAATTCATAATCGTCTTCTCACTATCGTTTATTTCGAAAAATACCCTTCCATCTCAAGGGTGGAAAAGTTGCAGGGCAGATCGACCGCCTGTCCTGTTTTTTGCGATTTATAAATTGCAAGTACGATTTCAAGGGCCTTCTTGGCGCTGGCACCCGAAGCAAGTGGCTCGCGTTTTTCTTCTATCGCCATGACAAAATCCCGAAAAAGATCTGAATGACCAGAACCATAGGTGTTTGTAGGTTCTTTCCCTATTGGCTCAAAAACTTTGTCATCGGCATCGCCTATGGTGTTTGCATCGGCAAAACTCCATGTTTCCATTTTATTGGCTGCGAGCCCACCAATTACCACCGAACCTTTTTCTCCGAAAACGGACAATGTCTGGTTTAAATCTGTAGGGTACACGCATACGCTGCCTTCGATGATGCCAACGGCACCGCTTTTAAATTCTACGATAGCCGCACCAAAGTCTTCAGCTTCGATTGGACGAATAAATCTGCGAGTTACCGCATTAACACGCACCGCATCCTCGCCCATGCTCCATTGTAACAAGTCAATACCATGGATGCATTGGTTCATAAGGGTACCGCCGTCCTGTGCCCATGTTCCGCGCCATGCGTCTTCGGCATAATAAGAAGGGTTACGATGCCAACGAATCTGTATCATTCCATGAAGCAGTCTTCCAAATCGCCCTGCGTCAACTGCTGCACGTAATTTCTGTACCGGTGCATTAAAGCGATTCTGGAAGCATACCGCCAATTTTTTGCCTGTTTCTTTTGCCACGCTAATCATTGCGTCCGCGTCGGCTGTCGAAAGGGATATTGGTTTCTCGCAGATAACGTGTGCACCAGCCCTTAGGCAATCGATGGCGATTTCCGAATGCTTGCCAGATTCGGTTGTTATGGTAACAATGTCTGGTTTTATCTCGCAAAGCATTTTTTTGTAATCCGCGTAACAGCGAATGCTACTTTCGGGAATCTGATTTTGATATTCTTTGGCCTGCTCTTCGGCACGTTGAATAACCGGATCACAAGCCGCTTCAAACTCCATGCTGGCACGGTTTTCAGCAAAGGCCTTAATATGAATAGGGCCTATCTTGCCGCAACCAATTAACGCGCTTTTATACTTATTCATGCATTTCCCCCTTTAAATATTAATGAAATACTTTGCCATTTTCTATCTTGATTACACGATCGCAACGTTCAACGGTACTAAGCCGATGGGCTATTACGATAAGTGTTTTGTTCTCGCTAGCATGGTATATTTCATCCATTATTTTTCTTTCGGTTTCATTGTCAAGTGCCGAGGTTGCCTCGTCCAAAACTAAAATTTCTGGGTTATTGTACAGAGCGCGGGCAATGCCTATGCGTTGCTGTTGCCCCCCCGAAAGCTGTATGCCGCCTTCCCCGACCTTCGTGTCGATGCCTTCTTTGGTCAAAAGGAAATCCCAAATGTTTGCTTTCTGTAAAGCGCCCTTTATTTTATCTTCGTCCATATTGGAGCCATATGCCACATTTTCCCCGACCGTTCCGTCAAAAAGGTATATGTTCTGGGGAATGTAGCCTATTTTGCTTCGCCATGAACGCACGGTCTGTTCGCATAGCGGCCTGTCGTCTATTACTATTTCCCCAGAATAGGGCTTGTGTATGCCAATTACAAGGTCGATAAGCGTCGATTTTCCCCCGCCGCTTTCCCCCGTAACGGCGACTTTTTCCCCCTTGCGTATGGTCAAGGAAACATTGTGTATTACCTCGTTTCCCGATGCATACTTAAAGGAAACATTACGCAGGTTTATTGTCTCGTTAAATGCAATCGGTTCGTTTCCTTCGTTTTCTGTTGGTTGTTGAATCATTTCAGCAATCGTATTAAGGGAATGCTGAGCAAAGGCAATACTATTAATGTTTTGAAAGAGCCGATGCATACAAGGGAGTATGCGAAACAAAGCAAGCGCGTACATCGAAATTGTCGGGATAACCATTGAAGCATCGCCATATTGAGCCAGTATAAGAATAACCGCCGCAACGAGAATTGAGAAGCCCATACTTTCCAGTACACTCTTTGGGGTTGCGTTTAGGGTGTCGCCCGCTACAATTGCCTGTGTTACTTTTAGCTTTGTCCTGTTGTAAGTATCGACTAGCTCCTGTCCGTTCCCTTTGAGTCTGACAAATTTAAAGTTGCCAAGCGCCTCCATTAACAGACGAAAGGTTTTTCTGTCGGCCTCAACACGTTTCACACCTAATGACTTGCTCTTTAAGACCAGTATCCTAAAGAAAATAACGGCAAGAAAGGCAAGGACAAGCGTCAGTATCAAGGTCATCTGCCAATTGATAACTATCAATAATGTGTACACCATGAATATGGTAAACAATTCGGTAAGTAATTTTAGCGTATCCATGGAAATTCGACTCATCTGTCCCGTCTCGCCGTTAATTATCCCCATTATTTCGCCAGAATTCTTTTGGGCATAAACGGCGTATGGGACGGAAAGGGTCACGTTGAATATTTTCGTGGCGAAATGTCTAAATAATGCATTCGAAAATCTGCTTATAAGATATGCATGTATAATGCTGTATACGGCACGGAAAATATAGAACACTATAATGGCAATGCCGAATAAAATAATAAACGTTTCTCTTTCCTGCACCCCAACTATGTCAAACAATCTTTTATAGATACCCGAATTAAGTAGATCGGGGTTTGATGCTATCGAGATGAACGGCATTATTGCGGAAATACCTATCGTTTCTATTAGAGAAAACCCGATGCTAAGCAGTATCATAAATCCCCAATACACTCTATGTTTTCGGGGAAGAAGCCCATACATCTTGCGTATTGTAGGTATAAGAACGTTTACTTTCATTTTAATTCCGATCTATGGACTGCGAAAAAAATGGCAGATGCGCATCCTTTTCCGAAAGCGACGGCTGTCCAATCCCCTCTAAAGGCCACCGGATAGCAATTTCGGGATCGTTCCAAGCAAAGCCTTTCTCATCTTCGGGATGGTAGAACTCATCGCATTTATATGCAAACTCCGCCGTTTCCGACAAAACCAAAAAACCGTGGGCAAATCCTCGGGGAACAAAAAACTGCAGTTTGTTCTCTCCGGAAAGGTAAACTCCATGCCACTTGCCAAAAGTGGGGCTGTCCCTGCGCAAATCCACGCACACGTCGTACACTTCCCCAGACACAACACGGACAAGCTTTGCCTGCGGGTAGTTTCCTTGTAAATGCATTCCCCGCAAAATACCCTTTCTTGAAAGACTTTGGTTGTCCTGAACAAAATTAGCCGTAATGCCGGCGTCAATAAAATCTTGTCGGTTGTATGTCTCCATGAAATACCCACGCTGATCGCCAAAAACCGTAGGTTCTATCTCGAAAACATCGCCTATGGGGGTTGGTATAAACTTGAATTTTCCCATAATTATCTCTGCTTACTTTCCACCGTAAATCGTCTCATAATAACGATTATATTCCCCGCTGGTTACACGTTCCATCCATTCCTTGTTGTCAAGGTACCAGTCGATGGTCTTTACGATACCTGTTTCAAAATTAGTTTCAGGACACCAGCCCAGCTCCGCCGTTATCTTGGCGGGGTCAATACCGTAACGTCTGTCGTGCCCTTTTCGGTCGGTAACATGGCGAATAAGCGTTTCATCTATCGAGGAGTCAACACGCTTGCCCAAGTATCCCAGGATTATTTTTACTATGGATATATTTGTGCGTTCGTTGTGTCCACCGATATTATAAACTTCCCCCAGGCGACCATTACGCAACACCATGTCAATAGCCTTGCAGTGATCCTCCACGAAAAGCCAGTCACGAATCTGCAGGCCATCGCCGTAAACTGGCAGTTCCTTATGCTCCAAAGCGTTGTTGATCATAAGCGGAATCAACTTTTCTGGAAACTGGTATGGTCCGTAGTTGTTCGAGCAACGGGTTATGTTCACGGGAAGCTTGTAAGTGTCGGCATAGGCCTTTACCATCAAATCCGCCGATGCCTTGGATGCGGAATATGGCGAATGGGGATCCAGGGGGGTGTTTTCCGTAAATAAACCTTCAGACCCGAGCGATCCATAAACTTCGTCCGTACTAACCTGTACAAACTTTACTCCTGGCCTGTAAGTATCTTCCCCAGTCTGCCACGCGCTCTTTGCGGCATCCAGCAGGCTCAACGTCCCCAGCACATTTGTCTTTACAAAAACATCCGGCGAATGTATGGAACGGTCAACATGGCTTTCCGCGGCAAAATGCACCACGCTGTCAATGGAAAACGATTCAAACAAGCTATTTACGACATTTCTGTCGCAAATATCCCCGTGTACAAAGCGATATCGTTTGTCCTGTTCAACGTTTTTCAGGTTTTCAAGGTTGCCTGCGTATGTCAATAAATCTAGGTTTATTATCTCGACATCGTTTTGATTTTCGAGCATGTATTTTATGAAGGCCGAGCCGATAAATCCCGCTCCGCCGGTTACCAAGATTGTAGCCATATTGTTTCCCTTTTTTCCTCTTCTGCTTCGATCAGAATCAGGTTCTGTCTTGCTTAAAAAAACTTGAGAGCGCTTCTTCCCATGGCCTCATCTCGTCCCCAACCGTACAGGAAAGCATCAGGTTTTGCAGGGCGGAATATGCGGGACGAGGGGCAGGGCGGGGAAATTCCTCCGTGGTACACGAGTATATTTCCCCCTTTATACCAGCTAATTCCACAATTTTTACGGCAAAATCATACCAGGAACATTCACCGCTTCCCGTACAATGGTATATACCGTACTCTTCCGAGACCGCCAGTTTAAGAATGTGGTGCGCAAGATCATTAGCGTGTGTTGGGTTGCCACGTTGGTCGTTTACCACTTTTAGCGAACCTTTTTCACGAATGTTTTTTAGTATGGTCTTAACGAAATTGCCGCCATGATACCCATATAGCCATGCAGTGCGAACAATGAAAACCCTATCGCAGAAACGCAGGGCAAAATCTTCACCCATGAGCTTAGATTTTCCGTATATGGTTTTAGGTGACGGAGCATCCCACTCGCAATAAGGCTTCTTCGCATCACCCGAAAAAACGTAGTCGGTGGACACCTGCAAAAACTTCGCGCTTACGGTTTGCGCAGCCTTGGCAAGATTACGAACACCGAGTGAATTAACACGCAAAGCAGCCTGAATGTCGCTTTCGCAAGCATCCACATTGGTCATTGCGGCACAATTTATAACAACACTTGGCCGCTCGGTGGTAATAAACGAGTCCACGGCACCATGGCTGGTTATGTCCAACTCCCCGACATCGGCAGCCACGATAACCGCGTCTTTGTGCAACTGCGAAATGGCCCCTATTTCGCTTTCGCCACTTTTCAGTATATGCAGGAGTTCCTGCCCCAACTGCCCACAAGCCCCAGTAATTAAAATCTTCATACTATTTTCTGTTTTGCTCACTGTTCGCATAACCCTAATATATACTTGCCGTAATCGGTAGACTGCAAACGTTCGCCCATATCACGCAATTTGTCTTTGCTTATGTACCCTTTGTTGTAAGCAATTTCCTCTATACAGGCAATATACAGCCCTTGCCTTGTCTGCACAGCCTCGACAAAATTCGCCGCATCCAGCAGGGAGCTGTGCGCGCCCGTGTCAAGCCACGCCATGCCCCTGCCAAATAGTTCCACCCGAAGTAACCCCTGCCGCAGATATTCGTTGTTTACGCTTGTGATCTCCAGTTCGCCCCGCATTGAAGGTTTCACACTCTCTGCAATTTCCACTACTTGGTTGTCATAAAAATACAGGCCAGGTACCGCATAATTTGATTTGGGGCATTCGGGCTTTTCCTCTATGGAAAGCACTTTCCAGTCGGAGTCAAACTCCACTATTCCAAAATCCCTAGGGTTTGACACATGGTACCCGAAAATCGTCGCTCCTTTCATCTTGGAAGCCGCGGCTTCCAAACGACTGGTAAACCCGTACCCGTAAAAAATGTTGTCACCAAGAACCAGGCATACAGAATCCGAACCGATAAACTGTTTCCCAATAATAAACGCTTCGGCCAGTCCCCGCGGAGCATCCTGCACCGCATATGAAATAGACAGCCCGAGATGCCCCCCATTGCCCAACAACTCCCGATAAACAGGTACGTCCCTCGGAGTGGAAATGACCAGAATCTCCCGAATACCCGCCAACATTAGGGTTGAAAGCGGATAATAAATCATCGGCTTGTCATAAACGGGAAGAATTTGTTTGGAAACGGCCAATGTGGCCGGATATAGGCGTGTTCCGGCCCCGCCTGCTAAAAGAATGCCTTTCATATTAGAAAAAATGCCCCAATCCGAAACTTATTTCGCGGTTGTTCCCGCCAGGAATACCCCTTATTCTTAAAGCTTCCAACGCATTCACCCCGATGGACAGGCGCAGATACAACGCCCGCATAACCCCGGGAAACACAATAAATTCAAGCCCGCCGGCCGCCGCAACATCCCTTCCGGTTCTGGGATCATCGAACATGGCAATATCAAGCATAGGGGAAATATGAAATTCAAAATCAAAAAGCCGAAGCCTGTTGTTATTCAACCACTGCGAAGGGGTAAATACCAACACACGGAATGGAAAGTCCATGTTAAGCGACAGCATGTAATCGGCTTGCATCGATCTGTCCGCAATTCCACGCAGAACGTCGCCGGCGTTGTCGAAGTATCCTCGATCGTTGAAAAAAAACCAGTGCCTGGACTGGAGTCTTGTGGAAACGCCAAAAAACCTGGTCACAATTAAATGACCGGTTCCATTGAAGGTAAGCGTGGCATGAAACGGATCCTGAAGCCTGTCATAGCGGAAAAAGTCATAGGAGAACGCATTATTCAGCGAAACGGAAAGCCCGCTTCGGTAGTTGCCGTGCCAATCGATTCTTCCAAAGCCAAGCGAATGGGAAAAGCTCGCGAAAGGCCCTCTACGAAAATCATGCAAAGGCCAACTGGGCAACTCGTGATTGAAAGCTACTGATGGGCTTATGGTATACGTCAATTCCCCGAATCTGGCCGTTGTAATCCCAGTAGGGATTCTCCATGACGCAAACAGATTACTGGACATGTGCAGGCCGCGCTGGAAATTTTCCGGAATAGTATACCAGGGCACGCCCACCTCCTCGGACACTCTATGGGCCTGTGGGTTATCCTGGTTTAATATGAACGATTCATGAAAGCCTACGATAAACGTGGTCCTGCGAAAAGGCAGCTCCACTGAGAACCCTGTGGTGTTGCGGAAGAAAAAAGGCTCGTAAGATCCTGGCCGATACTGAAAAGTGTTTTGGAATACAAAATCCCAACGGTAGCCCAATGCCGTAAAAGGAATGCTGGAATCTATCATCACCTCAAATGAATTACGTCCGTCAATGTCGCGATGATAGCCCAGGTCTATCCGCAAAGGGTTCATCGTTCCGAGGAAATTGTAGTCCCTAATCCTGACATCAAGCTCAAAACCCGTGTTGCTGTCGTATTCAGGAATGGGCATGGCAATGATATTCCATGAATCCTCTACCCTAATCATGAGTGTTACAGGGTACGCGCCATCTCCACGTCTCTCTCCAACTGAATAGCTTATCTCAACGGTATCCCGTAGAATCCTCATGTTTGTCAGAACCTGGGTCTTGTCGCTAATATATTCCTCAAGCGCAATCCTTCCGCGTAGTTCCTCGCCAACCCTGAGTTCAGCGTTGTGCAAAAGGGCATTGGAGCGCGTCCGCCCTCTTATATCGAACTCAAAAGCGACAATAATATACAATCTGTCATAGCGGGAAGGCTGATCCAAGTAGTAGGACGGAAAATAGGCTTCCTGTACCGCTGGCTCGTTATAGCTCAAAGTATATTCTTGTTCTATCGAATCGTCATTTTCAGCGATTCCCTCCTGAGAATAAAGAGGAACTACAGCAAACAAGAGGAGAATAAACAATAATAGTTTTCTCAAAATTATATCCAACTTGGTTGTTTTTTGCTAAAAAAAGCCCACCCATCCTGGCGGGTTCTTTTGGAAATGGGGGAGAAAGAAAGACACACATGATCATCCAGGCGGCCGAAACACGCTCTGGAAAACCGTATGATGTTATGCAGACATTACTGCCTTAAGCACAAAACTAGCATACCCCACGGTAAAAATCAACGTAGATATGACCAGTCTCCCGTCACATCAGAAATGCTAACGCAATACCCGAAAACCAATCCTGGCAATAAAGCTGGTGGATGTAGGGTAGTCTGGAGTGTTAATTCGTCGAAATGGCTGCGGTCGCGGTCGTATTCCATCTCCATAGACAAGGTCTGAGTTGTTGGCTGGTCCGTCAATGTTGGTAAAATAAGAGAAAATCACCCCCGCTTCGCCAAAAAGGGAAACAGGAAGATTGGGCAGTCGCCAGTTGGCGCTAACCCTTATAATGTGCATCCATTGGTATGCTCCATCGCGGAGAAAAAATCTCCACAAAACTGGATTTTGCCCCTGCCTTCTGTGAGGATCAAGCTCCGAAAGCAAATGGCTACCGTCCACGGCGCTTGGCCCCCAGGTGGCACCCCGGCGAATCATCTGATACTGAAAAACCGTTGATAGATTTCTGGCCGGCATCGTCCTGAACTGAACCAGGAACTCGTCGGAATTGGGCGGAAGATAATGCCCTAAGGCCGCGCCGTTGTTCATCCACCCGGCTTCCATGGGTATGTCACCAAACCAGGGATTAAAGTTTCGGTTGTGAGTGAAGGTGTACGGATTGATCTTGGTGTAGCTAAACCGCAGTGAAGAAAATGCAAGAAAGGGCAAGGAAACGTTGATTCCCGCCTGGTACGCGATCATGGTACGATCAAGGTTAAACATGTCGCGCTGAATATTCATCTCATCCACGAAGAGCGAAAACCACACATTTCCCAAGCCAGGATATTGCACCCTAAGATTTGCCGCCAGCGCCATATTATCGAAGTCACCGATATTGTTCTGGTAAAAAAAACTATTAATTATCGGGGCAATGTATCCAAGTTCAAACCGTTTGGGCCATACGACCGCGTCCATGAAATCCAAGAACAAAATGTTCCTAAACCTGAACTGCAACATCGTTATGGAAAAAGCGTTCTGGTTGGTCATGGAGGACACCTTTATCCCTTCCGTGTTGTGGTATTCCAGAATCCCAGTAAGCGAGGAAAAACTGAACCACGGGAAAGGGTTAAATTCGGCCTCCATCGCGAGGAAAGGCCGCGCCATCTTGTTAAAGGTAAGGCTGGTACCAAGTGGCATCGATCCCCACTCGCGCGGCATTCTTCCCAGGCGCATGATAAACCTGTTTTCCAGGAAAGAAGCCGCCAGCTCCGCCTGTAGGCTGTAGCCACCAGAAACAGCGTCTGGCCAGTACATAAATCCAGTAAGGTTGTCCAAGGGAAAAATGGACCCGTCCCAGCGTCTTCTGTAAGCAAAGGGAAAATGGGTAAGCGGTTCGCTGTACACCCTGATAAGGCGATTGTAAAATTCGTTGGGATCCCAGTTGCCTCCCACGACAAAACCTTCATAATAAGTATTATACATTCCCAGAAACCTACGCGGCATCCTAACCAAACCGCCCTGGTTGTAGAACCCGTAGGAAACGTGCTGGCCTATATCACCGGAAATATCCACCTGAACCCAAAATTCCGCGCCCAGATGAGTCTCGCCGAAGGTGGGAATAACGCTGGACGACATCTCGAATTCCAGGCCGATATCCATGTTGAAGGTGAGCGGCACTTCCCTTTCGCCCATGGTGGTTTCAGCGAAAAAGGAACCACTTCGCCAGTTAAGACCTGGTTGCGGCCTGTCAAACCTGGCAAGGTAATCCTCTAGGATCTGACGTTCCAGGGGCCTTAGTCTACCTGCATTGCCAGACTCAAGAAGCTCATTGATTGCCCCGATTACAACGCTTCGGGTATACGGCCTGACCCCAGACAGGGGCGAGATTAAGCCCCTCATTTCGGCCTGTTCCAGGATATGGTATATCTGATCATCCAGACTAACAGATGTATGATTCTGTGCAGACAAAGGAACATAAAAAACTACCAAAAAGCATATTGCTAAAAAAGGCAACTTCATATATGATACCTTATCAAAGTTTGCCATGAGTGTAAACCAGCTTAGCTAAATGTGCAGCAATTCAAAGTTTCACTTTTTAGTCAGGATCCTCACCCAAAACGTATACGGGGAAGGCCTGCCAGTCCTCATGAAACGCCATTCGCAAGGCCGCGCGAAGGTAGTTGAAAAACTCGTCCAGCCGGTGGACCGACGCGCGGGCCCTCTGGTAGTCCTCGTCCAGTATCCAGTGCCACAGGAACGCAAGCAGGTTCAAAAGGCAGTACATCTCACTGGCATGGTCCTTCCCGTGGCCGAAATTGTGCTTGAGGTTGTACCCGTGGTTCTTCAGCACGTTGTTGTGCTCGTTCTCGATCTTCCACCGCGTCCGCCGCCACAAGCGCGTTCTTCCTTGCGTACTATTATATCACGATCGTTGTCATTTTTTGCACTTTTGACACAGTCTGGGGCGAGAGCGTCACTCAGCCGATAGCTGAGGTTGTGTCCGGCGCGTCGCTCGTCGGGAAGGGAGTCCCCTTTCCCGCCCAATATGGCCCGCAGTTTCTTGTGTATTCCCCTACCCATTCCATCAGTGTAGTGATTTTATTCGAAACTTTGAATTGCTGCTAAATGTGTTTCACCGCCTTACAAACAACGCCAAGCTTTCGATGTGGGCGGTCTGCGGGTAAAAATCGTACCAGCGAAGTTCAGCCAGTTCATATGCCCCCAAAAGCGCTTTGCTGTCCCGTGCCAGGGTAGCCGGATCGCAGGAGACGTATGCCAGGACCTTCGGCCCGTTCCCAGCAAGCCGTTGGACTAGGCCTGGGGCAAGGCCTTGCCTCGGCGGATCGACGATGACAAAACCGTAGCCGTGTAAGGTGGCTGTTTTTGCCCAGTCCTCTATGCGCCTGGCATGAAATCCTGCCGAGCCAAGCGCGATAAGGTTTTCCCGGGCCAGGGCTAGCGCGGCTTTGTTTTCCTCCACCATATCCACATGGGGGAACATTTCGCCAAGGAAGGCAGCAAAGGTGCCCACACCGCAGTACAGGTCTGCCATAGGTAGATCCGTTACTGGCAAGTGCCCTCTGGTCCCGCTTAAACCAGTGGCGATCTCCCGTAAATCGGATACGATCTTTTCCAGCATAGCCCCATTGCTCTGAAAAAATACCCCCGCGTCCATGACAAGACTCTGATCCAGTATGCTTGTCCTTCCCCGCGTGACCCCGCTTTCGCTAAGGAGTGTCCCTTTTCGTGCATACACGGTAATGCGATCCTTTCCTGGCGACACGAAAAAGTCCCTTGCCTTCTTGCCTTGATCCGATAAAAGGGCTCTAATCCCAGGATCGGCAACCAGACAGTCGGAAATAGGGATGATATCGGCGGATTTTCGCGCCTTTAGGCCGCAGAAAGCATCTGGACAGCTTTTGTCGAAGTGCCTGATGGCATGAAACTGCATCCGGTTTCGATATTCCCAGGGTTCGGAGGGCGAAATCTCTGGTTCGGGCGGGCTGAACCCTCCGATGCGGGTAAAGGCATCCTTTAATATGAGCGTTTTTGCGGCAAGCTGGGCGGGATAGCTAAGGTGCTGTAGGTTGCAACCGCCGCATATACCGTAAAAATCGCAGGCGGGCCGCACGCGATCGGGCGAGGCATCAAGGATTTCAAGCAGTTCCGCACGTGTCCATGAACGATGTTCCCCGTCCGTGCGGCAGACGATCGTCTCGCCTAGGGCGCTTCCTTCTATAAAAACGCTTTTCCCGTCAATTTTCGCCAGCCCCGCCCCGTTCGCGGCAACACCTTCGATCTTGACTTTAAATATCGTGCTGGACATGGTGAATAGTATAGCGATTTTTTTTGATCAAGGACACTTCGAACTATTGACAAATTTCTTGGGTTTTGGCATAGTTGATGTACGGGGTTTGCACGATATCGTGCTTTTTAGCCGTTTCCCGAAAACGGTATTGAGACGGCTTGGGCCCCGATAACGCCACCTTAGCTCAGTTGGTAGAGCAGCAGACTGAAAATCTGCGTGTCTAGGGTTCAATTCCCTGAGGTGGCAAACCGCTAATTCCTTATCCCATAAGGAATTAGCTAAACGTCCTTGCTACGGGAAGAACCCGCGTAAAGGCTCCTATAAGAAGAATGGGAAAAACTATGAGTTTTTTCCCAGAGGAGGAGCTTATGCGCCGGGAGTACTATCTACACAAGCGCAAAAACGGCATTTTCTATGTTGAGTTCATCAACCAAGAGAATGGGAAAAAACTGTCTGCCCAATCAACTGGGGAAACGGACAAAACCAAGGCCCAGGTAAAGGCGGAACTGCGGAAAATTCAGGGCATACCCACGGGTAGGCCTGGAAAGCCCCGCCCTATTGAGGAAGCCGCTGGAATTGAGGCCGTGATAAGGACGATACGGAGGGCCGAGCTTGATTCCGACGATGCCCTGCGGGTTGTCTCGGTTCTCAAGGGCATGGGCCTCATTGACGTTGCGGCGGTCAGGAACACTGGCAGAGGAGACGTTCCCTTCGTACAGTTCCTTGAATCGTTCTGGGACTACGACAAATCGGAGTACATACGGGATCGGCTTGCCCACGGATACCGCTTTTCAAGACGCTATGCCCATGAATGCCAGAAAAGGCTCAAGGCTGAATTGGGGGCCTTTTTCGGGGATAAAAAGCTAAACTGCGTAACCACCGATGATCTGAAAAGGTTGTCGAACCAGTTAGCGGATCGGGGCTTGGCAACATCGACAATCAACCAGACGCTTTTGATCTGCTGTACTCCGCTAAAATGGGCTTTCAATGAAAAGATAATCCCCTCCAACCCAGTCATTGGCCTGACCAAGTTTTCGATAACCAACAAGGAGCGGGGAGTGCTAACCGAGGCCGAAGCAGCATCCGTTTTCACCGTTGACTGGAAAGATAAAAGGGCTTTCGTTGCTTCCCTAGTCGCCGCAACCACAGGGGCAAGGCAGGGCGAATGCTTGGCATTACGCCGATCCGACATAGGTACGGACACCATCAATATCGCACACAGCTATTCGACACTTGACGGCCTAAAGTGTCCTAAAAACGGACACAAGCGGACTGTGCCGCTGTTGCCAGAAGTCAGGACTGCGTTATTGGACTTGCTGAACGATAATCCCCATGACACGACCGATCCTTTTGTTTTCTTTTCGTTGCTACCAAACAAACCCACCGATCCGAGGGTTGTCTGGGAAGGGCTGAAAGAGGCACTGGCAAGGATCAACGTGGATCACAAGGGGCGCAACATCACCTTCCACTCGTGGAGACATTTTTTATGCTCTAAAATCACGCAGTTGATAGATGGCGAAAGGGTGGCGAAGGTCAGCGGTCATCTTTCCGAAAACGTGTTCAAAAAATACGCTTCCCATATAGAGGCCAAAAACATTCGGGACGTTGGCAATGCGGCGGCCAAGGCTTTCGGGAGTGTCCTACAATTCAGGAAGGCGAGCTGATATGGAGTACGGAAACTACGCAGACCATATCCAAATAGGCCATGCCGGAGACGCTTTGTACGTGCTTGACCAGATTCTTGAGAAAAGCGATCTTGACCCAGAAACCAAGGCCGCCATTGAAACGGTCAGGGAAGCAATAGAGCGCGGCATAATATAGCCCCGTATTTGCACGACAAGGCCCCTATAAGCGCAAGATAGCCCCAGACGGTATTTTTTTACTGCTGGGGTTTTTTTGACGTGTCAACAGATAATAGAACTGTGCGCCGAACTGTACGGCACGGTTGACCGCCTGGACGAATTCATCGTCTCAAACAACTTCAGCATGGACGAAATCGAACTGCTGCCCATGGGAACAAAGGTGACGCACCATGTCCAGAGTGCATAGGGTCGGCCAAGGGGAC
>Ga0209755_10003043_pt1 | contig 21550 bp, 14 predicted proteins | sample TergutCo191P1_FD_187301 | JGI IMG/M metagenome (GOLD analysis project Ga0209755, IMG submission 187301) | Cornitermes sp. P1 segment gut microbial communities from Petit-Saut dam, French Guiana - Co191P1 (SPAdes) (version 2) | ecosystem: Host-associated > Arthropoda: Insects > Digestive system... | reverse complement strand
CGATTAGCATTACCACGGCAGCGGCACCGTAACGTTTTACAAGCGAGGCACGGCGAAGGAATTCGATCTCGCCGTCCTTTAGGGTTAGGGAATTCACCAGCCCCTTGCCCTGCAAACGCTTAAGACCGGTCTCTAGCACGTTCCACCGGGAACTGTCAATCATGACGGGGATTTTGGCAATATCCGGATCGGAAAGGGCAAGGTCCAGAAATGCTTCCATCGATTTTTCGGCGTCAAGCATGGCGTCATCCATGCCCACCCCGATGACTGTCGCGCCGTCGTCAATCATGCCACGAACAAAAGCAAGTGTCTCGTTGTATTTTTCCTCGCTTATCAAACGCAGAAATTTCCTGCTACCCGCAACGTTTGCCCGTTCCCCGATTAAGACAAGAGGGGTAGCGCTGTTAGTTGAAAGGGGTTCCAATCCAGCCAGCCCCCCCTCCCCTACCCTAGTGGAGGTCTTTGGGGCTATCCTTGGTTTATGCGCCACAGCCTTTGCAGCAATAGCTTTAATGTGCGCGGGCGTGGAACCGCAGCATCCACCGACAATGTTTAGTATGCCGTCCCGCAGGTAATGGTCGATGTTGGCGGCCATTGCCTCCGGACTTTCGTCGTACTCGCCAAGCTGGTTGGGCAAACCCGCGTTCGGGTGGGCACTGACAAGACAGGGAACCAGGGCCGAAAGCGTACGCGCATGGGGGAGCAGTTTTTCCGCCCCAAACGAACAGTTAAGGCCAATGGCCCAAGGCTCGGCATGTAGCACCGAAATACAGAAAGCCTCGATGGTTTGCCCTGAAAGGAGTCGTCCAGAATCACCGGAAACCGTGGCGGAAATGATGATGGGAACATCGGCACCCCGTTCTTCAAGAAGCCGGCTTATGGCAAACAATGCGGCCTTGGCGTTGAGGGTATCGAAAACGGTCTCCACCAGCAATATGTCCGTTCCGCCGTCCAAAAGCCCACGGGCATTGTCGTAGTAATCCGCCTCAAGCTCGTCCCAGTAAATACCCCTTTTAGCAGGATCGTTCACATCGGGCGAAAGGCTGGCGCTTTTCCCGGTGGGGCCCATGCTTCCGGCGACAAAGCGGGGGCGTTCCTCGCTGGAAAACTTATCCGCCGCCTGCCTTGCCAGCCTTGCCGCAGCCAGGCTTATCTCATAGGCAAAACCGTCCCGACGATCGCCAAGGCCGTAATCGGCAAGCGAAACCGCGGTGGAGTTAAAGCTGCACGTTTCGATGATATCCGCGCCGGCTTCCAGGTAAGCCTCGTGGATGGAAACGATTGCATCAGGCTTGGTAAGGCAGAGCAGATCGTTACAACCGTACAATGGCGTTTTGTGATTGGCAAAACGCTTGCCACGAAAATCCGCCTCTACCAAAGCGAGGTTTTGTATCATGGAACCCATTGCACCGTCGAGAACAAGTATACGCCGAGACGCAATGGCGTCGAGTTTTTCCCTTGTAGTCATGGGGAAATAGTACCGTATTATGGTGGAATCTTCTAGCCAGTGGCAGAATCCCGACGCTTTATCAGCTTCCCCATGACCGCCGCAATGCTCTGCTGGAACAATATTCCGGTAATGGTGGGCAGCGCCGTGGCTTCCGGAAAGAAAGTCACGGCGATAGTGGCAACGACACTGATGTTCTTAAGCCCGCCTGAAAAAAACAGGGTAACGTTTTTTTCAGGGCCACACTTTGAAACAATGCCAACAAGCCTTGCCAGCATAAAGCCCCCGACCGCAAGCGAAACACTAAGCGCCGCAATCTTCCAAACCATTGGATCGCCAAAACGAAACGTTCCCGCAATCGCCGAAGAATTGGCGGCAATTACCAGCATAAGGCAGATTTTTGCAACCGGAGTAAGATAGGGGCAGACCAGCGCGGGAATTTTCCCCCTGCTGATTTCGTTCACCGCAACGCCAATAATCGTGGGAAGCACTACCATAAACGCAAGCGACACGGCAATACCGCCCATGTCCATTGCAACCCTTGCGCCCATCAAAATGGAAAGGGTTCCCGGCACGACAAAGGGGGCAAGCAATGTGTCCAACAAGATCAGGGTAAGGCACAGAGCCTTGTCCCCTTTGTATATGCCCACCCAGATAAAACTTGCGACGGCCACGGGCCCCGAAAACAGCAGGACAAAACCGGTTACCGTATCCTGGTTTTCGCCGAAAAAAAGGGTCGCGACAAACATGGCAATCACCGGCATCAGCACCCGGACGACAATCAGGAAAAGGAAAATGGGCAAGGGGTTGCGGATGGTACTGCCGAATTCTGTAACCTTTAGCCTTAGGGCTCCGGATAGGGTCATCGCGGCAAAAAGCCAGGGAACCAGGGGGCGAAGATGGGTGAACACGTCGGGCAAGGCAAGGCCCAGCACAATGCCGAAAGGAAACAGGACAGGCATTAGTTGTTCAAGTTTTCTGTTTATGGCCTTCGCCGTTTGTACCGATTTGGAAGACATCTCCCCTTTCCCCTACATTTGCCGCCCATCCAAAAATTTTTCCGCGAGCAGGGCCTTCAGTTCCTTTAAACCAACCCCGTCCTTTACCGAAACCGCAACGCTTCCAGGGAAGCGTCCGCTTTCTAGTATGGCATCCTTTCGCGTGGCATCCAGGCGGTCTATTTTGTTAAGCACCCTCTGCCTGGAAAGGTCAATGTACTTGTGGGTCAGCCGTGGAAGGTGGTAGTTTAGCTGGGCAAGCTGAACCTGCAAGTCGGCCTCCCTGGTAGCCGCCCTTTCCGCAAATATCCTTATTATAAGTTCCTGGCGATCCACCACCGGAATGCCGGCAAGGGTTTCCCAGTTCCGCTGCTGGGAGGGACTGGGATCCCAGTCGAAAACCAGACAGTCCGCCTCAAGCTGTTTGGCCTTTTCCGCAAGTTCCTCGGCCTTTCCACTCCCCATTCCAAACCTGGGATTGCGTTCCCGTATGCGAATAATTTCATGCCCGACAATTTCCAGTTCCAGCGTTTCCGCAAGCCCTTGCAGTTCCCTCCCCGCGAATGCCTCCCCCGAACCAAAGTCGTCTCCGTCAGTTTCAGCCCCGGACGTGCCTTTGCCCTTGCCCTTTTTGCCATCGCTTATGCTTACCAGCAAGGCCCGTTTGCGTTGCTCCTCGACTTCCTGTAGTTTTTGCGACATAATTAAAGCACCTTAGGCATACGCCTTTTTTCGTATCGAAAGCCTGTTCCCCGATTTTATGTCCGCCCTGTACTGCATGGCCCCCTCCGCAGGGACAACCAAGAGTCGTCGCCGAAGTCACCGTAACCATCGCAGGCGCAGCCAGCACCTAATTCGCAGAAACAGGACACGCAATCACAGACAAAACCGAAATCACAATGGCAGTCGGCACCAAAGATCCCATCCGGTCCCAGCATATCACAGGAAACAAACATGAACCCGGCTATTACAAGCAAGGCGACAATCCCAAAAATCTTGACAATGTTCCTCATAACAAAGGGGTTCCTTACTGCCCCCATTCCCCCCTAAACCTAAGGGAAACCATGCTGTTGGAAGGCAGCGTCACAATCGCCGAATCCCCCTGCTGCTCAAGGACAACCAAAACGGGTGCGTGTCTATGGTTTGGGTCCGATATGATTCCGTAGGCACTTGTCGCGGTGAATCCCGGGGGAAGCTCCACACGTATATCGGCAGGTTGTTGCCTGGCCCTGGCCCCCGTGCGGTTGTCGAACAAAAGCACGCTTACCATGTCCTCGTGCGCCTTAAGTTCCATTTCCTGCCAGGTGCCGGGGTTCGACGTCCTCATTCCCGCCAGCACCCTTACCCCGTTTAGCCCCGGGGCAGTTTGGGCTCGCCCCGGAGGAAGGTGGCCCCTGCGACCGATGGCATTCCGATGGCCGTTAAGGGAGGCTTCCACCCGCACGGTATCGCTAAGGAACCTGCTGAAATGTCCCATTCCGTAACCCCGGGGTAGGATCTCCCCGTTTACCGTGCCGAACGCGCCCTCGCCAATCATGCTGTAAAAACGTTTCAGGTACCACCAAGTGTAAACGCTGGACTCGTTGTGCGCGATGACATGGTGGATCTCGTTCATGACTACCCATATTCTGTTCCATTCCGAATCCCGCAACGCCCCGCCCTGGGCATGGGTGTTCACGTTTTTTTCCATCATCCAGGTTTCCCTGCGCGGGTATACATCCAGGGACAGATCGCTTCTGGTACCCCAGCTTCCGTATGTGTGGTATGCGACAATCTCCAGGTGCTCCCTTGCCCTGGGATCGTTCAGCGTGGCGTTGTTCCAATGGACGTTGTTGTGGGGCGAACCGCCCATCAGCCGCACCCGACCGTCCCGACCGCCACCGCGCCCGGGCACGCCAAGCCCGTTGTTCGCCGCGGTTATGATGTGCCCGTACTCCGCCATGAATTCCCTTTGCTGTTCGGCCGTCCACAGCATGGCATAGTAACCGGGATCGTAAGTCGGCTCGTTCTGGATCGAGATTGCGTGAATCGGCGCGCCCCTGTTGGCCATTTCCTGAGCCCAGTCCCTTAGGTATTCGGCATAGGCCCTGTAAAACTCGCGCCGAAGGTTGGAATTGCCACTGGCACGGTAGTAGGTTCTGGAACCCATAAGGGAATTGTTGTACTTCCAGTGGGGGAAAGGGGCGGTCCAGGGGGCCGCCACGACATAACCGCCAAAATCGCCAACCCGGTTTATGAAATCCAGCAACTGCGCGTTCGACTGTGCCATGTAGGGAGCGTATCGCCCGGTAAGAACGTCCTCTATGGGGGCGGGGAATACATGGATACGGAAGATGTTGAAAGCTAGTTGCCCTTCCGGATCGAACATCGTCTCAATGTCCCGCATCTTCATGTACATATCCTGCCTGGTGTCGCCGTAATCGTCGCGTATCCAGAACGCATTCCCCATTCCGCCAAAGCCCCGTATGTACTGGCGCTGGTTGGCGGTAATGGCAAGAGTCGCGCGCGGATCCAAGGGGATCTCGCCGACCCTTATTCTGGCAGGATGGCTTGCCCGGCTTAACGCCTCCCCCGATTCGTAATTAGTGCCGGTGGCGACAACGTAGAAATACCCTGGGCCGTCGGGGGTAAAGATACTGTCCGTCGCGCCCTCGATTGCGGTTCCACCAGTGTTGGTGAAAGAGTTGGCCCTGAACCACTGGAATGAGGTTGTCACGCCTTCCCTTTCCCTTACCCGTACTTCCAACGGACGAATCGCGACACCAGCGGCGTAGTCAACGCTGGTCGGATGCTCCAGGAAGAAGGGCGATCCCGCAACGAAAGGCTGGCTCGGCACAAAACCAACATTGCCAGGCTCGGGAGCACTGCCGCAACCCGTCAGAAACAACGCAAACGCCAATAGAACAGCTACCATGATACACCTTCCCAAAAAATGAAATGAGATTCCAGTGTATCAGAAACGGGGACAAAGATTTAGGGGGTGGGCACGGGTGGCCGAAACCACCCGTGTCCATTCGCTAGCGGGTTTTTGGAGGATGTTCCATGAGCTAAAGCATACCGTCCGGGCACGTAAGTACATCGGCCAAAGACCATACCGCGTCACCCGAGGCATTCGCCACCACCACACTTGTAAGAATTAGGGTCGTCATTGTATCGGCGATCAGAATACGGACCCTCCCATAATAGTTGCCGTCTTGAGGGGTAAATTCAAGCTCAAGGTTGAAGTCCAACTCCCCGGCGGTCAGCGTAACCCTGCTCCCTGGATACCCTGCGGGCCAAGCCGCGACCTCAACATCACCCGAGGGTAACGTAGCGGCATGGCCTTCCACGCTAATGGTATATGTATTGCCAAGGGTTACAAGACCCATGGTGGATAAGGCCGCAACGTTCGGAAGCCCAGTGTGGGGGCCAAGCAGAAGATCCAGACCATGAATCGGCTGGTTGCTACCTATGCGGAGTTCCATAAACTCACCGCTATAGGTTACCAAGGCGGTTGATGGGACTCCCGTTGCGGCAACAACCCCAAGGAAATTTCCCGACCCAGGGGTAAGGTCAATCAAACGTAGCAGCAAACCCTGCCGAACACCGTCCACCATGTTTAGGGTGTAGTTTGTATTGTTTAACGAACCGAAAGGGGAGAAGTACTCGTTGCTGAATACACCGTATTCAGCACCACCCCAGTTGACCAACACCGCCATACCCGGACTGCTCGTGTTTCTAAGTTCTTCCTCTGCATCAGTGCCGTAAATAACACCGCTACTTATACGGAAGATGCCTTGATTAAACACGCCTCCAGCACCCAAGTCCCCCGAGGTAGCAGTGTTAGCAGATATTACCCCGCCACGCATGTCGAAGGCGCCTTGATTAAACACAGCCCCACCGTTGTTCCAGTCACTGGCATTCGTGTTACCCGATATTTCACCGCCGTACATAATGAACGTGCCACCGTAACTAACACGTACACCGCCCCCCTCCGTGTCGATATTGGCATTATCTATTATCCTTGCCCCCTCTTTCATAACCAGGGTACCAGCATATAATACACGCACCAAAGGACTGTTGTTACCTCCCCTTCCTTGCAGGGTAATGTTGTTGTCCAGCACAAGGGTAACGCCAGAAACATTCCAATCGTTACAGCAGCATGGCCCGTAATCGCCAACAGTAAAAAGGCTCCCGTTAGTGGAAAGGCTGATGGTACTTGGGGTATTGCCCCTCAAAATGATGGTAAGGCCGTTTCTGCCAACCGGAAGCGATTGGGGCGCAATAACCTCATTGCCATTTACATCAATGTAGTAGCTGTTGTTATCCTGCGCGAACTCTCGCAGCCAAGAAAGTTGCGTGACAATACCTCCCCCCCTCTGAGGTATCTCACGAACACCGTTTATCACCTCTACGGTAAGGTTAGTGGTGTTTAAATAACCCAACGGAGCAAAACTATAACCGTTGAATATTCCATACTGGGCTATGCCATAGCAGCAATTGCGAAATGCCGCACCGTCGTTGGCAATATTTTCAAGCCCCGATGTCGCATTGATACCGTGAATAATCCCGTCGCTTATGTTGAAGGTACCTCTATTCCGTATACCGCCCCCGCCACAGCAACAATCAGCGGTATTACCAGAGATTGATCCACCGCGCATGTTGAAGGTGCCCACATTATACACACCGCCACCGCGCGAAGCGGTATTGCCAGAAATTGTCCCGCCGTACATGTTGAAGGTACCCAACTCACCAGCAATACTCACACCACCGCCACTGCTACTAGTGGAATTACCAGAGATTGTCCCAGCGTTCATGGTAAACACACCGCCATTCACCTGCACACCACCGCCATCTCCCAAGGTATTGGTATTGCCCATGATGGATGCCCCATCGTCCATAACAAGACTACCACCGTAGAGTATCCGTATCAGGGGAGCATTGTTACGATTCCAACCTTGCAGGGTGATGTTCTCGCCCAAAACAAGGATGACACCGTGGCCTATACCAAAAAGGGCTCCGTGGCCTAAAAGGCTAACAGTACTTGGCACACTACCTCTAAGGGTGATAGTAATATCGCCCCTCGAAGAAGGCAACATTGCCATGGAAGAAGTAATTTCCTCGTCGCCGCCTATTATGATTTCGTAAAAACCGCCATCCTGTGCATTACCCCGCAGATAAGCAAGCCTTTCGCCAAGGTATCCTGGTTGGAGTGGTTGGATAGCATCGTTGAAGGTGATTCTTACCACATACCAAATGAGAATTACGTCTACCGTATGGTCATCTATCCACGAAAACGATGATACATGAGAGCCATTCTGAACAACGCTGACAATATACATTTCCGCCTCAACCCGATGTTGGTAACTCCTGTCGTAGAAACGCCCCTCGTCCCTGGCCATGCCAATCAGCGCGGCATCGACCAAGCTTCTTAAGTGACAGCAACAAGTCGGATCCCCCAATACAGTAGAGGCCTGGAGTTGGAGTTCGTTGAACAAGAGGACAATATCGTCAAAATTGTATTCGTAAACGCCATTGATATCCAGAAGGGAAAAATGCCCCGCCTCAATCCCCCTACTAGCAAAGTCCCACGATGTTCCGTTCCATGCACTCAAAATAAAGTTCTGCAGCGAAACAGGGAAATGTTCGTACCCGAAGGTTCGCTCAGAGTGGCTTGTCATGTTCCGATAAACATGCAGCATCTCGCTTACTTCCGCTCTTTCCCCCTGGTCATTGTACAGCACGAAAACCACGCCGTACTGGCCCGTGGGCAGCATGGCATAGCTGCCTGGATTGGTAACTTCTGTTCCACCAGGTGGCCGAACCCCCTCATTAATGTAGTCAAGGATTTTCCAGTCCCAATAGTCGATGTTTCCCCATTCATCAAGCAGGTTAATATACATCCTAACGAGCATTAGGTTATCCCTCAAACCCACAGGATTGAACCTTATATCCCAACTGAACGTCCCGTAGCCACTACCGGGAATCGGGGAAAGCATAACGTTGCCTGTGGTTAGTTCATTCGGACGCACCACTATCTCAAGACGGCCCTGTGCAGAAGGTTCTCCATCCCGGAATGCGGTTACATACAGATCCCAGGTTCCCGCTGGCAGTTCCATGGGACCGCTGACCCAGTTAGGCTTGGAAATATCCGTGTTGCCAGAAGTCCTGGCGATGAACTTAAGATCGAATCTGGAAAAATCGCCCGCAGAAATTCCCGGTGGCAGGATTGTCCGTTCCGTACCCCGTTCGTTAATCGTTAGCGAAAGGGTTCCCATCCCTGTCTCCGGCGTCTGCAGCATGTTCTGGCACCCGAGCAAAATGCCAGTGGAAAGCAACAAGGCAAAAAGGTACTTCGCTTTCTGCCTGTTGCCATTTGGTGCGTGTAATTTTTTCATATCCCGTTCCTCCTTAATTTACGGTCCCACCGTAATGGTGATAACCCTGCTGTACCACACGTAATTTATAAGCACTTCCACGGTCAGGAAGTGTGTCCCTATCCCGTTGCGGTGGAACCAATAATCCAGGTAAAAGGTTCCCCCCCAATGTGTATCATAACGTGACCGCCACCTGATACCGTCGAATTGCCCGGGGTCAAGCACGGAAATCCATTGCGGGCTGCCCAGGATGCTTACGGCGATCTGGCCTCCCGACGTATTAATGCCTGGAGCAAAGCTGAGATTAAGATTAACGTCTCCCCCACGTATATTGCCGGCAACTACGTGCAAGGCTTGGTAAGTGGTTTCTAAATCGCCCATCCTGGTAAAACCAGGAATGAAGGTGCCTCGTTGGGCTACGGCCGAACCATGACTAGCACCACCAGTATAACGAGACACATTTAACGGTGCGGTCCATCCATATCGTCCGCCCGCCAAATTGCTGTCGCAAACAATTCCATCACTTATGCGGAAATTTCCGCCGTGAACATGATGGCCATTGACAGAGATACCGCCACCGTTGCTCCAAGGAACACCAGAGGATATATTGCCGTGGATGATCCCGCCACGCATGTTAAATACACCACCCCTGGCGTCACCACAGTCAACAAACACACCGCCACCTGCAGCCCCGGTAGTTGCGGAACTAGCGGTGTTATCGTAGATTTCACCGCTATACATGGTAAATGTCCCGGTGTTTCCCACAAACACACCGCCAGCTCGGGCCTGAATATTAGGATTCGTAACACCTGGGGCACCAGCGTCGAAGACAGAGTTATTGCCAGAGATGCTTCCGCCGCGCATGTTAAACGTGCCACCACCAACATTCACTCCTCCTCCACCAGTCCAAGAAACAATGGTAGCGGTATTACCCGTGATTGTCCCATCGTGCATGTCAAGTGTCGCGCCATCGCCAACAACCACACCGCCACCTGCAGCCGAATCGTTACCAGAGATGCTTCCGCGGTGCATGTTAAACGTGCCGTGATTCAGCACGCCGCCACCGCCACCGCTCGATGTATTGCCCGTGATTGTCCCACCCTGGTGCATGTTAAATATCGCACCATTGACAACCATCACACCGCCACCGCCAGTCGAGTTGTTACCGGAGATGCTTCCATACATGGTAAATACACCAGCCCCTGTGGCATCAGCGAAAACCAGCACGCCACCACCACCGCCTGCAGCGGTATTATCATAGATGCTTCCCCCGTACATATCAAAAGTGCCGTGATTCAACACGCCAGCGCCACCCTCGTTTGATGTATTTCCCGAGATTTCCCCGCCACGCATGATAAACATGCTGTCTCGACCAACCAGCACGCCGCCACCAGCATTGTCGGCGGTATTATCGGAGATGTACCCGTCTATCATTTCAAAGACCCCGCCTATGTTGATAAACACGCCACCGCCGCCAATCCAGCTATCACTGGTAGCCGTGTTGTTGGAAATTTCCCCACCGCGCATGGTAAAATCCCCATAAACACGCACACCGCCACCACCAGGAGAGCTTGTGTTCTCATTGTCTGTAATTACAACGCCGTCTTCCATGATGAGGGCTCCGCCCAGCTCGACCAATACCAACGGCGCGTTGTTTTGATTCATGCCTTGTAGGGTAATGTCGCCATCCAGCCGAAGTATAACACCAGAAGCCACCGTAAATATGCTTCCGTTCTCGGTAAGGCTAATTTCCCCGCTGCCTCGCAGAATTATGCCAACTATCTTGCCACTAAAGGCCAGCGATTGGGGGGCGATGCTTTCATCGGCGTTGATTTCAACGATATACCATCTGCCGTCTTCGGCGTTGTCCCGCAACCAGTCAAGCTGCGCTTCCAGGGTATCGCCTTCCGCTTCAATTTCGTCAGCACCTGGATCTAGGTCACCCGACCTTGTTACGGGGTCGGTTGGATCGCTGGTAATACTGCCCGAAAAACCAACACGGGTTACGGTTACGGTAATAGTATGGTTTTCATCGGCGTTTTGTATGGTATAAGTGGGACTGTTTGTTCCAATGACGATGTCCCCACGCCTCCACTCAAAAGAAACAACCCCCGTCCCTTCAAGATCGTAATTTGCCGTCAGCGTCATTCCCACCCTGGCGGTTCCTTCTATGCTTACACTCCCATCCAATGGTGGAAGCTGCTGGCCACCGCCATTGTAGCCATTGTCATTGTTGCCGTTGTTGTTGCCGTTTGGCATATCACAGGCGACAAACACCAAAGCGATAACCAAAGCGGTTACCGCCAATACCATGGTTCTCTTCATAGAAAACCCCCTTTTTGTTGTCGGATCGCAATCCGTCGCCCGTCCGACGGACGGGATATGCAAAAGCCCGGCGCCTAAAATTAGACGCCGGGCCGTTTTGCGGAACGAGAAAAAGTTAGAAAAATGCGAATTTGACCTATTAGGTACTTGACAAAGAGGCCATAAGCCCCATAATCGGTTGCGTTGCGTTGCGTTGCGTTGCGTTGCGTTGCGTTGCGTTGCGTTGCGTTGCGTTGCGTTGCGTTGCGTTGCGTTGCGTTGCGTTGCGTTGCGTTGCGTTGCGTTGCGTTGCGTTGCGTTGCTTATTGTGTCACGATCATGGCTTGATTTCATATGACGCATCACAATAAGCACTGTACCACATGACCTCATTTCACGCAACACTTTTAGCGAAAAAAAACAGCCACCCCGAAGGGCGACCGTTAGATGTGGCTAGCTGATGTGGTCGAGCGATCCAGATGCCTACCGCCCCCATTCCCCCCGGAACCTAAGCGAAACCATGCTGTTGGAAGGCAGGCTAACGAACGCCGTATCCCCCTGTCGCTCCAGCACAACCAAAACTGGCGCATGTCTTTGGTTCGGGCCAGAGATAATCCCGTAGGCACTCGTTGCGGTAAAGCCCTGGGGGAGTTCCACCCGTATGTCGGCGGATCGCCCCTGGAGTCCAGGCGACGTGCGGCTGTCGAACAGAACAACGCTTACCATGTCCTCGTGCGCTTTCAGTTCCATTTCCTGCCAGGTTTCCGGGCTGGATGTCCTGGTGCCGGCCAGCACGCGAACGCCTCCACCGCCAAGGGAACCAGGGCCGGAGGGCGAACCCACGGGAAGCCCGGGTGCTTGCTGTGGATTGCCCACGGGCAGGTGCCCCGCTCCGCCCAATGCGCCAGGGTGCCCGGTAAGCGAGGCTTCCACCCGCACCGTGTCGCTAAGGAACCTGCTAAAATGCCCCATGCCGTAACCCCTGGGAAGGATTTCCCCGTTTACCGTACCGAACGCGCCCTCGCCAATCATGCTATACCAGCGCTTCAGGTACCACCAGGTATAGACACTGGATTCGTTGTGCGCGATTACGTGGTGGATCTCGTTCATCAGGATCCAGATCATGTCCCAGGTAAAGTCAATCGCGGCGTTTTCCGCCCCGGAATTCACGTTCTTTTCCATCATCCAGGTTTCCCGGCGGGGGGTTCCATCCAAGGCCAGGGCGCTCCTGGTGCCCCAATCCCCGTAGGTGTGGTACGCCACAATCTCCAGATGCTCCCTGGCCCGGGGATCGTTCAGAGTGGCGTTGTTCCAGTGGACGTTGTTGTGGGGCGAGCCACCCATAAGCCGAACCCGCCCGTCCCTTCCGCCACCGCGACCAGGTACGCCAAGCCCATTGTTGGCCCCGGTTATGATGTGCCCATACTCCGCCATGAACTCCCGCTGCTGTTCGGCGGTCCAGGCCATGGCGTAATAGTCGGGATCGTAAGTCGGCTCGTTCTGGATCGAGATCGCGTGAATCGGCGCGCCCCGGTCAGCCATTTCCTGCGCCCAGTCCCTCAGGAATTCCGCGTAATCCCCGTAATGCTCGCGCCGCAGGTTGGAAGTCGCGTTGGCAATGGTCCAGCCAGTGTTGGAACCCTGCAGGGAATCGTTGTGCTTCCAATGGGCGAAGGGCGCGGTCCATGGCGCAGCAACCACGTAACCGCCAAAATCGCCCACCTGCCGAATAAAATCCAGCAGATACGAATTCGACGGCTGCATGAAGGGCGCGTAAACCCCGGTAAGAACGTCCTCTATGGGCGCGGGAAACACATGAATGCGGAAAATGTTGAAAGCCAGAGGGCCTTCCGGATCGAACATCGTTTCTATGTCCCGCATCTTCATGTACATATCCGGCCTGGTATTGCCATGCTCGTCGCGTATCCAGAAAGCGTTCCCCATGCCGCCAAAACCCCGGATGTACTGCCGCTGGTTGGCGGTAATGGCAAGGGTCGCCGGCGGGGTTTCGGTGGCCTGGCCAACCCTAACCCTGGCCGGGTGGCTCGCTCGGCTCAAGGTTCTCCCGGAAACGGGATCGATCCCGGTGGCGACGGCATAGAAGTACCCCGGGCCGTCCGGGGTAAAGGTGTCGCCCGTCGCCCCGGAAATCGCGACTCCCCTAACGTTGGTGAAAGAGCCAGCTCTAAACCACTGGAACGACACGGCCATGCCGTCGCGTTCCCTAACCCGCACCCTTAACGGGCTAATCGCGTCACCGGCGGCATGGTCAACGCTGGTCGGGTGCACGACAAAAAACGGGGAGCCGGCGACGAAGGGCTCGCTCGGCACAAAATCGTCGTGGATTCCGGGGCCACCACGGCAGCCCGCCAGAAGCGCAAACAGTATTACCAGGGAAACGCCGACCAACCAGCGCTTCCCCCGGATTCCATCAACAAGCAGACTGCCGTGTTTACTCATAAGGCCTCCTTACGGGGCGACGGCCACAAGGCCGGCGTTGGCATCGGCGATAAGGGCGTTCCACGCAAGGGAAACCGCCTCGATAAGCTGCGCGGGTTCGCCGTCGTGCCAGTACAGTTGCCAGGTAATGCCACCGACGTTAAGCCCGGGGATCATGACATGGTACTGCCACTGGACAAGGCGCGGATCGCGGATAATCGCCATGGTTTCCGTGACGGCGCGTGGATCGCGGAAAAGGTGCCAAAGGCCGTCCTGCCAGGCGTACGGGGTTTCGTCCACGGGCCTTTCCCACAGGTCTATCGCGGCGACAATCCTGGCGACCTCGGTTGGGGAAAAGGTTGAGGGAATCACTATCACGTTTTCGTAGACATAGACCACGAAATCACTGACCCTTGGGCCCATGGGGAACATGACCATACCCCAGTCGTCCGTCATGCCCTGCAGGTTGTTTCTTACGTGCAGGGGCTCGACCGCCATCGCCACTATTCCGTCGGTAAACATCGCCTGGTACCAGGTCCAGTGCCTTTCCTCCGGGGGCGGCATCATCACGCCCTCGTCCCTAAGCCTCATGGCAAACTGCAGGGCCTCAAGAAAGGCTGGGCTGTTGGTGGCGTTGTAGAACCTTCCGGTGGCGTTGTCCCTGCCGACGTAATTCGCGCCGTTGCTGGAGACAATCGCGTTAATGACGTGGGTGGCAAGATCCGGGGTCATGGCCCAGGTATCGACTATGCCGTCGCCGTCAACGTCCCGGGTAAGCTGCCTGGCTATTGGAAGGAAATTGTCCCAGGTCCAGGTGCGGTCCCTCTGCATGTTATAGGGAAGCTCTGGATCGAGCCCAGCCTCTCTGAACAGCCGCTTGTTGAAAAAGATAACCTTGGCCTGAAGGCTGTCCCCGTAGCCTATGCCCATCGCGTAGGTGTTGCCCCCGAACGTGAACAGCCTTCTTACACCCTGGTTCCAGTCCGTCCTGCCGTCACCGGCCACCTTGGGGGAAAAGTCCACGTTGTCCGTCAGCGGGGCCAGAAGCCCCTGCCGGTGCAGGGTCATCGCCCAGGACGGGATCAGCACGAATGCGCTTGCCGCCGGCTGCCCCGCCATAATCGTAAGGGCCGCGGTCTGCAGCATCTCGCCCCAGCTAGCGATGTTTCTTACGCTCATCCTAAAGCCATGCTCGTTAAGCATCCTTCTGCGATAGGCAAGCACCCTTGCCTCCATGTCGCTTCGCGGCTCGAAAGTGTTCACGTCATAGTCGGCCCACCAGTTCCCTATAACAATATCCGCGCCCCTAAGATCGCTCCTGCCCCCCGCCCACGCGGGAAACGCCATAACCAGCAGCAAAGGGACCACGATAATCCCGACTGTCCTTTTTTTCAGCATCATGTGCCTCCTGGAAGATATTGGGCAATTATACCACGGTTTTGCCCTATTATGGGAAGCGCGAAAAACGGCCCCTTGCAATACATACCGCGAAAAAAAATCGCTAAAGCCCGGAATATAAAACCCGATATTCATAACAAAGGCGGGTAAAGTTTTGAACCCGACTTTGACGATAGGAGGAAAGCGCCATGACTATTCAATCAGTACCTTACCAAACATTCTCCGGCATGGATTATGCGATCAGCGAATCCCTGGGCAGGATCCAGGCTTCCCCATCGTTCTATGACTCACGGTCCGGGTATATTCCGGCCCCAGTAAGCGCGGAAGGGGTAAACGTTGACACCGTGCGGATTATCGACCTTCTGTTGGGACAACTGGAGCAGCTAAGCTACCAGCTTGCCAGGACGGAAGCGCAGACCGAGCCGCTTATCGCGGAAGCGAACGCGGATACCGAGATGAGCGCGAACGTCGCCAACATCGAGGCCGACTACCAGGCACGACTGGATGCCCTTGTCGATCTGTACGCGCAGGTAAGGGCGGACGTGGAGGCTGCGGGCTTGCTTGACGACCCATACATTCCCGCCGGCCCGTTCGCCGGAATGCTATTCGATATCGCGGCTTAGGTGTCATCCGCCGTTCCCAGAGAACGTGAGCCCAACGGTCGAGAGCCGTCCGTACAAAATTGTCTTAAGTGTCTCCATTACAGGGTTAGCTGGGATCCAATGCGCCCCCACGCCTGCGAGATTTTCGAAATAAAATCCCGCCTATTACCCTCCGTCGAGGTGTTCAACGCCGCTGGTGGCAACTGTCCTTCGTTCCAGATAAAGAAAGGGCTTAAGGTTTAGTCCATCCCCATGCAGGTTCCCACGGCAATCGCCGTGTCGATCATGTAGTGATCCGCCGGAACGGTTCTGACGTGCCCCGCCGGAACGCTTAACTCCACCGAATCTATACGGCCGTTCCTAAGCGCGACCATGCGCCCGTAATCGCCTTGGGCAAGAAGGTCCGCGGCTGCGGTGCCGAGACTCGTGGCGAACACGCGATCGGACGCGCTTGGGATGCCACCGCGCTGCACGTAGCCCAGAACCGTGGCGCGGGTTTCCATGCCGGTTTCCTCGTGAATCTCGCGGGCTACGCGGTAGCCTACCGAGGGGCCATTTTCGGCGCGGTATTTCTTGCGTTCCCGCTTGTCCATTTCCGCCTCCTTTACGGAAAGGGCGCCTTCCGCGACAACCACTATCGAAAAGGTTTTGCCGGACTTCGTCCTTTCGTCCAGGTGGCGACGGATGGCCTTGACGTCGTAGGGGATCTCTGGGATTAGGATCACGTCCCCGCCGCCGGCGACTCCGGCATAAAGGGACAGCCAGCCGGCCTTGTGGCCCATCAGCTCGATAACGATTACCCGGTTGTGGCTCTGCGCCGTGGAGTGCAGGCGGTCAATCGCCTCGGTGCAGATTGCCAGCGCCGAATGAAAGCCGAAGGTTTGGTCGGTGCCGACAATGTCGTTGTCGATGGTTTTTGGAAGGCCGATTACGTTAAGCCCCTCCTGCGCGAAGCGGTAGCCGGTGGTGTTGGTGCCGTTGCCACCCAGTACCACAAGGCAGTCAAGCCCAAGCTTGCGGTAGGTTTCCTTGACGGCGGTTACCTTCTCGCCGATGATTTCGTCGGAGTGACCGATTTCGGACTTGAAAGGCTTTTCCCTGCTAGCCCCCAGAATGGTTCCGCCCCGGGTCAGTATCCCGGAAAAGTCCGCCGGCTGCAGGACGCGAACGTTTTCCTCGATAATTCCCCGGAACCCGTCGGATATGCCAACTATGGTCATGCCATAGCGGTCCTGCGCGGCCCGGCACACACCGCGTATCGCGGTATTCAGTCCGGGGCAATCGCCCCCCGCCGTAAGTATCCCAAATTTCTTGGTTACGCTGCTTCGCTTGTTTGCCATACATAAGTTATAATCCAGAACCAGCTCTTGGACAAGGTGCGAAAAGAAACGCCTTTTTTAAAACCGTTTGCCGAACCACTACCCGGAAACGCGGGTTATCCTCGCGCCCAGAGCGGAAAGCCTTTCCACGAGGTTCTCGTACCCGCGCTCGATCTGGTACACGTTGCGTATCACGCTACGGCCATCCGCGCACATGGCGGCTATCAGCATCGCCATTCCGGCGCGAACGTCAGGGCTGGTCATCTCCGATCCCTGGAGCTTCGCAGGGCCTGCGACCACGGCGCGATGCGGGTCGCAAAGCACGATTCGCGCCCCCATCGCGATAAGCTTGTCGACGAAGAACATCCGCGACTCGAACATTTTCTCGTGGATCAGCACGGTCCCCTTTACCTGCGTGGCCACCACGGTAATTATGCTGGTAAGATCCGGGGGAAAGCCTGGCCAGGGAGCGTCGTCGATTTTGGGAATCATCCCACCCAGATCGTAGTTGACCTCCATCGCCTGCCTTTTCGGGACATGCACCACCGACCCGTCATGCGCCCAGGCAATGCCCAGCTTGCCGAATGCGATTTTCGCGGGGCGCAGATCCTGCGGGCGCACCCCCTCGATGTGCAGATCCCCGCCCGTGACGGCGGCCAGCCCGATAAACGAGCCGACCTCCATGAAGTCCGCCCCGATGGTAAAATCGCAGCCGGAAAGCCTTTCCACCCCGGTTATCGTTAGTATGTTGGAACCGATACCCTCGATTCGCGCCCCCATGGAAACGAGCATGTGGCACAGATCCTGAACGTGCGGCTCGCTTGCGGCGTTGGTGAGTATCGTCTGCCCCTTGGCCAGAACCGCCGCCATGATCGCGTTTTCCGTTCCGGTAACCGATGCCTCGTCCAGAAAAATGTCCGCGCCTTTCAGCGGCTTGGCGGAAAGGGTAAAGCTGTCGGCGATTTTTACCTTCGCCCCCAGCTCGGAAAAGGCCAGGAAATGCGTGTCCAGCCGCCTTCTGCCGATAACGTCCCCACCCGGCGGCGGCAGTACAACCTTGCCGAAACGCGCGAGAAGCGGGCCAGCGAACAGTATCGACGCGCGTATTTTCTGCGCCTGCGCGACGGGTACGGTGGAAGTCGTTATGCCGCCCGGGTGCAGACGGAAGGTGTTCGGTTCCAGTCTCTCGAAGCTTCCCCCCAAAGCGCTAAAGATTTCGAGTATGACATGAACGTCTTCGATTTCGGGGATGTTCCTTAACGTGACCGGCTCGTCGGTGAGCACCACCGCCGCGATACAGGGCAGAGCCGCGTTCTTGTTTCCGCTGGCCTTGATCCTGCCGACAATGGGGGCCCCACCGTCGATAATGTACTCGTTCATAGGATAATTTAACCGCCATATGAAAAACTGTCAATTGCGCGTGCTCCACATTGCGAAACGAACCGCTACCTTATGGTTCCACCGCCAACCACGATATCCCCGTCGTACAGCACCACCGCCTGCCCGGGGGTTATGGCTCGCTGGGGGGTGTCGAATTCGACGCGAAGCTCGTCCTCGCCAGTTTGCTCGACAAGGGCGGGCTGTTCCCGCTGGAGGTAACGGGTTTTGGCGGTGACGCGCATGGGTCTGTCCAGGCTGGCGCAGGCGACCAGGTTGATACCCCTTGCAACCAGGCTTTTGCGGTAAAGGCTCTCATCCGGCCCCAGGGACACGGTGTTGTCGTGGATCGACTTCCCGGCGACATACAGAGGTACGTTGGCGGCCACGCCCAGCCCGCGCCTTTGGCCTATGGTGTAGCGAATGATGCCCCTGTGCTTGCCAAGGACTTTACCCTGTAAATCCACAATGTCCCCGTGTGGCCAGTTTTTGCCAGTGTACGCCTCTATAAAATCGCCGTAGTTTCCATCGGGGATAAAGCAGATGTCCTGGCTGTCGGCTTTAGCGTTGTTGACAAAATTTTTCTTCCCAGCCATTTTGCGCACCTGATCCTTGGAAAAATCCCCCAGGGGAAAACGGGCGCGTTCCAGTTCCCCCTGGCTAAGGCAGTACAGCACGTAGGTCTGGTCCTTTTTTTCGTCGCGGGATTTTCGCAAAAGAAACCTGCCGCCAACCGGATCCCGTTCCACCCTGGCATAGTGGCCAGTGACAAGAAGGTCGAAATCGTCCAGGCTTGCCCGGAGCAAGTGCAAATTAAATTTGACATATCGGTTGCAGTCGATGCATGGATTGGGAGTGCCGCCCTGTTCGTAGGTTTGGACGAAGCGCCGGATTACCTCCGTTTCAAATTCCCTGGTCAAGTCCAGCACGTAATGGGGCATTCCCAGGCGGGCGGCGACCGTTTTCGCGTCGCTTATGTCCCGCGGGGAACAACAGGCACCCTGGGGTATTTTGTCGATCCGGTGGTCGCCCTGCGGTTGGGTCGTCACACAGTCGTTTGGATCCGCGTAAAGCTTAAACGTTACGCCGACGCAGTAGTGCCCCTGCTCGATCATAAGGGCCGCGGCAACGGAGCTGTCCACCCCGCCAGACATGGCGACAAGGGTCTTGGCCTGCACGGACGCTATTTTGGTTCCGCCGCGACGGCGTTTAGCGCGTCGTTAACAATGGCCTCGCAGGAGCGCATGGCGAGTATCGTTTTCTCGATGAGCGCGTCGAGTTCCCAACCAAGCATCGCCGCGCCGTTCTCGATAACCTGCCTGGAACAGCCGGCGGCAAAGGCGGGGGTCTTGAATTTCTTTTTCACTGATTTTACTTCCATGTCCATGACGCTCTTCGACGGGCGGACAAGCGCCGTAGCCCATATAAGCCCGGTAAGCTCGTCCGTCGCGTACAGGATTTTTTCCATGAGATGCTCGGGTTTTTCCTTCACGGCGGTAAGACCGTAACCGTGGGAACAGGCGGCGCGAATCAGCTCCTCGCCGACGCCGCCCGCCCTCAGCAGTTCCGCCGCCTTGACGCAGTGCTGATCGGGAAACCGACCGAAGTCGATGTCGTGAAGAAGACCCACCATGCCCCAGAATTCCTCGTCGTCACCGAAGCCCTGCTCCCTGGCGAACCAGCGCATCACCCCTTCCACGGTGAGGGCGTGCTGCAAGTGAAAAACGTCGTCGTTATACTGTCTAAACAGTTCCCATGCCTGCTGTCGGCTGATTTTCGCGTCCACGGGATAAGTGTAGCAAAACCGAAAGGGAAAGTCGAGCCCTTTTTCGCGCCCGAAACAAGCCGACGCAATCACCTGTAATCGATAATCTCCTGCTCCACCCCAAGACCCGTTTCCCCTATGCGCCGCAAAAGGCCGGCTATTTCGGGAATGGCACTCGTCTCCCCGCGAATCTTTTTAATTTGCTGCAACATCGGCTTGCCAAGGGTTCGCGCCCAGGGGCGATACTTGTCGAAAGTGTCGGCATCCATCCGCACCGGAGAAACGGGCTTTTGGGCGATATCCCCGATGTTTTGCAGAATAAGAATGCCGTCGGGATCCAAATCGCCGGCGTGAAAAAAGGCGAAGCCGGAAGCGGAAAGAATTTTTATCAAAGTCGCCGCCGCGCGGTTGGGGTAACCACCGACATACAAAAAGCAATCATAGCGCGAAACGTTTTCGCATTCGCCGTTGTTTCGGGGGCTACCCAGCGCGAAAAACGTTTCCTTGTTTTCTATGGTCAGCACGGTTTTTGCGCTTTTCTCGGAAAAAGGTCGTATGTGCCCAAAGGCAGTCGCGCTTTCAAGGGGAATATTAAGTATAACGCCGCCGGCATTGACCATGGGAACGTCCGAGTTCTCACACTCAAAAATGAGCCTTCCGGAAATCAACGCCTCGGGATACGACCGTTCGGGCTGCTCAAAGGGCATGGCCTTTTGGGAACGAGCCAAAAGAGGCGCGCAAAGGGACATCAAATTTTCGAGACGTTTTGAATCGCTGTACAGCAGGATAGACAAGGCGCGGGTGGTTACCTTTTTCAACCGGTCGGGTCTGCGGGAAAGCTCCAGGAAACGGACAAGCTCCGCCATCGCGTTTTCGTCAATACCCTGCCCTATTTCACGGAGGCTAAAACTGAGGGAAAGCGATTTCAGCAAGGCGATAATGTTTTCCGTGGTTTGCGTTTTTTCCATGCCCGCAATCATGTCTTCGGCTTTTGCGTCAAGCATGGCCTTTATTTCTGCCACTTCCGGTTTTGGGTACGAACGGCCGGTTTCCTCGAAAAGCGCCTCGAAGTTTTCACAAGTCAGTGTTTTGAGCCTCTCGCCCTTGCCGCGTTTTTCCCAGTGGAGTTTTGCCAGACCCTTACGCTCAAGCGATTCCGCGGCTTCAAGAAAGGACTCTTTTTCGTCGGGGTGGGCGGTGTCAAAGCCCGGGAAAAGAGCCGAAACGCGAAGGCGCAGATAGCTTCGGTCTTCCTCGCAAGCCGAATCGAAATAGCGGGCCACCAATGCCCCAGTAATTCTTTCGTTCCAGTCGGTCACTTCGCGGTTGTCCCGATCTCGATGTCGCTTAAATCATAAGCGTCAATATGACAGTCCCTTACCTTTACCGCATTGCCGAAACGGCTAATCACGTTGATTCTGTCCATATGCGGGGCGATGGCCTCGATTTTTTCCGGCGGAACCGAGGTTACTATCTGCAGGTTAAGGTTACCGTAAAACAAAAGTATCTTTCCGATTCGCTCGTCGTCCATGCGGTTAAAGGCCT
>Ga0209755_10003042_pt1 | contig 21552 bp, 24 predicted proteins | sample TergutCo191P1_FD_187301 | JGI IMG/M metagenome (GOLD analysis project Ga0209755, IMG submission 187301) | Cornitermes sp. P1 segment gut microbial communities from Petit-Saut dam, French Guiana - Co191P1 (SPAdes) (version 2) | ecosystem: Host-associated > Arthropoda: Insects > Digestive system... | reverse complement strand
CGAGGCTTGGGCATGGGCTTACGTTTCGGGTTGGGGCGGGGATGAAGTTTTAAGATTAAGATGTTGAGTTGATAAACAAATGACATTAACCAATTAATCGGAGGATATTGTGATGAAGTTGAAATCTGTTTTGAGGGCGCTTTGCGCTGGAGTGGTTGTTGCGGTTGTGATGTTTTCGGGGTGCGGGGATGATGGGATGAGCGGGGAGAGCAGCGGGGTGAATGATTTTTTAAGCAGATTCAGCGAGGGTTCGGGCGGTAGCGGTGAGCGTGAGGAGTACAGGCTTACGACTACTGTAGAGCCAGCAGGCAGCGGAATTGTAACGCGCACTCCAAACTTGCAAAATATTAGCCACAGTACGCCTGTTTCTGTAACTGTAACGGTACCGGAAGGTCAAAAGTTCAGGTATTGGAGTGTTACGCCCGCCGGGGTATCAATAGGTGATAGCACCCGAACAATTATCAACTTTATAATGCCAGCCAGTGATGTAACGCTTATTGCCCATTTCTATGATAGTTTTAAGGATTCACGGGATGAGAAAACCTATGCGACGGTAAGAATTGGTGATTTGACATGGATGGCACAGAATCTCAATTACGCAACGAGTGATAGTTGGTGTTATGGTGATGACCCATCTAATTGTACAAAATATGGCCGGTTATACACGTGGGATGCCGCGATGAGTGCTTGTCCGGCGGGGTGGCGATTGCCGACTAGTGAAGATTGGGATAATTTGGTTTCTGTGGCTGGTGGTAATTTAGCAGGTACAAGACTTAAAGTAAGTGCGCCGGATTGGAACGGTACGGATGATTTTAGATTTTCGGCCCTGCCTGCCGGCAGCCGCCTCACGAATGGCGCCTTCGGCTACGCCGGTGCCTTCGGCTACTGGTGGAGCGCCACGGAGTTCGGGAGCGGCAGCGCGTGGTACCGGCACATGGGCTCGGACAACGCCTACGTGTACGAGAACTACTACGACAAGGGTTACGGTTTTTCGGCGCGGTGCCTTAGGGACTGAGCGCCGTGCGATAGTAAACTAATCGCATGGCGCGGATCGGATAATTTTATAAACTTTCAGGCTGCGGAAAGGTGGTGAAAAATACGGCAGCAGTAGATGTTGTATCCAATATTGAACTAACCCGAGGCAATCCGCCCCGGAATACCCGCGCTATATTAGCGCAAAAAACATAAAAAAAGGAGATGTTTTATGGACGCAGTACTTGTTAGAAACATTAAGGGCGCCAGCAGGAATGATCCGGCAAGTAATTATGGATATCAGTCGTGGCTTGCCTATTGGAAGAAGATACGTGCTGTTACAACCTTCTTACAGTGTTCTAATATAGACTGTCCGAAAAAGAGTATCAAACTTTATGGCGGCTATGTTCAACAGCTAGGAATATTGAGAATTTACATAACACCATTATGTGCTGATTGTTCTGATAAAAAAGACCCTTTTTCTGTTAAATTCAGCGATTTAATTAACCACCCCAAACCTTTTAACCCTGATGAGTAGGAAATTTCTAAAAGGCGGTCGGAAACGGTCCGGTCGCCCATACAAAGGTTGCGAAGAGGTCAAAAATGCAAAAAAGGTACCGTCTAAACGTTTAGAAAGCCCCAAATAGCCAAAAAAGGGCCGTAAAAACGTTTAGACGGCCCAAAAATCGGAAAAAAGGTACTTTCGCGGCCTGCGACAGCACCAAAAAGTCAAAAAAGGCACTTTCGCGGCAGTGCGAAAGTCCCAAAAACGCAAAAAAGGTACTTTCTCCGCCGGAGAAAGCCCAAACCAGTAAAAAGCGGAACTTTCTCGCGGTGAGAGAGTCCCGAAGCCATAAAAAACAACGTCGGCAGACGGGAGAATTTGCCGCATTCCCGTCCTCGGGCGCTCCCGGTGGTTGTGTGGTTTTTGGAGGGAGTTGTACCGTGGGCGATTGCCGCAACAAGACATTCCTAACGTGAAGTGAGGCAATGCGTCTCGTGTTTTTTGACTTGGTACTCTTCCTCAGTGAGGAATTTAAAGCCCATGGCTTCCCACTGGGGTTGTTGTGCGTTCAGATACGCGTGATATTTTTTGAGGTCCCAGCCAAATTCCTCCATAGTTTCTTCTCTTATGCGGTAGACTTCGTCTACCGGGTCGTCATACGGGCGTTCATTTCCCATGGCCGTCTCCTTTTTTTTGATTATCCACAAATTCCGTGGCTCTCATAAATGTTTCAGGGTCATACAAATACGGTATCTTCAATCCGCGTTTAATGTTATATTCACTAATTTTTAAAGAGCTATCGGTTCCAAGGTGAGTAAGATTCCAGCTGATAAGAAAATCTATTTCCTTTACGACGCATATAGCTATATGGAAACAGTCTGTTTTAGCCTTTTCCGGCACATTTAAGGTTTTGAAATACTCTTCCGCCAGATCTTCGACATCTTTGCTTGCCGGCAGAAGCGGTATATCCTTAATAAAATCCAGTCTTCTTTTTGCGGCATCCTTGTCGCCCTTTGTGCATTCGTCCACGACATATTTACTTATATACAAGTTATATTTATGGCGTTCATTTTCCCAAAATTCGTTTGTAACGTATTGCTTATATATGGTGCGAATATCACTACTTGGTCTGGCAGTGATTACGCTTGGAATCGTCGTTTCGATGTATACGCTCTTTTTAGCGGTTTCCATAGCATATAATATAATCTGTGGCAGGTATTATATCAAAAAAAATAAAAATTTTATCTGCTCCACCAATTACTGTGATTTACTGGGAATCCCGTTTCAGTTGCCGCGTCTTCCCCGTCCCTGTGGTACTGGCGGTTGTGTGGTCTTTGGGTCGGGAGGTACGGGAGTCTTTGGGTGTGACCGTCGGTCGTGTGGTTGGCCTCCGTCCCCCGCCAATCTTGACATCTATGCTGCCAAATACTATATTTATCTCCAACGCTGGCCGCCGGTATTGGACGTTTTTTGCTTAAAAAACTTGCCGTTGGCCGCAGTTTTCAATTATATTATGTATAATCATGCGTCCCGCCCGTTCGCGGGGCTTTTAATTGGGGAGGTTTTTGTGGCTGCGATTACTTTGGACAGAAAGATTGAGATGCTGCCGTTATACCGGCAGCAGGAGGTCTCCGACTACGTGGATTTTTTGCTTTCATCGGTAAGCGGCGTGGGTGCCGGGGATGGTGCGGCTGCCGGCAGTCATCCGTACGCGGGGTGCATGAGCGGTACCTTTGGCGCTATGAGCGATGATTTCAACGAGCCGCTGGGCGACTTCAAGGATTATATGTGATGTCCGGGAACAATCTGCTGATAGACACGCAATCGTTTATATGGTTTGTGGAAGACAGTCCCAAATTGCCGGCATCTGTATTTAATAACTCTTCACGGGCTTGAGTATCTTCACAAAGACCCATTTGACAGGATAATAATTTCGCAGGCGATTGTGGAGAATATGCCTGCGGTATCATCGGATGAAAGTTTTGACGCGTATAAGATTGTTGTGATAAAGGGGTAGCAGGGGCCATTGTATCCTATTGCATACATCCTCCGGTATCCGGCGGTACCGGTGGTTGTGTGGTCTTTGGGTCGGGTGGTATCGTGGGTGTGGGTATGGTATTATGACCGGGGTGGCTGTACCATTGCGCTTTGTTGTGCGATGGCGATTGATCTGTTGAGCTTTTCGATAAACCACTCCTTGGCGGGAAAAGCCGTGAGGTACTGCGCTACCTTGATGTTTTCTTCGTCAAGCAGCAATAGTTCTATGTGTTCTGAGTTCCCTTCGCTGCAGAGCAGCAGGCCAACAGGCGAATTTTCGTGCGGCTGTCGTTCATGTTTCTGGAGGTATTTCAGGTACAACTCCATTTGTCCTTTGTATTCGGGCTTAAATCTTCCCAATTTCAGGTCAATTGCTATCAGGCGGTTTAACTTGCGGTGGTAGAAAAGCAGGTCGAGGTAGTAGTCCACGCTATCAATTGGCAGACGTTTCTGCCGTTCCAAAAATGCGAAACCTTGCCCTAATTCCAAGATAAACTTTTCTAATTGATAAATAATGGCGTCTTCAAGTTCCTTTTCGGAGTAATATCCACTAAGGCCCAAAAAGTCGAGGACGTAGGTGCTTTTGAATACTAAATCGGGGCTTATATCCGTGTTGTCTATTTTTTGTAATGTTTGTATAATTGTTTCATCGGGGTTTGCGGCTATAGCCGTACGCTCGAAGAGCATAGAGTCTTCTTTTTGCCTTAGCGCCCTGACGCTCCAGTTCTCAAGGGCGCACATCTGTTGATAAAAAAGCCTTTTGGCGGGATTCTCTATGGCGATGAGTTCTATAAAATGGCTCCAAGTCAAAGTTTGCGACAGTGTCGCAAACATTTCTTCGCTGTATGCCTGCGCGACCTTAATCATTCTGGTTAACGCCGAATATGAGTAGCCCCTGCCGAATTTTTGGGTTAATTGTTGCGACAGTGTCGCAAGAATTTCCTGCCCGTGCCGGGAGTAGGTTTCGTAGTGCACTTCGGTGATAATATAGTTCCCGATGGCCCAATAAAGGCGGCTGATTTCGGCGTTCAGGTATATTGCCGCGCTTCTGCTTGTCTTCTCTATAAGCCGTTCTATTCCTGATAGTAATTCAGGGTATTCGCACAAGTCTGATTTCATAAAAAATCCTTATTAGGATGTGTTTGGTTCAATTGTTAAGAGACGTAGGGGATAATATTATTATAAGTATCAGCCTCGAAAAAATCAAGTTTCTCTTAAAATTTTTTATACGGGGGGCTGAAAAGGGCGAAAATTACCCCAATCCCCGCGCCGCCCGTGTCCCGGCGGTACCGGTGGTTGTGCGGCCTTTGGGTCGGGTGGTAGATTGCAGGCAATAGGGTTTATATCGGCTTTTCGATAATTTTTCCAAGTTGCAGTATCAAATCGGCTAAATCTTCGCTGATGATGTCCCATATCAGGAGCTGGTCTACGCCGTCGTAGTCATGGACGATGCGGTTTCGCAGGCCGCGTAATTTGTGCCATATATCGGCACTCCTGTTGATCGCGCCTCATTGTAGACCTTGGAGTCTTTTTTCACGTATCTGACGTCGATGACGTCAACATTTTTTTCCAGCGCTTCGCGGATGTATTCGATGAGTCCGACGAAGTCGAGTCCTTTGAGGCCGCTGTCTACGAGGAGGTCGATGTCGCTTTTTCCTGTAGCGGATCCATTTGCGTATGACCCGAACAGCAGGGCGCTTTTCACTCCGTTGGCGCCGAATACCGGCGCGAGCCGCGATTTGATTTCTTCGATTTTGTAGATATTGTTCTTCATGGTATGTACAGTAAAATAGTAAATTGTTTCGAGAGAGTCAACATTTAGCGTAAAAAATTTAATAGGCGGGGAAATTCCCCCGTCCCCCGGCGGTACTGGTGGTTGTGTGGTCATTGGGTCGGGTGGTACGGGAGTTTTTGGGTACGGTCGGTCGGGATCGGTTGTCAGCCCACAAGTTTCAGATACTCGCTCACGGTTATTATCTTGGTGCCGCGGTATTTTTTGAGAATGAGCAGATCGCTGTCGCCGGTTATGATGTAGTCTGCGGCGGCGAGGGCGCATTGCGCCTGATTATTCTTCCTGGGCTTCCCTGACCGCATCATTGACGTCTTTTTCCGTTATTCCGTGGGTAGCCGCCAAAGCGCTGCCCTCGGCAAAGATTTTGTTCCATTTTTTTCTGCGCAAATAGGCTTCTATTGCCTCATTAACGATTTCATCGCGGCTGCGCTCTTCTTTTTCTGCGAACTTTTCTACTGCCAGCATAACATTGTCTTCGATTGTTAGTACAGCCATAATGGCCTCCTTGTGATAAGGTACATTTCTATAATATATATTACGGCTTGGATGTCGGAGGTAATTTTTGATATTTTTCATGGTTGGGCGGGACTGTTCCGGGGAGCGCGCAAGGTGTCGAGTCCGTTCATTGGGTGTGTTTTATCCGAGGTTAACGTGTTGAATTATAATGAGATGTAGGTTATGGGCAAGAAGAGTGGGGGGTATGGAGTAGACTTTTTAGGCATAAAACGCAAAAAGATTGCGTTTGTATGCATACAGTCCGGGTCGCATAGTGATTTATATTGATACTGGGCATCACGGGCGTCCCCGCCACCCGTGTCCCGGCGGTACTGGTGGTTGTGTTGTCTTTGGGTCGGGTGGTACGGGAGTCTTTGGGTACGGCAGTTCCAATCCGCTTACGGTAGTGCGAACTCTTTCTCTGCCTTTTCGAGAGTATGGCCATTTTTGAGGAATTCGAGGATGTTCCGGCGTTCTTCTAGTCGCCCTTCGAGCCGTCCCCTGTGCTCACCCTCCTGCCTATACTTTTTTTCATATCTAGCCAAGAGACCTTTCTTGGCGAATGCGTCTATAACGCCGGCTAATTCCTCGTAGGTATACTCGTTTTTCATAAATTCCCTCCCTTTCAGTATGTGTTCGTTTTCCGTCAACAGCACCATAAACCACGATTCTAAGAATACTTGGTACTCTTCGTCTTCGACCGGGAGTTCCTCAATCCGCCTATGTCAGTGCGAACTCTTTTTTCGCCTCTTCGAGTGAGTGGCCTCTTTCGAGGAATTCGAGGATGTTCCGGCGTTCTTCTAGTCGTCCTTCGAGCCGTCCTTTCTGTTCACCCTCCTGCCGTCCTTTCTGTTCGTACTTTTCCAGAAGGCCTTTTTTCGCGAAAACTTCGTAAACGTCGGCGTAGTCGTCGTATCTTTTTTTCATAAAACCCTCCTCTGTTAGTATGTGTTCGTTTTCACTTAACAGCACCATAAACCACGATTCCAGTGATACCTGGTACTTCTCGTCCTCGACCGGGAGTTCCTCGACCCGCTGGAACGTTTCCGGATCAATTCCCGGTCGTAGCGCCTTTAGGAGCAGTTCGCGGTCGTCCAATTCGGACGTTACCACTACCTGTACCGCAAGCGCTTTTTCCGGGGGACATCCCTTACTTACAATATAATATACCCCCTTATCCTTACGCAATACCTTATAGTTAAAATCCGCTTTCAGGGCCTTAAACAGTTCCGTGGGCTTCTTGAAGCAGACGATCGTCGCGCTCATGTCTGTGAGCGGTACGTTCTCCTGTGCGGCGTAGATACCGGCGTAGCCGTGTACGACCTTGTCGAAGACCGCCATATCAGGCGGGCTGTCTACTGGGCTTTTGTACTCTAAGATGTTGTGGCTTCTAAAGATACGTGCCCAACTGTTCTCGATTTCGGCCTCGCGGTTCTTTTTTATGATGATGATATCGACCCGCAGCGGGCGTTTAGACAGCTGGCGTTCGTCTTCGAGCGTGACATCCCCGTTTTTCCTGTGCTTCCGCAGCATGTAGACGAACGCCGCGAACGCGGCCTCGTGGTACCTCGCGGACTCCTTGCGCGTGGCCTTGCGCGTACTGCCGGCTTTCTTATTTCTATTCATAACAAACGGTTCCCCGCTTAAATGGTTGACAAACAAAAAATGTAAAGCATGAAAAACAGATACAGCTACCGCTAATCCAAGAGAGAAAGTAATGCGAGAGATTCGGCGTCATTTTCCAAACGCCCGGAGCCGTGGCCCCGTTGTCAACCGAGAGAGTTAATGCAAAAAGTCTTCCAAATAAACCAAGAAATAGAAAGTCCGCAATATGTGCGGATATGTTATAATATAATTGATGGGATGGTGGGATGCAAGAAAAAAACAATGAACGCTGAATTAATCTTTTGACTTACCCGCGTACCGATGAAGCAAACGCCACTGATGCCGGGCGGCGAGTAGCACTATTGGTGCGAATGGTTCGGAGGCCGAGTTGTGAAACTTTGGGTTGCATGCTCCCGCCGGTGCAGCAAGCCGCCTCTTTTCCCCTATATACGGTATCACGTTTCCCCAATGTACCAACAAAACATAATCCCATAGTATTTTGATTTTGATCTTGCCGTGAATTTCCCGATAATTTAATGTTTTTAGCTGTGCAAATGAACAGTTCGAGTTCTCAACCCCTTGATTTTTAGGAGTTTAGGTGGACGCAACAATCAATTATATTATTAAGGCCGGTGAGAATAGACAAGCAACGCGTTACACAGTATCAGCCGGATTTGGACAAGATAGCTCATTTTATCAACAATGAGGTTTTTTTATTTCGATTTCAACGCCGGCCTGAGCGCGTCGGCTACCGATGCCGCGGAGGTGTAGGAGTCGATGGCGTAATACTGGTACCAGCCGCAGTTCCTTTTGCACTGTTTCATCGTTTGTCTCATCTTTGCCGCCTCATTGCTTCGGAGCCACTGCGACAGGCCGGTGGTGCGGAGGTCGGGGCCTTTTTGGCCGAGGATGTGGCAGGGGTAGTAGAGGCGCCCGTCGGGGGCTATGATGACCGAGGCGCTGGAGCACTTGCCTTTGCGGTAGGCGCTGAAGAATCCGGCGGGGGTGTGGATAGTGTTGGGGTATGTTTTGCGCAGGGAGTTGATTTTGCGCTCGAGCCTGTCCATGTCCGGGAAGCAGTCTTTGGCGTTGTCCATTACGGCTGCCGGGATGATCACAATGTTGGCATTTTTTTCGTGGCAGATTTTTACTTTATCGTCTAAAGCGGTTATCGTATCTGGAGTTACGACGGTTTGGACGGAGAGTCCCAGGGGTAGTTTGGATAATTCCCCGAGGCTGTCGAAGAGCGCCAGATTATCGTGCCCTTCGTCTATCGATACGTGAAGAAAATCAATGTATTGCGCGTATCTGTCCATTGGGTGGGAGAGCAGGTTTTTGGCGCTTGTGGTGAAGAGGAGGTAAAACTTGCACTGTTTTGCGTATTTTAGGAGTTCTTCGATATCTTCCCGCAGGAGCGGTTCCCCGCCTTCGAAGCTGGTCATGAGTACGGGTGAGCGGGACAGGTTTCTGAGTATGGCTTTGATGTCGGCGGTGGGGAGGTCGGGGCAGGCGTCTTTTTTGACGTTGCAGAACGGGCAGCCGAAGTGGCAGCGGGAAGTTAGCTTGAGCGAGGCGTAGAATGGGTATACCGGTTCGCGGGCCCAGAGATTGCGGCAGAGGCCCTTCAGGGTTGACAAATATGCGGTTGGAGGTATAATTCTCAAGCCAGACTCCTTTTGGGGTTATTATTTTATTATGTAAAAATATAATATTTGGCAGATATTTTGTTGCGTTTTGGAAAATAATCAATTAAATTATGTATATGGAGCAGGACAGTGATTGGTTACAGGCAGATTGGAGACAGGAGTATGGCGTCAAAAGCGGAAGACCTTACGATTGATTACGAAGAGGATGGTGTACTCGTCGTTAAGGTTCTGGACAAGGAGATCCTTTCAAAAGGTTCCTGGGCAACGGTGCTGTATCGTTATCAGCAGTGGGACAAGTCTAAGGACGGCTACGGTGCGGACCGTTATTCGATCCGCCGCTATCGCAAGATGGACGACGAGTACCGTCAGCAGGCGAAGTTCAACATTTCGAGCCGTGATCAGGCGCTGAAGATCATCGACGCGCTGCAGCGGTGGACCAGGGACGGCGGCGGGGCCGGGGGGGACGAGGGCGAGGAGTGAGCGTTCACCGGCGGTTGCCGGTTAACATATAACCCTTTATCAGGGAGAGTATCCATTATGAGTAGATACCGTGTTGCAAGGGCTATGGCGCTCGTAGCCGTAGTTGCGGTTGGGCTGCTCCACGCGCAGAGTCCGCAGTGGCAGAACCTCTTTCCGTCCTACAATGGGCTTGCCTTCGGTAACGGCAAGTTTGTTACTGTGAGCGGCGACGGGGTGATAAAGACCACGGAAGACGGGAGGGTCTGGACGCAGGCGTACGGCCTGACGGGGGATATGCGGAGCTTTTTGAGCGTGGGGTATGGGGAAGACGCCGGGTTTCTAGTGACGCAGTTGGGCACGGGGCTTATGTTTTCCGGGGATGGCCTTAACTGGAGGATAGAGGCTACGAATATTCCATACTCTTGCAGGCACGTGGCCTACGGCGCCGGCGTGTTTGTCGGCGTTGGAGACGACGGCGCGGAGCCCATGACCTTTCGGTTCGATACCCGTGATGAAGACCGCGATTGGGAATCGGGGTACGCTCCGCCGGCAACCATGAGCCTGGCCCGTGCGGCGTTCGGCGCCGACAGGTACGTAGCGGCCGGGAGCAACATAATATCCTCAACGGCTCTCAACGGCGGCAGAAGCTGGACGCCGGCTGCCATATCTACGCCGGGCGGCGTGGGCGCGGTGGCGTTTGGCGGCGACAGGTTTGCTGCGCTGGGCGTTAACGGTACGTCGGCGTACACATCGGAAGACGGCGCGTCCTGGCAGAGCCACACGGTGAGCGCGCCGCAGGGGATGGCCGATATGGCGTACGGCGCCGGCAAGTTTGTGGCGGTGGGCGCCAACGGGCGCGCAGCGTCGTCGGCAGACGGGACGTCCTGGACTGCGTCAACGCTCAATGAGGGCGAAAACTTTGTTGGGGTAAAGTTCGGCAATGGGATGTTTATGGCAGTGGGCGCGCGCGGGGCGGTTTATACCTCCGCCGACGGGTCGGGCTGGACCAGACAGGCGGGCGGGCGTTACATGACATACCGGCAGATTATCCAGGGCGGCTCGAAGCTTGTTGCGGTTGGCGATTCGGGCGTGGCGGTATCAAGCGACGGCTTAGACTGGAGCGCGCGCACGGCCGGGAAGAGGCTGCGGGCGGTCACATACGGCGCGGGCAGGTTCGTGGCGGTGGGCGATTCCGGCGCGATATTCTCGTCTGCGGACGGTGATACCTGGACCGACCACAGTCTGCCCCAGGATTCCCGCGATATAATGTTGAAGTCGGCGGCCTTTGGCGAGGGGGCGTTCATCATAGGGGGCAAGACACCGGTAGGCGGCGCGCTGGGCGGTCCGTCGATATATTCGTCCACCGACGGTCAGAACTGGACTGAGCAGATTAGCCTGTCCAACTGGCTGCCGCCGGAGTTTCCGGTTTCTATGGCTTTCGGCGCCGGTAAATTTGTGGCCGCGGACAGCAGCACCAACGGGTCTCTCAAGTACGCCAACGTCAATGCCACTTCCCCCGGCAGGTACTGGAGCAACGTGACGCTGCCCGGAACCGTAAGCCACAGGATTGTGCAGGTAACGTACACCGGCGACCGGTTCGTCGCGCTGGGAGTAACCGGCGGGGGCGCTGCGGCAATAATGCTCTCGTCAACCGACGGAACCGTCTGGACAATAACGCAGGGTGTCCCGGCAACCGCGAGATCAATCACGTATGCAAAAAACCACTACATAGTGGCAGCCGACTCCGGGAGGATCTACGCCTCGGCCACCGGTGGTCAATGGCACGTTCTCAGCAAGGCGACAAACAGGAATCTGACGGCAATCTATTTCGACGGGACAAACACAATGTATGCCGCAGGTGTTGCCGGAACCATGCTGGTCTCAACGGAACAACCGGTGTCTGTCCGCCATACCACGGCGCCCCGCAAGGCATCAGGCAAGTGGGGGATGACGCTGGACAACACCCGCAGGCCGCCAACGGTAACGCTCTCCTTTACACCGGAGAAACCGGGAACGATATCCCTCTATACCTTAACCGGCAAGCAAATATTTAAGAAAACGGTAGGAGCGGGCGAGAGATCGGTCCGGTTGCCGTCCAAAATGATAAACGGAACGGTGATAGTAAAATATAGCGGCGGTGACGGACGGACGGCGGTGCAGAGATTTAGGATAGTGCGGTAAATGAAAATTTGCTGCATACCCGGCCCGGGCACAGGGTGCCGTCCTGCGACTGCACGACAGCCGTGATGTCGCAGGACGGCACCCAGCACCCGGGCCTAGACGGATATGGGAAAAATGCCAATTTGTTGTTGTAATGGATGATCAAAATCAAACGATTTTGTAGGGGCGATCGTCCCCGATCGCCCGTGCCTGAATTGCGAAAATGCGTCTGATTCAACGTATATCGCAACCCGTACGTTGGCGGGCGACCGGGGACGGTCGCCCCTACAAGCAATATTTGTGCGATGTCGGTAATGTTAATGTATGGGACAAATGCCAATTTGGATTATTCCGCCGCCGCAACCACAATCCGATTCCCCTGTATCTGCGTAATAACTACAGCGGTTCCGTTATCGATAAACTGCCCGTCCGTCACCACATCGCAAAGCTCCTTGTCGATCCGAACCTTCCCTGCCGGACGCAACGGCGTCAGCGCGGTTCCTCTGTCTCCTACTTTTGGCACGAATGCCATATCCTCATCCGCCTGCGCGCCCCCCAAAGTAGCTGCCAGGTAAGGCCCCTGGACCACGCGGCCCAGTTTTTCAAAGAAGTACTTGAAGAACACAAGCACCAGCACGATAGATCCGAGAATGCTGAGTGACAGGAGCAGGATGTTTTTCTGAAGAGCAGCGGTCTGCCAGGGTATTTCGGGGTCCGGTATTACGAAATCCTGCAGCGACAGCAGCATCCCGATGATGATGAGCCCTATACCGGCCGCGCCAATGAAGAAGCCCGGCAGGACGAAGATCTCCACGCACAACAGTATGACGCCGAAGATGATTAAGAGCATCTCCGAGTAGTCGGCAAGCCCTACCATGTACTGTCCGAAGAAGACCAGCGCAATGCAGACGATACCGAGAATGCCGGGGACGCCGAAACCGGGCGTGCGCATCTCTATGTAGATGAGGGCGAAGCCGAACATCATGAGTACCGGGGCGAACGAGGCGATGAGACCGGACAGGTTTTCCGACCAGTTTTTGCTGATGTTTACGATCTCGGCGTTTTGATGCCCCATCTCCCGCAGCATCTCGTCTATTGTGGAAACGGTTTTTTTCGAGAAACCGTAGTGCTGCGCCTCCGCTTCGGTCATGGTGAGGAGTTCGCCGGCCTTGACGACCAATTTTTGGGACTTGATCTGCTTTTTGACGGAATCGGGGAGGTTGGCGGCTTTCAGCGAGTCGAGATAGATTACGGAGTCGGGCAGCGCGATCTCGTAAACCGCTATTTCCTCGGTGACCATCGCCTCGGTGAGGACCTCGTGATAGCCGTTCTTGCGGGCGAGGGTGCGGAACTTGGCCCTGATGGGCGACTGGTGCTTCTCGCCGAGCATTTGGGGGCCCTCGCTTGTGTTGATGAGCGGGGCGACGTCGCCGATGGTCGTGCCCGGGCGCATGAACATCTGGTCGGCGGAGAGCGCTATGAGGGCGCCGGCGCTTATTGCCTTTGAGCGGACGAAGGAGACTGTGGGGGCCCTGGAGGCAGTGATGCTATCGACAATGGTGAAGGCAGCATCGACCTGCCCGCCGTAGGTGTCTATGTCGAGCACTATCAACACGTTATCCTCTTTTGCGGCATCGAAGATCGCCCGCCCCACAAATGTGGCCATGCTGTAGTCTACCGGTCCGGCGACCGGGATGACGACGGCTTTGCGGATGTTTGAGGCAGGTGTGTTGACGAATGTGCTGCCGGCGGTGCCGGCGGCAGTATCTAAGGCCGCGGAAACGGAGTCGGCGGCCTTATCCCCGAACGCTGTAAAAGCGACGGCTAACAGAAGTATCGGCAGGTATGCATTTTTTTTCATCATGCATAGAAAATAAAACAAGCGCACGGCTCCGCACAATAAAAATTAAAACGCCATCCCGATACCCAGGGGGTACGTCGGCACGATTGCTGTCGAAAACAGACAGTTTAGCCGTGCTCCGGCATATATGTACGGGTAGAACCGCCCGTTGCTGAAGCTTACTTCCAAAACGAAGTGGAGGCCTATCATCGTAGTATTGATGATGTTGCCCACCCAATCGCCGTCACCGTCGTAGTCATAGTAATCGTCTCTGTAGCTGATGATGCCGGCCTGTACGCCTAGAGACGGTGACAGGATGAGACCGTTCGAGTAGGTTTTTGACCATTCGCCGCCGGCGTTCGCACCCACGTAGTAGTCTAATCCGAAAAGCCCTGCTTCCCCGGTCCCGCCCCCGGCATCTATTCCGAAGTAAGGCGATAAAGGCCTGCCGGCCCGGTTGAATACGACTTTCGCGTTGAATGTGTAAAGTTCAGGAAACATGATGAAGAATGTTTCGACCGAAGCCCCGGCTTTAAAGACAACGCCGTCCCTGTCTGCGCCGTCGTTGGCCAGAGAGGCAGCAGGAACGCTGAATAAGAGAGCTGCGGCGAAGATTACGGCATATTTAACATGCGGGTGCTTCGCGGACGGCATTACGGACGGAGAGTGCGGGCGTTTGGCGGCGTTACGCTGCGATGCTGAAGAAGAGAGCGACAGATCCATATAAAATCCCCTTGTTTTTTGTAAGATAAAGTTTCCCCGGCCCCGCCGGAAGATAGATTAAATATACGGTTTTTTAATAGAAATAGCAAATATTTCGCAAATTATTTTTTTTAATCTTGTAAAATCCCCCCGTCATATACTATATATATGTGAGGGGGACGTATCGGACCGGGGCCGTTCGATTGAAGGAACATATGAACCTAAAAGCAGAGACGCTTTATTTCCGCGACATCAAGCGCTACCGGATGCTTGATGAACAGGAGGAGCGTGAGCTCATCAAGCGTATACAGTTCAGGGATGCCGAGGCTACGGAGAAGCTCATTACGGCGAACCTGCGCTTTGTGGTTAGCATCGCGCAGCGGTACCGCGGCAGAGGCCTTAGTTTTCTTGAACTTATAAACGAGGGCAACATCGGTTTGCTCAAGGCCGCCAAGCGGTTCGACCTTGGGAATAACGTCAAGTTTATATCCTATGCGGTGTGGTGGATCCGGCAGTCCATACAGAAGGCGCTCTTCGAGCAGTCGGGGACTGTGCGCATTCCGCCCAACAAGATAGCGCTCTTAAACCGGTTCCGCCAGGTCCTCGACCGCCACAGCGGCGACTACCTGAGCGCCATACGCACCGAGGAGTTCCGCGACCGCGAGGCCGAGATCGTAGAGGTAATGGAGCGGATGCACGGGGTCTCCATGGATGCCCCCATAACGAGCGCACGCCAGGAAGATGACAGTATAAAGACGCTCTCGGACATCATCGGCGCAGACCCCGAGCAGGACAACGAGCGGCTGCGCAAGGAGCTCAACGAGGCGCTCTCAAGCGTGCTGCAGCACGTGTCGAGCAGGGAGGAGCGGATCCTGCGGATGTACTACGGCCTCAACTTCTCCAAGCAGTTCACGCTGGAGGAGATAGGCCACGAGCTCAAGCTGACCCGCGAGCGCGTGAGGATCATCCGCGACAGGTCGCTGCGCAAGCTGATGCAGAACCCGGTTTCGCGCGAGAAGCTCAGCCCGTTTTTCCGTAATGTGTCGGAGGGTTAAAAAAAAATTTTTTTTGTACTTGTGTGCGCCATAAATTATATTAGTGTAGTACGGGGCTGAAGGCCGCCGTTTTTTGGATTGCTTTTCTTGGTTTAAATTTTCTAGGGGATACGTCTCCTGTTGCCGGGGTTGAGCGGTACCGGCAGCGAATCTCTTGGTTTACTTCTTTTATGGGTAATTGTCTCTAAGGGGGCTGTGCGCTTCCTTGTTATCGCGTTCGCGCAGTACCGGTAACGAATCTCTCGGTTTACTTCAGTTGGGTTAATTGTCTCTAAGGGGATGCGTCTCCTTGCTATCGCGTTGATTTTTATAGCGATAGCGAATCTCGTCGTTCACATTTTCCGGTGTATTTCCGGCATTAGCGCCCATGTTGCCGCATTGGGCGTAAGGCGATAGCTATATAGTGTTATACCGGTTTTGGCCGGTGAAACAATAAATAAAGGAGAGGGTGCGATGTCTGAATTTTTATCAAGGCTGGCGGCGCCGGTAGCGGGGGATGACCCGTTCGGTGTTGATGTGAACCACGATCCTGGTTACGAGCGCCTTAAGGGTGAGATCGGGAAGCTGGGGGATATTGACGTTGATCTCGTAGAGTCACTGTCAATCAAAGTGCTAACGGAGAGGTCGAAGGACCTCCGTGCGGCGGCGTGGCTGGCGTATGCGGTGTTGAGGAAGGGGGATTTGGGGCGGTTGGCGGATGTTGTTGGCCTGTTGGTTGATTATTGCGCGGATAGTTTTGAGCAGGTCTTCCCGCGGCGGGAGAGTGCGAAACTGGCCGCGCTGCGCTGGCTGTCGGAGCCGCGGTTTACGAGCCAGTGTCCCAAGGCGGACGCGGCGGGATCTGACGGGCTGCATATTGCCAAAATGAAAGAGGCGCTTGTCAGGTTGAAACCCGTGCTGGAGAAAAGGTTCCCGTCTACCGGCGCGCCGTTCCCGTCCTTATTGTATAAGCGGGTGATAGAGTGGGAGAGGGCGGTATCAGCATTGGCAGAGGATAGTGCCGGGGTTGGGGAGGATGGCGGTCAAGGCGTTGATTTATCGGCAGATAGGACGATCAACCCGGCCGGTGGTCCCGGCGAATCAACCCGCATGGGCGATCTTCCGCCTGTAAGGGCAAGTGACAAAACCAACGGCCAGGCAACAGTCGTCTTGAAATTAACACATAATGAGTATAAAGAGATTGTTGGCTGTATCGGTAAATTGGACACATTGTTGAAAAAATTTGGATGATTGGTAACTGTAGTAATAACAATAACATAAAGAAAGGCGGTAAAACATGGCAGGAAGTTTTCAAAACGAAATACCCGCGGCCCGCATCAATCTGAAGCTCGACGTGGGCAAAGGTGACGCGAAGAAAAGCTTAGAGCTGCCGCTCAAGCTGCTCGTCATGGGCGATTTCACGGGGCGGCAGAAAGAGGGGCGGATCGCCGAGCGCGAGCGGGTGGCGGTTGACAAGAACAATTTTCAGCAGGTCATGGCGGACATGGGGCTGAAACTCTCCTTTGCTGTGGACAACCGGCTGACCGGGCAGGGGGAGATGATGGTCGATATCCCGGTGAACGGCATAGACTCGTTCAAGCCGGAGAGCGTGGCCTCGTCGGTGCCGTCGTTAAGCCGTCTTCTGGCTGCGAGGAATCTGCTAAAGGACCTGAAATCGAACCTCCTTGACAACAGGGAATTCCGGCGCCGTCTGGAGGAGCTGATCAGGGATCAGGACAAGGCGAGGAAGCTGCGGGCCGAATTGCAAAAGATCGTCCCCGAGCTTGAGGACAAAAGCGGGCTTAAGCCGATTTGATGATGGTATGGTAATGTATGGATTTGTGAGGCGGAATTTATATGTAAAAACTACACATGGACGGCCGTTTTCGGCCGCCCGCGCCAGAACCTGCCGCAGTTGCGGGGTTCGGGTTAAACATTATTAATGAAAGGAATTTGGCATGTCCCAAACAATAGCAGTAGCAGACGCGGATGTCAAAGACATCGTCATCGAGGGCAACAGGGCCTCGGAGCTTGGCTACATCTACCAGACGATGAACATCGACCCGCCCGAAACGACGGTAGCGATATCGGCTTACCGCAACCCGCAGGCCCTCGCCGAGAGCAAGGCCGGCGAGCGCATCGGCGCCGCGCTGGCGTTATTTGTAGACAGCGTTCTGGAGAGCGCCGCCACGATAGAAAAGATCGACAAGGCCGTGCTCGACTGCCAGATCGCGGAGCTCGACCGCCGCATATCGCTGCAGCTCGACGAGATCCTCCACGCCCCGCAGTTCCAGAAGCTCGAATCGGCCTGGCGCAGCCTCGACTTTCTGGTACAGCGGACGGATTTTCGCAAGAACGTAAAAATCAATATCTTAGACGTATCCAAAGATGAATTGATGGAGGATTTTGAGGATGTTCCCGAGACTATCCAGTCGGGCCTTTACAAGCACATCTACACAGACGAGTACGACACACCGGGCGGTGAGCCGTACGCCGCGATGATAAGCGACTTCGAGTTCGACTCAAGCGCTGCGGATGTCTCCCTGCTGCAGGAGATTTCCAAAGTCGCGGCGGCGTGCCACTGCCCTTTTGTCGGCGCCGCCACGCCGCGCTTCTTCGCAAAGGAGAAAGCGGGCGATTTGACGAAGATAGAGGATCTGCACAACTATATGGAGCGCTCGGAGTTTCTGCGCTGGAACTCGTTCCGCCAGACCGAAGACAGCCGCTACGTGGGCCTCACGCTCCCCCGTTTCTCGCTGCGGCTGCCTTATGGGCCCGACACGATGCCGGTAAGGGAGTTTGTCTACCGCGAGAATGTATACGGGCCGGACAATAGTAAATATCTGTGGGGCAACGCGGCGTTTGCGTTTGCCACCAATATGGTAAAATCTTTTATAGAAAACGGTTGGTGTGTTCAAATCCGCGGACCCGAATCTGGAGGGAGGGTCGATAATTTGCCCGTGCACGTATTTGACGCCGGCAGAGGGACGGAGATGAAGATACCAACCGAAATTTTGATTCCCGAAACGAGGGAATTCGAGTTCGCGACGGAGGGCTTTGTGCCGCTCTCCTTCTACAAGAACCGCGACTACGCCTGCTTCTTCTCCGCGAACTCGGCGCAGAAGCCGCAGGAGTTCGACAACCCGGTAGTGACCGCGAACATGCGGATCAACTCGAGGCTGCCGTACATCTTTTTGATCTCGAGGATCGCGCACTACCTCAAGGTGATCCAGAGGGAAAATATCGGATCGACAAAGAGCCGCACGGTGCTGCAGGAGGAGCTGACGCGGTGGATCAAGAAATTAGTGACGGAGATGAACGACCCCGGCCCCGACCTGATCGCCACGCATCCTTTGAAAGACGCGGATGTCAGCGTAACCGAGCTGGAGGACAACCCCGGATTTTTCAGGGTCAGTTTATCGGTGATCCCGCATTTTCAGATTGAGGGGATCGATATCAATCTGTCATTGGTATCAAAATTGCCGAAGGGCAAGGAGTGATATTGACACGCTGACGTTTGTATCAGCAAATACCAATATTGTTGGGATGACGTTATGTGGGCGGTGTTTCGCCGCCTGCCGTCATTCCGGCAAACAATAACCTTATTTTAACATTAACGAAAGGATCTGTACCATGCCAACACCAGCCTACATGTGGATGAAGGACAACTCCGGCAACTCCGTAGACGGCTCCGTAGACGTCAGCGGCCGCGAGAAGAGCGTCGAGATTTTTGAATTCGAGCACGAGGTCCGCATCCCCACCGACCCCGACACCGGCAAGCTCACCGGCACCCGCAAGCACGAGGCGATCCGCCTGCTCAAGGCATTCGACGCCTCATCCCCCTACCTCTACAAGGCGGCCTGCGAAGGCCAGACCTTCAGCGAGGTGGAGATCAAATGGTACCGCATAGACGACAGCGGCACCGAAACGGAGTACTTCAGCCACAAACTCGAGAATGTGAAAGTCTGCTCCGTCCACCCCATAATGTACAACGTGAAAGACAGCTCCAAGGAGAAGTTTGAGCACATGGAGGAGGTAAAGCTGCGCTACCAGAAGATCACCTGGACCTACGCCGACGGGAACCTGCAGGCGTCGGACTCGTGGAAAGACGGCCGGTAGGCGGTTTTTGTTGTATGATATAGATACTGCGGGCGGGTCAGGATTGATTCGTCCGCAATATTTACCTGTTATTCTGCGGCATATTGTATATTATACTTTCAAATTAACCACCAACAGAACCAATAAATAAAGGAGCGGTAAAAATGGCTAAGAAAGGCGCGGAGAAAGAAAAAGTACAGGACGGCAAGGAGGGCAGCGCCAAGCAGCGCACCGCCGCCATCGAACAGGCGGTCTCGCAGATCGAAAAACAGCACGGCAAAGGCTCCATAATGCGCCTCGGCAACGTCCAGCAGGCCGATATTCAGGCTATCCCCACTGGCTCGATCTCCCTCGATACGGCGCTCGGCATTGGCGGTTTCCCCAAGGGCCGCATTGTAGAAATCTACGGCCCGGAATCTTCCGGCAAGACCACGGTCGCCCTCCACGCCATAGCCAACGTACAGCGCCAGGGCGGCGTGGCCGTACTCATCGACGCCGAGTACGCGTTCGACTCCACCTACGCCAGGGGCCTTGGGGTAGACATCGATAACCTCCTTGTCTCCCAGCCCGACACCGGCGAGCAGGCCCTCGAAATCGCCGACACGCTCGTCCGCAGCGGCGCGATCGACCTCATCGTCATAGACAGCGTAGCCGCCCTCGTGCCCGCCGCCGAAATTGAGGGCGAAATGGGCGACAGCCACGTAGGCCTGCAGGCGAGGCTGATGTCGCAGGCGCTGCGCAAGCTCACCGGAATCCTGTCAAAATCAAAGACTTGCATGATTTTCATCAACCAGCTGCGAATGAAGATCGGCGTAATGTTCGGCAACCCCGAAACCACAACCGGCGGCAACGCCCTGAAGTTCTACTCGTCTGTGCGCGTAGACATCCGCAGGATAGCCGCCATAAAAGACGGTGAAGACGTGGTGGGCAACCGCACCCGCGCCAAAGTCGTAAAAAACAAGGTAGCCCCCCCGTTCCAGGAAGCCGAGTTCGACATCCTCTACGGCAAGGGTATCTCATTTGAGGGCGACGTCCTCGACCTCGCGGCAGAGATGAACATAGTGGAAAAAAGCGGCGCGTGGTTCAACTACGAAGGCGAACGCCTCGGCCAGGGCCGCGAAAAGGCGCGCGACTACCTGAGAGAAAACCGGGACGTGCTGACAAAAATCGAGTCTCAGGTAAGGGAGCAGGTAGCCCACAAGCGCCGCGGCGCCGACGCACCGGCACCGTCCGGCGACAGCGGCGAGGACGAGGAGGCGTAGCCGCAGTTTTTGTAGTCTATGAATAATATAAATATGAATAATATAAAAAGGAAAATGTATTATGGCAACGAGCATGGAAGAAATCCGTGAAATTTTGGCTGAGATGGGGCGTTCTATGGCCGAGAGCGATAAACGCCGCATCGAAACAGAACGCATTTTGGCTGAAAACCGTGCTGAAACAGAGCGTATTGTGGCGGAAAGCCGTGCGGAGATGCAGCGGGCGGTGAGAGAATGGTCGAGCCGTGTTGGTAATGAGATTGGGTACATAGTCGAGGTTGTGCTCGTTCCGGGAATAACGGAGAAGATGAATGAGCATGGGCATAATTTCAACAGGCTGTCTATTCGGCATGTGTACTATCGTGCGGATAAAAAGAAGCTGGCTGAGGTTGACGCGTTGCTCGAAAATGGAGATGAAACAATGGTAGTAGAGGTGAAAACGACATTGACCGGGGATAAGGTGCTGGCCTGTGTTGAAAAGTTAAAACGGTTACGAAAAAATGAGAATATTACAAATCTGACGGGGAAGAAACTGTTTGCCGCGGTAGCAGGGCTGAATATTGCGGAGGAAGCTCGGGAATTAGCATTGAGCCTTGGGATGTATGTTGTGGAAATATACGAGGATAAAAGTTTTATATCGGTAATTAAGCCGAAAGTTAAAGTTGGTATGTGGTAGTTGTGGATTTTGAGTGATCAGCCCCAAAATGCCGATTTTGAGGAGTTAACTCCGCAAAAATTGCCGTTTTTCGGGATTTGAATCCTCAAAAATGGGCTTTTTGGGCGGGGCGCAAAATATTTTTTAAATTTTTCTTGCAATTCCGCAAACCCGTAATGTATACTATATAAGTGGCATACAAAAACTTTTTTACAAGAAAGGCGGATTGAGATGGTACAGACAAATGTCGCATTACTAACCGCCCCCGCCAAAACAGCACCCGAAACCCCCCC
>Ga0209755_10003041_pt1 | contig 21553 bp, 24 predicted proteins | sample TergutCo191P1_FD_187301 | JGI IMG/M metagenome (GOLD analysis project Ga0209755, IMG submission 187301) | Cornitermes sp. P1 segment gut microbial communities from Petit-Saut dam, French Guiana - Co191P1 (SPAdes) (version 2) | ecosystem: Host-associated > Arthropoda: Insects > Digestive system... | reverse complement strand
GCTTTTATCGACACTTTAAAGAAAATCGTTGACAAACACGGCAAGGAATATTTCCTCGATTTTAAAAAATGCAAGGCGATTTTATCCGACTATGCCGGCAGCGAATATAATAATGTGCGCGGCTTGCTTTTAAGAGCTGTAGAAGCAGGCGCTTCTAACGCGATTTTCTCTGTAGAAAAGGATGACATCGAAAGATGCTGTAAGACGCAGCATCGCGCCCTACATGAAGAACAATTTATGGACAGCGCGGCAGCGTGGAATGTTGTGAACGTTCTCGCTTTTATCCTGCGCGAAGTCCCGATAAAAGAATTACAAGCTGAACAAGAACCTGTAAAAGACAGTAAAAGCGGCGGCGGCAGTACTTATGATGATGCAGTGAACTTTTACAATGATGAACAGTACGACAAAGCTTTGCCTATCTTTAAAACATTGGCAAAAGAAAACCACGCAGGAGCGCAGGATTATCTTGGTGAATGTTATTATAAAGGAAGAGGCACAGAGCAGGACTATGACGAAGCGCTTTTATGGTACCGCAGAGCGGCTAATCAAGGGTATGCGCAGGCGGTGAAAAATTTGGGCACTTGTTATTTAAATGGAAACGGCGTTGCCGAGAACTACGATAAGGCAGTTGAATTGTTCCGTAAAGCGGCGGATCAGGGAAATATCGGCGCGCTGAATGGACTTGGCTATTGTTACGGCAGCGGCAAAGGCGTTCCGCAGGATTATGACAGAGCACTTGAGTATTTCCGAGAGAGTGCGGATCAGGGAAACATCTCGGCGCAAAATAACATAGGATTTTTTTATTATGATGGCAGAGGAGTAGCAAAGGACTACGACAAAGCGATTAAATGGTTCCGTAAAGCAACAGATCAAGGATCCTCAGCCGCACAGTTTAATTTAGGCTGGTGTTATTATAAAGGCTTCGGTGTAGCGCAGGATCTCGCCACAGCTGTTGAATGGTTCCGCAAAGCGGCAGATCAGGGATACGCTAACGCACAAAAAGAACTTGATAAGCTAAAAAGTGAAGGGAAGATATAGTTATAAACGAGCAGTAAAAGCCTTAAAAGAAATTATAAACAACTCTCAGGAAGAACTCAAAGAACTGGAAGGATAGTTAAGGCAGATTTAACAGAAAAAGTTTTAAAACGCAACAATAGTCCATGTTTACGCGCTTTCTCTCCATATCGGCTGGATAAATAATATGTTAAAATGTTTAATTCGCAGGTCTTTAAAATTACAGATTTGTTTATGGCACATTAAAGAAACTGAAATATTTTTTTAATTTAGTATGGAGAATTATATGGCAATAGAAAAACTGACACTATCAAGCGGAGTATACGAAGGCGAAACCAAAGACGGCAAACCTAACGGCAAGGGGAAGTATACTCTTAAAAGCGGAAGCGTCTACGAAGGAGACTTCAAAGACGGCAAACTGCACGGTAAAGGAAAAAAAACACTTGCAGACGGCAATGTCTACGAAGGTGATTTTGTAAACGGCGAGTTGGAAGGTCAGGTGAAAATGACGTATAACGACGGCGATGTTTACGAAGGCGGTTATAAAAACGGCAAGCCTCACGGTAAAGGGAAACGTTTCGATAAAGACGGCATCGGTTATGAAGGTGATTATGTAAACGGTGTTATGCACGGCAAAGGAAAATTCAATCATTCATTTTTAGTATACGAAGGCGAATGGTTTAAAGGTCATAAACAAGGAAAAGGAAAAATAACCTACCCTAACGGCGATGTTGCCGAAGGTGATTTTTTTCAAGGAAATCTGCAAGGCTTAGGAAAATATTTTTTCAAAAACGGCGATTTATACGAAGGGCATTTTAAAGGAGACCAGCGCACAGGGCACGGTAAATTAACCTGGGCTTGCGGCGATGTATACACAGGCGATTTTGATTTAGGCGAATTTCACGGTAAAGGGAAAGTGATATGGGCAAGCGGCGATATATACGAAGGCGATTGGGTTAAAGGAATAAGAAACGGCAAAGGAAAATACACATGGCAAGACGGCGATGTATATGAAGGCGATTTCACCGATGGAGAGAGAACCGGTAAAGGCAAGATGACATACAAAGAAGGTTTCATAGTTTTTTACGAAGGTGATTTTATAAAAGGCGATAAAACCGGTAAAGGTAAAATGAAAACCTCAAGCGGTATTACATACGAAGGCGATCACGTTAAAGGCAAGTGGCACGGCAAAGGAAAAATGACAGGGCCTGATGGCGGAACCTACGAAGGTGATTTTTTTAACGATCATATGAACGGCAAAGGAAAATTAACTAATAAGAGCGGGGATATTTTTGAATGTTATTTTGAAAATGATAATATGATAAGAGGAAAATTAACTTACGCTGACGGCGCGGTATATTCAGGCGCTTTTTCTGAAGGACAGCCTCACGGCAAAGGAAAAAAGAAATGCGCAGACGGCGGCGTTTACGAAGGCGATTTTGCAGAGGGTTTATTTCACGGCAAAGGGAAAATGTCATACCCGAGCGGTTCATTCTACGACGGCGATTGGGCGAAGGGTTTGCCTCACGGCAGAGGCAAAGTCCCATGCCCTGACGGAGTGGTTAGGGAAGGAAGTTGGAAGAACGGAGAGTTTGTGGGATAATTAATAATATTGGAAATAATTAACAAAAGGAGCGTTATATGAAAAAGAAATCAAAAATTTTATCAGTGCCGGTAACTCTGCTGATATTATGTACTGTTTTGTTGATGGGATGCAAAAAGACCCATGATTTAGGTGTATATGATAAAAATACACCTGAAGATCAACTATGCACTTTAGAAATTGCCGGTAACATTCAAGTAGACAATTTTAACGGTAATAAAGTTAAATGGACAATGCTTGGCAGTGTGACAGGAGGAAGTGAGGTGCAAGCTGTGATAAAAATACCGGCAGGAACACATGAAATGAAAGTTATGTTTGCGCAAGTTGATACCGACGGCGTAAGTGCAACGGTTAAAGATGTAGATGTTTCTAATACTTTTATTGCCGGGCGCACATACCGGCTTACAGCAATACTGCATTATCCAAATGGTGAAACAAAAGATACATGGAAAGGTATGCCTAAATCAATTAATAATCTTCAAAGAGTATCATTTAACGTCATTGACAAGACACAATAACGTTAAGGAGAAAAATATGGAAAAAGAATTCATCGGTATTTTAAAAATGATAGCGGAAAAACACGGCAAGGAACAATTTCTTGATTTAAAAAAATGCAAGGCGATAGTTTCCGATTACGCGGGCAGCGAGTACAAGAATGAAAAAGGCTTGCTTTTCCGCGCTGTTGAAACAGGAGTGTCAAACGCAATTTTCTGTGCGGAAAAAAACAGTCTTGACAGTTGTATGAAGGTACAGCAAAGAAAACTTCAGGAAGAACAATTTATGGACGCTTCAATCGCTCAGCTTGTAGTAGCGGTTCTGGCAAATGTTTTATGCGATCTTGAGATAAAAAATGTTAATAAGGATATTAAAAGCCTTACAGATAAATATAATGAAGCTATGGGTTTCTTTCATAATAATCAACTCGATAAGGCAAAACCGCTTCTTGAAGAGCTGGTAAAAGAAAATCATGCGGGAGCGCAGACATATTTAGGTATTATCTTGAATTCCAATTATTCCGGGTATAATAAAGAAGGTATTCCGCAAGATAACGCTAAATCAATCGAATTATTTAAAAAGGCGGCGCAGCAGAATTTCGGTCCGGCAATGTTTGAGCTATGCAACTGTTATTGTTATGGATGGGATATACCTCAAGATGCAGTTAAAGCCGTTGAATGGTGCCGTAAGGCTGCAGATCAAGGTGATGCTGAAGCGCAGGAAATATATGGCAGTTTTCACACAGACGGATATGGCGGATTGCCAAAGGATGAAACTATAGCATTTGAATGGTATCGCAAATCAGCGGAACAGGGACACCGTTCTGCGCAATGCCAAATGGCTCATTGTTATGAAGATGGTATGGGCGTAAAAGAAGATTATAAAGAAGCTTTAATTTGGTTTCACAAAGCCGCAGAACAAGGAGACATTCATGCGCTGAGATGTTTAAGTGAACGTTATAGATATCAGGATGATTATGATAAAGCCGCTGAATGTTTACAAAAGCTGATTAAATTAGGAGACAATTTCGCACAGGAAGGGTTAGACGCACTTAATCAAGATAGAGAAGACGGTTTAATATAAAGGAATAAAAAATTGGCAAAAAAAAATAAACCTGATAAAGAGAGTATAGACAAATATATAGACAGAGGCATAGCTTATAAAAACAAAAAAGAATATGACAACGCAATTGCCGATTTCAAAAAAGCCCTCTCTATTTTAGACGGCGATTCTTTTTTAATTTACACCTTGCTTTCTGCATCATACCGTGAAAAAGGCGAATATGAGGCTTCAATTGAATATTGCAATAAAGCTATGGAAACACTTGAATTGATAGACGCAGAATCTTATGAAAGAGCTATGGCATTTGCGTATAACGATCTTGCCCTTACCTATATGGCAAAGAATGAAAAGGAACAAGCTGTGGTTTTCTTTAAACAATCCGCCGATAACGGCGGAGAAGAAGCCTTAGAAAAATTAATAGAATTAGGTATAGAATATAAACCTAAGCATTTTGTCCGTAAAGAACAATACGGCTCAACTTTAGTGAATTTTTAAATAAAGGAGTAATTTTATGGAAAAGGAATTCATCGGTATCTTAAAAAAGATAGCGGAAAAACACGGCAAGGAACAATTTCTTGATTTTAAAAAATGCAAGGCGATAGTATCCGATTACGCGGGCAGCGAGTACAGGAATGAAAAAGGCTTGCTTTTACGCGCTGTAGAAGCGGGTGTGTCAAACGTAATTTTCTGTGCGGAAAAAAACGGTCTTGACAGTTGTATGAAAGCGATGCAGCGCAAACTCCATGAAGAACAGTTTATGGACGCATCTATCGCGCAGTTAGTAGTGTCTGTTCTCGCCAATATTTTACGTGATGTCGAGATTAAAGAAGTTAAAACAGATATTAAAAAAGGAATTGACAAATACGATGAAGCAATCAGCTTTTATATGGAAGAGCAATATGATAAAGCGTTTCCAATCTTTGAAGCTCTTGCCAATGAAAACCACGCAGGTGCAATGTCTTGTCTAGGTCTTATATATTTTAATGGACATGGTACAGAAAAAAATGACAAACTGGCTTATAAATGGTTTCTCAAATCTGCTGAAAAAGGTTATGTTTATGCGCAAATGTTTATCGGTAATTTTTATCTGGAGGGAATAGGTGTAGAAAAAAATAATAAACTGTCTTTTGAATGGTATTTAAAAGCTGCAAAACAAGGCGCGGCTTTAGCGCAAACTGAAGTCTCTATTTGCTATCAAAACGGAGACGGTGTAAATGCTGATCCTAAATTGGCTTTTGAATGGTCTTTAAAAGCTGCAGAACAAGGTTTTGCTCAAGGGCAATTTCATGTCGGTTTAGCTTATGTATACGGAGAAGTCGTAGAGAAAAATGAAAAACTTGCATTTGAATGGACAAAAAAAGCGGCAGATCAAGGTTTTCTCGAAGCTTATCATAATTTAGGCATTTTCTATTATAATGGAATTGGTGTATCAATAGACCAAAAAAAAGGGATAGAATATTTTAAAAAAGCGGCAGATCAAGGTTATGAACAGAGCCAATTAATAATCATACAACTTACCGCCGAAGGTAAAATCTAGAAGGAGGAAAAATGTTTTCATATCAATACCTTGCAGTAAGGCACGATTATATTGACAACGGGGCAGGCGATCTCATGGTGCTTATAGAACCTCCTGCCGGTATAGCGCAGGACGATGATGCAAGATTTATTTTTGACGGCATGACAGACGCTATGCTTATCAGAAACAACGGGCAAATCATCTATCTGCCTTGTTTGGATGAAGCTGTTATTAAATTAATTAAGAAATGCAAGGATGTTCTAGTTGCGGAAATGCAGGATTATGATTTACAAGAAATAGCCGCTTCAATTAAGAAAAAAATAATGCCTGATTTTTCTGATTATTATACAGCGGAAGTTGTAATAACTGACAAACCCTTGGAGATACCTCAGGAAAAATTATACGAACTGCGTGCAATTTATGGCTTGGGTTAGAGATAAAAATTGAAATACCTTAACAGATAAGGAGAAAATATGGAATATAAAATATCAGAAATAACATGCAGTAAATGCGATGGTAAAGAACAATTTTTATGCCCCAGATGCAAAAATGACAGAAAATATGATCATTTACCTATAGAATTAAGACCTTTGATCGAACCTTGTTATGAATGTCACGGTACCGGTTTTATTTACTGCGATGCATGCAGCGGCGCGGGATTCTTTTTCAGAATTACTGAAGATGGAGAAAATGATGGCTCAAAAGAAGTAATTAAATTTGCCGGAAAAAAATATCAAGGCGATTTACAAAACGGCAAGCCGCATGGCAGAGGAAAGCTGTTCAATGACGAAAGAATTATATATGCAGGTGATTTTAAAAACGGTTTATATCACGGCAAAGGATTTTTTGACAACGGAGAAAAAATTTACGAAGGTGATTTTTTAGAAGGCAAGATGACCGGAAAGGGGAAATATTCCGATAAATTCGGAGGCTATTTAGAAGGCGATTTTGTTGACGGAAAATTACACGGCAAGGGAAAAGATATAGGAATGTATATTGACGGACTCTATATAAAATATGAAGGGGATTATGTTGAAGGAAAGAGAGAAGGCAAGGGGAAATGCTATTGGAAGCCGGGCGCAGTATACGAAGGTGATTTTATAAATGACAACCGTCACGGCAAAGGAAAATATACATGGGATGACGGCTCTTTTTACGAAGGTGATTTTGCTTTTATAAAATATTGCAGCGAATTTCACGGCAAAGGAAAACTAACACATACAAACGGCACAGTCCAAGAAGGCGAATGGGCAAATGGAAAGTTTGTCGGGTGAAAAAATTAATATTTATACTTTTCTTTCATCCGTTTTGTAAGTTCTGCCATCAAAGAAAAAACTTTTTCCGCATCTTCTCCTGCAAGAGAGCCTGTACCGCATGAGGGGGTGATAATCGCCCGTTCTGTAATCAGGTTTTTATCCACGCCTTTGGAAGCGAGATTATCCATTACTTTTTCAAGCTGGTTTTCTAAGGTTTCTACTGTTTGCACTCTGATTTTTTCTGATGTGGGAACTACACCCCAAGCAAGCGCGCCGCCTTTTTCAAGATGTTGTTTAACGTGCCCTGCGTACATGGCTATTGTTTCACCGTATTCAAATGCGTCAAAGTTTACGATGTCTACTCCCGCATCGATAAGGATGCTCCATTCTGTATTTCCGCAGCAATGAATGCCTGCGACAGCGCCTTCTTCATGAATCGCTTCGATAACTTCATGGAGGATACTGACCACATCTTCGCGTTTTACTGAAACATAAGTTGAACTTCCGAAAGCAGATAAGATCGGCTCGTCAATAAAACAAATAATATTTTCCGCGTAAGGTTTAAACTGCTGTATCTGCCAGCGGCTTTTCATTACAATTGATTTTACAATTACATCGCGGAATTCTTCGTTGTAGTAAATCGCTCTTTTATTTTCATCTGTGATTGATAAAGCGAAGGTTACAGGTCCTGTTGATTGCACTTTAAGCCAAGGTAATTTGCAAACTCCGTTTGCGCTTCCTTTTTCTTTTAAGGTTTTTAAAAGAGCGTAAATACCTTTTGAATATTTTTCGCTGATTAACATCGAAGAAAAATCGCCATGCGATTTTTTGGAATCGTCGAGTTCACAATCTGTCATGTAGTTTTCATAAAACTCCGCAAATTTTTCAGAGTAGTCAACATCGGTTTGAAAGAACATTCTGTTTTTTTCTGTATCAATGACAGAGCAGGGGATGTTCTCCGAATACTGCACTTCCATTTGTTCTAAAAGACCGAGCTTCGGAAGTTGCGGCCAGATAGGCGCGTCCATCGATTTTAATGAAACGCTTACCGCATAAGAGGGGTCTTCAAAAGGCATCGAACCTATTGCCGTTGAAAGAAATTTAGTTTTAATCATTTGTCACTCCTTTATTTTGAACAGGCGTTTTTCATCGCCTTGATATGATCCGGCGTAGTGCCGCAGCAGCCGCCGATAATATTCGCGCCTGCTGCTGCCAGTTTCGGCGCGAGAGCCGCCATGTCTTGCGGGCTTTCCGGAAAAATATCTTTTCCGTCAACATTTTTAGGAAGCCCTGCATTTGCATGAACAAGAATCGGTATATCTTTGTTGACTGATCTCATTTGGCTTACGATATCGATCATTCTTTCGATACCGTTACCGCAGTTTGCGCCTACTATTTGCGCGCCCTCTTCAATAACCGCATTCATCGCGGAAACCGGGTCAACGCCCATCATTGTTCTGTATTCACCCTGCACGGTTTTTTCAAAAGTGAAGGTGCAGATAATTTCCAGTTTGGTGTTTTCTTTAACAGCTTTTACCGCCTGACACGCTTCTCCGATATCGCTCATCGTTTCTATGCAAACAGCGTCGGCTCCTCCTTTTTCAAAAGCGACAGCCTGTGTCTTGAAGGCGTTATAGAGTTCTTCTTCAGTTACTTCTTCCGTTACAAGCATTTTTCCTGTCGGGCCGATAGACGCGATGACCCAATGATCTTCCCCTGCCGCTTGGCGGGAAATTTTAGCGGCAGCTTCGTTAATTTCAGCCGTTCTTTCTGCAAGAGAGTAATGGCTTAATTTAAAACAACTGCCGCCGAAACTGTTTGTCTCGACCATATCCGCTCCGGCATCTATATAATTTTTAGCGACATCCATAACCTCGGCAGGTTTATCGATGCACCAAAGTTCCGGGCATTCGCCGGGTTTCAAGCCTTTTTTATGAAGAAAAGTACCCCACGCGCCGTCAGAAATCAATATTTTTCCATTCTTTAAGGCATCGGTTATTTTTTGTCTTGCCATATTTACTCCTCTTTATTAATAAAAGATGGTTTATTGTATCTTATCATATAAAAAAAAACAACATTCATATTTTATAATGACAGATATCTATTCCGTTTTTTAAAAGATTTAGATAAAATAAGCTAATGGGATACAGCGACGCTATAACACAAGCGCAGCAAAAACTCAATCAAATACCGCAGGAAACCGTCTGTCTTAACTGCGGCGTGCGTTTTCAAAAAACAGCGCGTTTTGAAAAGGGCGAATATTTTATACCGTGGTTTAACAAAGAAATTGCGTTATGTGACGCTTCCATTAATCAACAAATTTTATGGCTGCATTACATGACATCTAACGGATCAAAGAATGAAACAGGGCAGTTGATCGCATACAGGGAAGCCGCCCCCGCTCTTTTTTATGAACCGAATTTTTACAAGAGGGCGGTGCAGCCCCTTGTTAATTTTTTTGGAAAACAACCGGAGAAATTGATAGAGACAGGTACCGCTCTCGGCGGAAAGCCTGCCGATATGGGTGCTGCATCAATCAAAATAAATGTCTTACCCTACCTGCCGCTTACATTTATAATTTGGAATGGCTGCGATGAATTTCCCCCTGACGGAAATATCCTCTTTGATAAAAACGCGAAAACATGGTTTGCGGCAGAAGATTTAGCTGTGATAGCAAGCGCCGCAGTTTATGAAATGATTAATAAAAGTAATGAAGGAAAAGAATAATGGCAGAAACAGGAATATTATTAGGCACAGCTCTTAGCATCGCTCTTATCCATACGCTTATCGGTGTGGATCATTATGTGCCTTTTATCGCGCTCAGTAAAGCAAATAATTGGACTATAAAAAAAACAATTTTAATAGTTCTATTGTGCGGTATCGGGCATGTATTAGGATCGGTAGTTCTCGGTTTTACAGGTATCGCTTTATCAGCAGGTATTACTTCCCTTGTTAATATTGAAGATATGCGCGGTACGCTTGCGACATATTTACTAATCGCTTTCGGATTTGTCTATATGGTTTACGGGATAAGAAAAGCTTTTAAAAACAAGGAACAAAGAGAAGAGAATAGCGATCAGGAAAAAGTTACTAATGGTCATTTACATGATCATATTGATGTTTCCGCAGATACAAATAATAAAAAAAGCAAAGTGTTTTGGGGTTTGTTTATTTTCTTTGTACTGGGACCTTGCGAACCTTTGATTCCGATTTTAATGTATCCCGCCGCAAGGATGAACATTTTTACCCTTGTCCTTGTAACAGTTAGTTTTTCTGTCTGCACGATTGCGGTGATGCTTTTAATGACGCTGCTTGGCATTAAAGGTTTTCGGCTTTTAAAATTGAATAAACTGGATAAATACACCCATGCCCTTGCCGGAGGCGCCGTACTTTTATGCGGGCTTTTTGTTCTGGTATTACCTATTTAAGATACTTAGACCGCTTGCATAAAAATCGATTTTTTACTAATATCCAATATAACGTCATTGGGGAGTTTCCAGAGCGGTCAAATGGGGCAGACTGTAAATCTGTTGGCTCAGCCTTCGAAGGTTCGAATCCTCCACTCCCCAAACAGGGCAATGCAGTTCAAACTGCGTTGCTTTTTTTTTAGATAATAAGTAAAACTTTTTTGCGGCACGGAAAAGCCGTAAGGAAATTGTTTTAATAGGTGATGAAAAAAAATAATGATGTTTAATGGAGTACGCTAGATATTTTATCTTGCTCTTTTACTGTCCGGTTTGTTAGAATGTTTTTTTTCAATATGAAGCTCTATTAGATGCGGGCTTTTTAATATTTCTTTAATCCTGTTATCAATGTTGGCGGTGAAAATTTCTGTGTCGCTTAGTATATTCCTGCGGAGTTCCAGTAAAGCTGTGGCTTCCCCTGTACGAGTTAGGTTTTGATTTGCATGGTAAGGCACAAATAATTGAAATACCTCTAAATCAAGGGCTTCCGCTATACGGGTGATTGATTTATCGCTGATCCACATACGGCAGCCTTCGATAGTGTTAATCGCTTGAACAGATAAATTAGCGGATTCGGCAAGTTCTTCCTGTGAAATTCCGAGAATTTCCCGCCTTTTTTTAATATTTAAGGCTAAAATTTTACGGATTTCTTCTGTTTTTTCTTTCATCTATTAATTTTAATTTAAATAATAATTTTGTATTGATTAAGTTAGTAAAAATAGGTATAATACCTAATATTACCGTAAATTGGAGGAATATATGAAAAAAGAGAAAAAATTTAAAAAAACCGGTTTATTACTCGGTCTTGTTTTTATCATGCTTTTAGGGGCATGCCCAAACGGGGGTGATAAAGACTTTGATTTAGCCGGAACCTACTCATTTGATCAAGGCGGAATTAAGGGGACTTTTGTTTTTAAAACAGATAACACTTACGAAATAAGCAGGGTAAATCTAAGCGTAAAAAATACCGGCAAATGGACGGTTTCCGGTGATGAAGTCAAAATAACAACCGATGCAGTTACAGCAGGCTCAGTTACCGTACAGCCTTTTACCGAAAGCTTTAAGATAACATCGAGCGGGAATAATATAACGCTAACTTTAAAAGCTTCTTCGATTTCCAATTTCTTAACCAGTTTTTCAGTGACAACAGCGTCGAATATGACAAGTTTAACCCTGACTAAGCAAAGCGGGGGAAGTAATGAAGAGGAAAGCGGTTCAGTTCGTCAAGTATCTGCAATAGGCTCGATGACAGTAGCGATTAAAAAAGACGGCACTCTCTGGGCGTGGGGAAGCAATTATGATGGACAGCTCGGCGACGGCACGACAACTGATAGAACCACCCCCACAAAGATAGGCAACGAAACAAATTGGGCGTCTGTTTCTGCAGGTACAGTAGCGTTTAAAACAGACGGCACTCTCTGGGCTTGGGGAGGTAATTTCTATGGACGGATCGGCGACGGAACATCTGGTGCAGAAAATTATAAAACCACCCCTACAAAGGTAGGCAACGAAACAAATTGGGCATCCGTTTCTACAAGTGATCATACAGTAGCGATTAAAACAGACGGCACTCTTTGGGCGTGGGGAAGTAATTCGCATGGACAGCTCGGCGACGGAACATCTGGTGGAGCAAATTATAAAACCACCCCTACAAAGGTAGGCAACGAAACAAATTGGGCGTCCGTTTCTGCAGGTGGGGGGTATACAGTAGCGATTAAAAAAGACGGCACTCTCTGGGCGTGGGGATATAATTATAATGGAAATCTCGGCGACGGCACGACAACTTACAGATACACCCCCACAAAGATAGGCAACGAAACAAATTGGGCGTCTGTTTCTGCAAGAGTTGGAACAACCTTAGCGATTAAAACAGACGGCACTCTCTGGGCTTGGGGAAGTAATTGGGATGGACAGTTCGGCGACGGCACGAAAACTGATAGAACCACCCCCACAAAGATAGGCAACGAAACAAATTGGGCATCTGTTTCTGTAGGGACTCGTCATACAGTAGCGATTAAAACAGACGGCACTCTCTGGGCTTGGGGATTTAATTGGGATAGACAGCTCGGTGACGACACGTTACAACCCAGTTACACCCCTAAAAAGATAGGCAACGAAACAAATTGGGCATCTGTTTCTGCAGGAATGCATCATACAGTAGCGCTTAAAACAGGCGGCACTCTCTGGGCTTGGGGAAGTAATTATTATGGACAGCTCGGCGACGGCACGACAACTGACAGAACACCTATTCAGATTATATTGCCGGAATAAAATGCGGATATACTGTTAAGTTTTAACGGTTTGGAAATTATAGATTGTTTTCTTGGAGGAAAAAGATGAAAATATTATATAAAGAAGAATTGGTAAAAAAAGTTATTGAATTAATTAAAAGTTCAAATAAATTTTTAAATATTGTTTCCCCTTATATTGATGATTGGGATGATATGTATAATATTTTAAAAGAATTGCGAAAAAAAAACGTTAAGATAAATTTTTATATAAGAGATGTTATTAGAAATGATGATTTACCTTATATAATAGCAAAATATGAGGAAATAGGAATTAATATTTATCGTATTGAATATTTACATGCAAAAATATTTATAAATGATAATAAAGCGATTATCGGCAGTTTAAATCTGACAGAATTTGCTTTTGCTGTATCAGAAGAAATAGGCGGTTTAACAGATACTAATTTAGAATATGAAGAAATACTTAAAATTTTAACTAATAATATAATATCTAAAATAAAATCACTGGAAGAAAAATTAAAATATTTAGAATCCAATGTAATTAAAACAAAAAATCAAGTGAAAATAAAAATAGATAATGATAATGTTATTGTTGAACATCCTTCATATAAAATTTCAATTTTTATAAAAGAAGATAAACGCTATTCCGGTGGGTTTATTATTTGTTTTGATATAAGCTCAGATAAATTAAAAATTGATTGGTTATATAAAAATATTCCATACATTAAAAGCAATGTTTTTAGTTCAAATTTTACAAGAGATGGAGAAATATTAAAAATGATTATAACTAAACCATTATCATACTCTAACATTAAAGAATTAATAGAAAAAGATTTTGTTTTTTTTAAATATAAAATAAATGATCTTATATCTTCTATAGAAAATTTTATAGATAAATAGGACACGCAAAGTGCCTGACACCATATGCGTATACTTTAGGAATTTTTATCCGCAGATTACACGGATTAACGCAAATTTTTGAAACTAAACTCCACATAAATCCGTATAATCCGAGGATTTTTTATTTGAAGGACACGTAAAGTAATTGACACCGTTTTTCCTAGAAGCAGCGTAATGGTAGCTACCCATATTTGAAAATCAAAAAAAAATAAACATGTTGTTACTATCTGTCGCGGCTCCATAGGCGGATTCCTGCAAACTTTGTTTGCGCAAAGTTTTGCACGCACGGTACCCGCCGTCTAAGTGCGCACGGAGATGAGAAAAAAAATCATTTTTTTTCAATTTCGGCATCATTGAGGTAAAACTCCGCACAAAAAGCGGTGGTCAGGATTTGTGAAAATCCATTATCACATTATTCTGGGTGACGGCGTTTTTATGCGGCCCAGCAATGAGAAAACAAACAGGTTCAATTATAAAGCCTTGAAACGCTGCGATTTCCCTATTCTGGGTATGAGAAACATTCAAGAAGAAAATTTAGGTATAACCGAAACTGTTTATAAAATATTCGCAATAGTTCCCTCACGTATAACTGACCATTTATGAACTAATTTTTATGTACAATGCGTTATTTGAATGGGTTTTAAGAGAAGCCGAGGAAATACAACCTGAAGGAAATGAACATAATGAAGAACTTATTTATATTGAAGACTTGGTTAAAATGGTAAATGTGCTTTCCACAAAGAAAGCAGAAATTATTACCCATAAATCTATTGGAAATGTATATATTTGTATTGGAGAACCTACCAAAGACTCCTATGGACTAAAATTTATTATTCATCAAAGAATGCTCCAAAATAGAACAAATGATGAAATTACAGCCATCTTGACATTAATTTGTTCCGCCATCCATGATGGTGATTCAAAGGCTGATTATGGCAGTAGTTTTAAAGTCACAAAAAACGGAATAACTGCAATAATTGATAGTTTAGTATCAGAAAGAGGAAAAATTTGTTTATTAACTGGATATGATTTGAATAAGAATAAAGAAGAAGCAACAGAAGCTATACAAACGGTGATCGCTCAATATAGCGCCGCACCTGAATACTCCTTGCTCCGCAAACAGGTGGTTGCTGTTACCTCTAATATTTAGATTAACAGAATATATCCGTTTAATCTATATATAATATCAGAATAAAACCGCCGTTCACCCATTAAAAATTTGGAATAGTAAAAAATGTATACATAATATAATTCTCATTGGTCGTCCAAATAAGATAAACCATTCCACTTTTAAAATCATTGAAATAATAAATCCCGTTGGTGCGTGCCGCTATGGTGTTCAATACGGAACTGTAAGTGCCACCTGTCCAAAAAACACCCTTCACGTCTTTCCTGTCCCAAACAGAAACATAGCTACACTTAAACGAATAACTGGCGGATTTCGGAAATATTATTGTCCGTGTGCCTTCCTCATCTTGTGAAAAGTTACCGTTACTCAGTTGAGTCGTTGTGTATGCCTGATCAGATATAATTTGACTGAATGAACTGTGATTAACATCAAGTATCTCTATAATATTAACATTCCCCACCATGAATGTCCTTGAATATTGTGCCATTACAGTGGCGCTCACGATTGCGAATAAAATCATTGTTAAAATTATCTTTCTCATATTTTTCTCCATAGAATTTATATCAGATTAACTTATATATTTTGGAGAAAATGCTTAGTTATACGTGAAGGGATTATTGCGAAATATTTAATAAACCGTCTACCGCTTCGAGCAAAGGATTTTAAAAATAATTTGTTTACAATTTGTAAACATTAACGTAAGTCTATATTATATATAGAAATAAGAGAATTAAATTACATAAAAAAGTTAAAATGTAAAAGAAATTTGAGATAAAGTGTCAAGCAAGCTTGACACTTTTATAATTGTTTGCATAACGTAAGTATATACAGGATAAAGAGATACGGCAAGGTATCATGAAAAAAAGTATACAAAGCCGCGCTGTGTAAAAATCTAAATTGTTAATATATATAGACTTACGTGAGATTGCAAACAGTCTTTATTGTGTATTCCATTAACACCCCCCCTTTAAAATATATAAAGAAAATTATTGACCCTTCTTTTTCCGTTACGGGAAATTTCTCTTTGTAAAAATAATCCGTGTAATCAAAGTTAAACCAAAACGTCAGGTATAGAAGCATAAGTCTCCCCCTTTAATAATTTTTCCAGCTGTTCCATGCCGATTTTCTTGTCGTCAATCCTTTGCAAGTGTTCGAGTATCTTTTCTTTATCCCAGCCGCTTGAGTGCCAGATTCTCGCGGCTAGAATCTGCCTGAAAGAGAAACGGTTTTGGTGGTTGGTTGTCGCGTTGATGCGGTAATAAATATTTTCCGCCCACAGGCGCGATACCGCCGCTTTCATGCGCTCGATCAAATTCGTGTTAAAATGTTTCTTTAGCGAAAACTGCTGGACATCGACTAACACCGATTCCGCGTTTTCCGCATTCAGTTCTTTTTCCATAACGAAGTCCGTCCTCTTTGCGAAGCTGCGCACGAATATAAGCCCTGCGTTCCCTCCCGGTATCATGTTTAACCCGTTAGGGGAAAGAGAATGAAGCGAGCGTTTTTCGATTTCTTTTTCTTCGATATCTAGCGCTTGTTTCTCTGTAAGCCCCGCGCGTTCAATGATATGTTCCAGCACCCCGATCTCGCAGAATTCGCCTCTGAGGGCGCGGTGGAAACGCAGATTAGAGCCCCTTCCCATATCGTACCTGTGTTGTTTGTAACGTTCCTGCCATGTCTGTTTAGTTCTTCCGATATACAAAAGCGAATTGCTTTGATAACACTTCTGATAACCGTTACGCGCTTTTTTATCCGTGCCGTCCGCCATCTCCCTGTCTATCAAACTGCGGTGGAGCTTGGAAAGGATGGTGTGCGAGTAAATCTGATGAGAGCCTTCGCGCAGGACGTTTTTTTCATCGAAGCCGGTACTCCAAAGGCGCGGTAAACGAGCGCAGGATGCCATCCTGATAGAAACCCAAAGTCAGATGGCTGCCATTATACAGCGGCGGTGCTCTCTCGTCATAATCGGAAACGATTTTGTAGTCTTTCGATTTATGAAGCGTTGAGATTTTCAAATCGGCTGTCGATGCGAAAAGCACCGACACGTTGACCGAAGGGTAAGACGCAGTTTCCGCTTTCCCCGGTCTTCTGGTTTCGGTCTGGGTGTCTGACTTTGACGCATACGCTTCAAAAACCGCGACGATTCGCTTCAGGCTTCCGGGGTGTTTTTCCTCGATTGCGTCTAAGGTGTCTTGAATCTGCTTGTAGACCCTGCTGTTGAGAGGGAATAACAGCCTCTCGAATACTGTTGGGTTGAATTTCATTTTTCCTCCTTATAAATATTCAGTATATTGGATATAATATACAGCATACTGGAATAAAAATCAAGTAAAATATCCATTGTTTTGGATTATTTATTTACAAACATGAATTTTTTATATAATATAGAAATTGGTAAAAATATGGGGATTAGTTATAGGCCTTTATGGCTTCTTTTAGTAAATAAAGGGTTAAAAAAAACAGATTTAGTAAGTATTGCAAAAATAAGCCCTACTACATTGGCAAAATTATCAAAAAATAAATCTATAGATGGTACTACATTAGAACGGATATGCGCCGCTCTGGAATGCCAGCCGGGGGATGTTATTGAGTATGTGCCTGATGAGAAATAATTTAAATTTCAAAACATTGTATCTCTTTTCATTAATCCACCTTCACCAGAAAAGAGTTTTAGAATTCTTGACTTTTCACTCTCAATTATATATATTAAAGGTATAAATAAGATGGGGAACCCGTCTGGCGGCTGTCGAAAGGCAGCCGCTTATTTTTTTGGCAACACCACAAGTCCGTCTTTATAAACTTTTCTTTTTATGATATCCCATGCTCTATTTTGCTGTTCTAGACGTAAAACATGAATACCGATAGGACGGGCGATCAAGTCAGCAAATTGCAAGCCTAACCCACCTGCCGATTTAATATGTATTTCAATACCAAAATTTTCGTTTGCTGTTTCCTTAAAATATTTATAAAGTTTATCATCTTCTTGTCGGTAACTTTCAATCGAATAAGCACGAGACTCAAATGTTATAGTCGTATAATTAAAATCATTTTTACTTTTCAGAAAATCTTCAATTTTTGCCAGTCCTTTTTTCACTCCTAATTCGTAAAGATCATCTGTTAACATACCACGGTTCTTTTTCTCTTCTTTATTAATTGCTACTGCAACAACTTTATAATCAATATTTGTCATTAAAGCTGATAAATCTTCTTGAAATGAATTACGCAAATCAGTATTAGTAAGAAATGAAAATCTTTTTTCCGCTTTTCTTATTTCTCTTTCGTGAAATATAGTGCTAACATCAGGAAAGTATTTAAGTTTAAGCCGTGCAAATTTGGGAAGTAAATGATCGCAATATTCATCTTTAGAAATAATGACAAAAGCCAGAACAAACATCGGGTATTCTTTAGGGTAATTGTTAAGATAATGATCCCCTGACTCATCAACGAACACAAGGTAATTACTGCTTTTCTTTGTCATAGTGGGCACATTATAGCAAAATTATCATTATTTAGTAAAGGTATGAACTACCAGTATTTCTTTTGTTATCGCCATACTTCCTCCTTGGTAGTATAGCGTTTTACACAAATTTAGTTATGGACTCAAAAATTCGGAGTTTACACGACCCAAAAATGCCCTGTCTACATAAATTTGCAGTTGCAAAAATATTTGCTGCCAAATTAACGGCAATGCGATTGTAAAAATCTTTTTTGTAGTAGAATTCTCGCTTTTTATATCCATGCTTTAGATATTATAAAAAACTTTATTTAAATACTTAGCATTTCTGTCCATTTATCTAATCAAATTCCCAGGGATTATCAAAATTATTTGCTACAAATTGAAAGTCTTTAGGATAGTCATACGATGTCCAATTTTTATAACTTTCAATTAATGATAATGCGTCATCATCCGATAAACCGTCCATGAATTTTCTGCATTTTTCTACAATACCGTCAGGTTTATTATTAGCCCTTATTACATATTCTTCCAATCTTCGCACAGAAGGAAACAGCATTTCATTCTCAATTAAAATCAATCGGTATAAATTATAAACCATTCCGCTTGCAGCATGATGTTTCATAAATCCAATTGGCTTACAAATTGTCCAATAGTATGAATAAAATTGTTTAAACGTACAGTAAAATTTTAATTGCTTCGCCGCCGCTTTTTCTTTTTGAAAAACAGGTATTTTTGCGACAAGTTCAGTCAAGTCAGACTGATTGCAAAAAAGGGTCTGCGCTTTTGTAAATCTGTTCCTGTTGGGTTCAGTGCCGTTAGTTACTAAATTTTCAATAATTTGACGAGTCATAAAATGAACGTCAAAATAACCACCCTCGTAAGTACATTTGCCGAAAACAGATTCACATTCATTATGATTTTTTTTCTTTTCTTCATAATATTCCTGTGATACTATGGCAACGCCGTCAAGGTCTGAATTAGGGCGTTCTGTGCCGGTTGCAACTGAACCTACCAAAAACAACGCAATAATCTCAGGGTTCTGATAATAATGAGCAACCATATTTTCAATAGATTCCTGATGATGTTTGTGCATATTTCATTTCTCCCTATTCTGTAAATGTATTAATATTTATTTATTAAATACTTAACATTTCTGTCCATTTTTAGTCTTTTTATACATTTTATTCAATATTATTTTTTATTATATTTAATAGCTTTTCATTTTCATCATTTCCCATTCCTTCTGATAACCTAGCTGACGCAATTACAGGAGCCCATTTTAATACATTTTCTTTTGATATATCTGCCATTTTACAATAATTATTTATATATAATTCTGCTATTTCATCATTATTTACTTTATATAACAAATATGTTCTATATACATCTGCTTCAATATTTCCAGAACTTGAATCTACCCAATCAATAACTTTATTTCCATTTTCTGCTTCTAATATATTCATAAATTGAAAATCACCATGACATAAATTATTATTGAATATTTCTTTATCTAAAAATTTTATAATATTTTGTTTTTCATTTTCTGTTATAAATTGAACTCTATTAATTTTATTTTTTAATTTTTCCTTCATTGATGGAAAATTATTTGTAAGTATTTTATGTATTCCAATTTGAATTTCTATTGATTTACTTAAATATTCATTTAATTTATTCATATTATCAAAGATAATTTTACCAAATGTAACTCCGTTAATGTATTCCATTTTAATACCATATTTTCCATTAATTTCAACAATATCGTAAATTTTAGGAACTGATAAACCGTGCTCAAAAGCCATTTTTTGGAGATTCATTTCATATTCTACATCATCTTTGGATATATTTTTCTTAAATAATTTTATTATTATATCATTATCTTTGAAAATTTCAGCCTGTGCGCCATTACCAATTAATTCCATATTTACCTTTTTATTTTATTAAATATCCTTTATCTACTGCTTTATCCAATAATTTTAATACAAATTCCCAAATCTCCTTTGAACCTTCTTTTATATGTATATTATTTTTTATTACCATATCATAATTTATATTATTATTTCTCCATGTATATCCTTCTGTAATATAATTCTGCATTATTGGTTCCAGTCTGTCAAATACTGATGCAAATTTTGCTTCATTAGTTTCTTTTTTCTCAAATTCATTCCATAATTTTATAAAATATTCCTTTTGATCCTTTTCCAATAATCCAAATATCCTTTCTGCGGCAATTTCTTCTTTTTCCAGAGCATTTTTTCTTTCAACAGAATACAAAAATGTATCTCCTGCATCTATTTCAACAATATCATGTACTAATAACATTTCAATAATTCTTTCTATATTTACAGAAAAATTTGAATATTCTTTTAATAACAATGCCATAATACATATTGTCCATGAATGTTCCGCATCATTTTCAAAACGATTTCCGTCAAATAATTTTGTTTTCCTTAATATATTTTTTATTTTATCTATTTCAATAATAAAATCTAATTGCATTTCAAGCCGTTTGTTGTAACCAATTTCTAACATTTACTTTAATACTCCTTATAAATCTAAATATATTACATTCTCTTTATTTATTCAATCAGTCCAGAGCAAATTGCAGTTATCGTTTATTAGGTGTAGTTATTTTTGCTTTTACTACATTCATTTAAATATTCATACAATTGTTTTCTATTCCATATTTGTGCTTCAATATAATGATCTTCCATTTTTTCATTACCGTCTTTGTATTTTTTTAATACTATCTCCAATTCATTATATAAATAAACTTTAGGCTTATTTGTTCGTTTTCCTCCAATTATTCTATTATTTTTATCTAAAATGAAATCATACATACTATCAGGGTAAGTAAATGTAATTGTTTTTAAATCCAGATAAGCCAAAGGTATTTTTATTTCCATTGCATTTTTTTGTATATCACCTCTTACATCATATTTACTTTTTGGAGATTCACCTAAACACATATATATTGGTACTTTATTATTTGGATTCCCACCTTTTAATAAGAGTTGATTATAAATCCATTTTTCAATCTCAAGTCTATGAATCAAATATTCATCCATTGCATAAAATTCACCGATACTGTTTTTTATGCAATGCTGTCTTTTAACTTTATTGGCTTCTTCCAATGGAAGATCATTTAGCGAGATAAATGGATCACTATCAGGTGAATAATAACGAGTTAAAAAATCTGGAATAATTCTTATCATATTAACATTTTAACCATTTTTTATTTTTTATTCAATCCATTTTATTGAATTTTCAACAAATTCAATGGTACGACCCGATGACATCGTTCACGGTTATGTATGATGACATCGGTAACACTTTTCAAGATTTGAAAACAACTTTATCGTTGTTAAACTCTGGCTCAACGAGCCATGTGTCAGGATTAATTTTACC
>Ga0209755_10003040_pt1 | contig 21556 bp, 16 predicted proteins | sample TergutCo191P1_FD_187301 | JGI IMG/M metagenome (GOLD analysis project Ga0209755, IMG submission 187301) | Cornitermes sp. P1 segment gut microbial communities from Petit-Saut dam, French Guiana - Co191P1 (SPAdes) (version 2) | ecosystem: Host-associated > Arthropoda: Insects > Digestive system... | reverse complement strand
ATATACCCGCCGCAATCATGCCCGCCAAACTCAATCGGTTTGGGCATCAACACACCCTCCTGTGCCGCTTTTTTCATCATTGTATACTGCATTTGCAGATGTTTACAACGAAAAAACGGAACGATTAGTGTAAAAAATCGCTCCCCTTTTTCATTCTCACAATAATATTTTTTTGCGCTGTCAAGCCCTTTTGTTATAGGATGGAATTTAACAAACCTACTTTTTAACAAAACATCCGCATTAAAACTGTCATTATCCGCAAACCTGCGCACATTATCTTCAAAGCCAAGTTCTTTCAACTGCAATATAATCCCATTTTCATAATTCGTATTCGGCGCAACAGTTACCAAAATCTCAACATCATCACAAAATTCATTCAAATATTCAGGCGAAAACACCTTAACCCCATCAATTTCGCCCCCCCATTTCAACGAATCATTATCTATAAAACAAACAACATCATAATTTGCTTCCTTTGCGTTAAGCATAGCCTGCCTGCCAATATCACCTGCACCGAAAAAAATCACTCTTTTTATTTCAGCCTTCTCACCCTTGCCCACTATTTCCCAACCCTCTCACATAGATATAAAACTCGCGTATCCGTCGAAGGAAGGCTTTTTATAATATGGCACTTTGAAGCCAGCACTGACTCAAACCCTTCTTTTGTGTACCAATTTGTTCTGAAATCCCCGCGATTAACTATCATTTCACTTACCGCAAAATCATCCCTGTCAACAAATTCGACTATGAGATACCGCTTTGAAAAGCACAGCAATTGACTGATAATTTCATCAAAAGTCAAACCTTGCGAAAGTGCCAAATGATGAATAATAGCAAGCGCCAACACCATATCGCATTTCAGTCTGTCTATCGCGCTTTTTTTGTGGGGCGTTATTGCATCGGAACTGATGAAATTATTGCGGAAAATTGCGGGCAACGGCGTTATCAGGTCAAAACACACAGGCAAAACATTGGTAAGCCCCAATTCCTTAACCCACCCAAAAGCCTTATCCGATGCATCGGCTTCCAAATCCGATGCAATTGCGTAATCAACATCATGCGCCACAGCCATACAATACCAACCCGCGTTACCCGCCAAATCCAACACAGTCCTTGGGTTTGCTTGATTTATAAGCGAAACAACCGTTTTCTGTTTAAGCGTCCATTTGCTTGAATCTTTTAAACCCCGATAACTCCCATCTTGATAATTTACAAAAAATCCTGACAGGTTAGCATTTGAAAGAGAACTCGCGAAGTCAATAAGTTCTTTTAATAACTTGCAACACCGAGCAACATGCCCGCCCATCAATGCCTTGCAACTTTTATTGTTTAAATCTGTATACCGCTCACGCTCACCATCACTGAGATATTCAGAAAAATCGCTGAATTTCGTTAAAAGCAACGGGTGTCTTATCAGCGTATTTCCTTTATACGGCTGTTTGACAGTCAATATTAACGGATTTATATGCAGTTCGATAAACTTTTGAAGAACCGAAACGCTTGTTTTGCCTGCGTAAATTCCGCAAATATCAAAATATACAAACTTCCCCTTGCTAAATGCGGCGTTAAACGCCGAAGGGTCCCACAAACCCAAGTCCGACTCATCCAACGCGGCGATAAAATCTATCATAAATAAACAATAATCTTTAAACATCGTAGGCGACCATTCAGGGGCATACGAAACAGGCGCTATACGCTCGTGCTTAAAAGTAAGCGCAAGTTTATCCCGGACGCATTCATTTTCCGCAATTGACGTAGGCACAATAAAATTGCGTAACTTTGCGTTACTGTCAATCTTATCAAAAACCTCACGCATATGCTTTGAATTTTTGCTCTCAATTACACGAAAAATATAATTCGGGCTTCCGTCCGTGACAAGCACGCTGTTTGTAATTGGCTTTAATAGCGAGTACCCCTCATTTAACGTCACAAACCCGGGGCCAAACGGCTCCGTCAATAATTCTATGTGCATAAATGCCATATCATCATAAGCCGCTACATTCTCCCCATACACAAATCCCATTTCATTTAACTGCATAATTACACTTTTTTGGCTCTGCCCCGCGTGCATTGCCACCACAATCTCTATTGATTTATCCTCACCCAATAACTGCTTGGGCGGATATATTTTTAAACCGCCGCACTCCGCACCCCACTTTGCCTCGTTATTATCCACAAAAAAAGCAACGTCAATCCCTTGGCTGCGCATACGCTCACATGCCGCAACTCCAATCCTGCCTGCCCCAAACAAAACGGTCTTTTTCATTATATAATTTGTCCTCGTTTCTAAATACAGCACAACCCATTGAAATTATAGAACCGTGTCTATCCAGTCCGAAATATCTCCTTTAGATATCATCCAAGCACCCTGGTCGTTAAACTCCTCATGATAAGGCTTTAAAGTTACAGTGTCACAATAACGGCAAAAAGGAATGGGTCTCGACAAAAAATTAAAAATATCTTTTGCTGTTATGTCTTGATATATATCTAATGCATCTGCCGCTGTGCGTTTTAAGTTTTTATTAAACTTTTTATTAAAATGTTCAATATAGGCAACTTCGGGACACTGGTATATCATTCCATTACATATGGTTAACACAATTTGCACCCCTGTACCCACCAATTGATAAAATGGCTGATGTACAAATAGTTCCGACCAACGTGATATTCGATTCATAGTTAAAACAAATGCTGGCGCGGTTGTATTTTTCGGTACGCTTGACCCCATTACTGCATGGCAATATATTTTTAAGTCTATCATGCACCAAAAACACGCTTTGTTATAGCGGGAAATATGCCCTTATTGAGGGTGCTTGCTCCCAAGCACTCGGACATCTGCCACCCGTTTTTGCGTTCCGCAGACCCCATCAGCCCGGTCATGTACTTTTTCATATTTTCAAACCCTGATTCGTTTGGAAATACATTCCTTAGCCCTATTGCCAACTTGTCGAACTCACGTGCATATTCTTGTCTCTCTATTTCCATTTGATATCACCCTTTGGTATTTTATATTGATTTGATTGGGCGCACAACTGTAATACTAAGCCTAAAAATCAGACAGCAGGGAGAAAAAATCAATTATTTCATATTGAACCCCAACCTGTTCTTTTACTGAATCAAAAAAACCGCCGTTGCTGAGAAGTATTATATCCACTTTATCCGATATTTCATTGAAAGGGGCAACCGCTTTATTCGATATTATAGTTCCATGCTTTACACTGTCGATATCCGTCACATAAACATCTATGCCATTGCAGCAACACATATCTGTCAATAAGGCTCCATTGGCCCCCGCACCCCATATAACAGCTTTTCTAGCGCCTATGAACTCTTTTATCTTTGTACTTTTTCTCGCAAATTCTCTCGCAAAAAAATAATTGCGGTATTCGTGGGTAAAGTTAGAACATGATAGCTCTTTATCGTAAAAATATCGACGTGTGTCGCTATTTTCATAGTCCTCCATTTCATGTGTTCCGAACCCTCTCTTTACTAAACGATGAATTTCATCCCACTCAGTTTTTGAAAACATATCCCCGGTAATGCGAATATTATTTACTTTACACATACTATATAGCAAAGCAGAAGATTCAAGCACCTCAAAAGGCAATAAGTTAGTGAATGTATCGCGAGACAAAGACAACTCTGCTTGATTTAGTGTTTTCAATAAAGCAATTATGCCATTATAATCCGGCAAGCTGTCATTTATCCCCGGAATGACTATATATTTAATGATTATCTTCCCACGCTCATTGTACTTACGCAAATTGCCTATCACTTTCTCAAACATATTATAGCCTTTAATTCGCTTGAAGGTCTCCGAAGTTCCGCAATCCAAGCTTACGCATATGCTTGAAGTCTTATTGCACCGCAGATTATCCGCTATTACTTCATCATAAATAAATGCATTGGTGAACCAATGGCAAGGATATTTCATAACTATACGCAACAGTTCATCTCGCTCAGGGTGCGCGGTTATCTCCCCACTTGCTACTTGTATGCTAAACCTATCAGACAGCAGTGCATTCTTCTCAAGATAATTCATTACATCTGCAAACTTTGCAGCAAACCCTGCCTCTTTGGCGAGCCTGTGCCCATTATCTAGCTCACAACCAACAAATGAGCAGTATATGCAACTACACTGACAAAATGTAGGAATAAATCCATAGTTAAGAAAATCAATTTTTCCGAGCGTGACCACATCTTCCGGCTCTTTGCCTTCCTTCAAATCGCGACAACCTATACAGGGGCGCAGCAAGTCTATCTCCCTGAGCCCGTTTAACTCCTGATACAAGAGTTCTCTTTTGGAGAAAAAATCCTCAATTGACTCAATTCCGTCCCCACCCCAATCCCATCGAGGCCCACATTTTCTTCCTCCATCCCCACAACAAAATGCTAAATGCCTTCCGTAAAATACAATATGTGACTTCAACCTGTGACATGGAATATATGATTTCATCGTAATCCCCTTCTTTAGCCGATTGTTGTGTCTATAATCGCCAACCCTTTTCTCGCATTTTTTCAGAGTCTGCGAAACTTGGTCCATCATCCTGAATACTCTTCCACCACCCACCTTTGTGGTTTGACGATGAATGTGGCTGAGTGTCTGTACTGTCCCTGCTTCCCACTCAACGATGTTCCGAGCCGCTCCGCTGAAAATGCAACCCCAACCTCCACCGGCTTCTTTCCACTGTTAGAATAGATCAAGGTGTAATCCTTCTCTTTTAGTTGTCGAATAGAGCCTTCAACAGGCTTGTCAACCTTAACAGTACAAATATATACTCTCCCGCAAAAATAACAAAATCCGTCCGTGCACGGTATGCACTTCGTTTTTGCATACCAGCCCCAATATATTTACTATATTTGAAACCGCAAATTCAAAATAATACTCCGTTATCCTAGAAGCTGCGTTCATAGAGATTTAGCAAGTCTGCGAAGCAGGACGCGGAAATGTGAAATTGTAAAAAACGCTTCTTCGGATGAAGTAGTTATTTCGTAATCTTTCGATAGTCTCCGTGAATTGTTTGCCCATGCGAATGTACGCTCAATCACCCATCTTTTGGGGATAATAGCCCAACCGGATAAAATTTTTTCAGAAATATCAACATCCAAACCAAGTTCGGATGAAACAGCTTCTACAAATGACTTGCGATAGCCTCCATCGCCGCAAAACTTCTTTATTGTTGGGTATTTTTCAAAAGCTATTTTTGCGGGGCTTATCCCGGATTTTGTGTCATGGATATTCGCCGCATGAACGGCAACCGCAAGCAAATTCCCCATTGTGTTCACAACTATGTGACGTTTGCGCCCTTTTACTTTTTTTCCTCCATCAATGCCACGATCCTCACAATAAATAGTGCTAATCATGCCACAGGATTGCATTATCAAATCAATCATGTCATACCCCCAGTGATATGTCACTAAGCTACCTTTAGCATCAATGGGATTTCCGTTATAAACAGGTTCAACAAAGTGATGAATTTTTCCATGACCGTCAATATCAGCGGTTTTGATAGTATGGGGTTCTTTGTTTATAAAAGGAACTGAACATACAACTGGACTTTTACAAAGCTTCGAAGTTTCCATGTTCAGAATGCGGAATCATTATTAAACTTTAGACAAATCAACCCACTCTCCCAAACGTAAGTTCCACTCTTCTGGGAAGAATTTCACAAAGCCGCCGTAATGATGCAATGTTATCTCGCTGAAAAACACATCTTCACCAACATTGTACAAATCAACACGCGCATGAAGCAGATTTTTTGAAAGTTCTCTTGCAATATTCATCATTTCATCTAGACGCGCAGGAGGTGATATGTCTTCATATTCTTTTGCCGGATACGATGTCGTAAAACCGGTGTTTTTCCAATTATGTGCATAGAAATAATAGCCGGGAGGCGATTTAAAAAAATTTGATTTATGACGATCGTATTCCACCCATACTGTTTTTGGCTCTCCATGAAAACAAAAAAACCTGTAATCCCTTAATCCGCCCGTCGGCTCTTGTATGAATTTTTCTGCAATTATTTTCGGTGGAATATTCTTATATTGCCACTCACGATATAAATAAAAAAAATTCGCCTGTAATTTCCTTTGGAATCTCTCCCGCAAAAGCCCATGGTTAATACTATCTTTATTCTCACATATAAATACACTTCCACAATCATGGGTGCATTTCAGAACAAACTGATTTGGAAGTTCCTCAAAATTGATTTCATCATAACTGCTCCATGGTCCTCCTATTAGCGGTATCAAATACTTATTTCCAATTGTGTCAGCTACATATTTTCTGGATGCATACTTATCTGCCATTATAGTATGTTCCGGCTTGCGACAATATAGCTTAAGCCAGTTAAGCTTTTCTATAAATGACTTAGGGTTCACCAAGTCTATTTCTTGATTGTAAAGACCGGCATATAAACGTTTTATCCAAATTTCATCGTCAAACTTTGTAATAAGTTGCTCCATCTGGTAATTAGTGCAGGGGATTATTTCTGCGAATTTAAGTTTTATTGCCTGCTCACAGATAGTATTTAAATAGATATCATTTACCGCTATGACACATACCATATTTTCGTGGCTTCCATGAGGCAAAGAACATTTAACTCCGTATATAACTTCTGTCCCATCGTTTTTTGGGTTGTTGTCTAAAAAAGTATGGACAGGAATGCCCATATCTTGCATAACCAAGAACATAACCCTCCCATATCTTCCGGCACCAAAGATAGCGAGCCGTTTTTTTCCATTTTTTATATCATTTGCAAATTTGATTTTCAACATTATCCATTACCCCTATCTAATACTCGATTAATTTCTCTCTTAAAAGCGTTGAATTCGTTGAACGTGTATAGGGCAAGTAAATTGTCCTTACGCCATATGTTAACATTACTCGCTCTGTCTCTGCCCAGCGCTGACTTCCCTTCCAATCGTCTCCAATAAATAAAACATTAAAAAGCTTTGTCATATAAATGGATTCTTTGTCTAGCGTGTCCACACGGATAGCCTCGTCAACACAACGCATTGCAGAAACAATTCGCAAGCGTTCCTCAAAAGGCACAACAGCATTTTTACTTTTATACTCAGAAACAAGCTTATCTGAATTGACCCCAACAACAAGGAAGTCGCATTTTGATTTTGCATTTTCCAACAGATTAAGGTGTCCAATATGGAACATATCAAATACGCCTGTTGTAAATCCTATAATATTCATCTTGCATCAACACTTTCCGGTAGTTTTAATTTTGAAATGGGGTGAGTTTTTCGCTTGCTTTCAGGAGGAAGTGTCATATAGTTACCATACTTAAAACTTAGATATGCATCAACTTGATAAAAAGTCATGAATATTTTCCCTTCAAACATAATTTCACTTAATTCATTCCAAAAAACACCGGGGTATCCAAAATCTCTAGTCGGCATTGGAAAGGTAAGCGGCCTCACCCAATTTGTTTTTTTACGATATTTTTGCTCAAACCTAGAGAATCGTGATTTTAGCCAGCTTTCAGGAATCAGGCTTAAAATCTTATAACAAAATTTTTCTATCCCTGTAGAAACTCGTTTTCCGACTTCAGACCAAAATGCTTTGCGGTATAAGAAACACATAAAAGCACATAAACACCTCGCTATATAATTATCAGGCACATAATCGTCAATAAAGAGGTCTATGAAGATACCTTGTTCATAAAGCATATGTTCCTGTTCTTTTCTAATGAATAAAGAGTTTTTTCTGCGTAATTTTCCATACCCCCAACGATAACCCGGGGTGCTTTGTTGGTCTTGGAAATAGAACATATCTTTGTTTAAATGCATCCGACACGCCGTACGAAACTGCTCGTACTCAGTTCGTGTGAAATGCACATCGGCATCGTCGTCCCATGGAATGAACCCCCCGTGTCGCACCGCTCCCAATAGTGTTCCTGCTGCTATTCTGTAATTTATTCCGCAAAGACGACAAATCCTGTCAACTTCACATAACAACTCAAGTTCAACAAGTTGTACCGCTCGTAATTCTTCCGGAGACATAACATATTCGCTATCAGACATAACAACTCCTTTGCATAACTTGACTGTTTTCGCTATTTATAGAATCTTCAATTGATGTTGTTTATTTAATCTCTTGCATATACATCTCGTGTATAAACCTTTTCTGCTACGTCTGATAAATCATTATTGTATCTATTGGCAATAATAATATCTGATATCTTCTTGAAATCATTTAAGTTTTTTATAACTCGTGAGTTAAAAAATAACTCTCTCTCGCATGATGGTTCGTATATCACGACATCAACGCCTTTTTCTTTAATTCGCTTTATAACCCCTTGCACTGATGAATGCCTGAAATTATCGGAATCTGCCTTCATTGTGAGTCTATATATTCCAACAATTTTTGGGTTGTTCAGTAGTACTCTTTCAGCAATAAAGTCTTTCCGTGTTGAGTTTGCATCAACAATAGCAGTCATTATGTTATTTGGCACATGTTGATAATTTGCCAAAAGTTGCTTTGTGTCTTTGGGAAGACAATACCCGCCATATCCAAAAGAAGGATTATTATAATGACTGCCTATTCTTGGGTCTAATCCTACACCATCAATAATATGTTTGGTATTTAACTCACGCACCTCGGCATAAGAGTCCAACTCATTAAAAAAAGCTACACGAAGTGCCAAGTATGTGTTAGCAAATAACTTTACTGCCTCTGCTTCTGTTGAGCCCATCATAAGTGTTGGCACAGCATTCGACAATGCACTTTTCCTTAGAATACCTGCAAATTCTTGCGCGAAATACAATAATTTAATGTCTCCGCAAGGTGCTCCTACAATTATTCGCGAAGGGTTCAAATTATCAGCAAGTGCTTTTCCCTCCCGCAAAAATTCCGGAGAAAACAAAATGCGTTCATATCCCTGCGTATACAACGATTCAGTAAAACCGACCGGTACAGTGGACTTAATAACTACGATTGCCTTTGTTGTAATTTCATGTGCCAATTTCACGATTGACTCCACACTGGATGTGTCAAAATGGTTAAGGTTTTCATCGTAATCTGTCGGCGTTGCCACAAGTATATAATCCGCACCTTCAAAAGCCGTGTGTGGACATGTAGTGGCAATTATGGATAGGTCTTTTAGTAAAAAAGCCCTTTCAATATCATTATCAGCTATTGGTGATTTTTTGTTATTAACAAGGCTTACACGTTCCTCTGAAATATCCATTGCTCTTACTTGATGTTTTCCGGCTAACAATACAGCCAACGACATTCCAACATAACCCAATCCTGCTATTGATATTTTCATACCGTTTCCACTAATCCTTTCATGCATTACGAATAAACCACATCTCTATTTGTATATCCTAATTATAAACTCCGATATCTCTGTAAAGCATCAGTCCATGAAGGAAGCCTACAAAAGCCGGATGAATCCAAGCAAGATTTATCTAACCTTGAATTAAGTGGGCGTATAACTTTGGTGGGATATTGGAGTGAAGGTATATCTTCAACTTTCACTTTAACACCATAAACAGTAAAAATTTCTCGCGCAAATTCTGCCCACGAACAAACGCCTTCATTGGTGGCATGATAAATTCCATACCTATCAGTATTAATCATATCACAAAGCAATGAAGCTAAATCCATTGTATATGTCGGCGACCCAATTTGGTCAGCCACTACATTTATGCTGCTCTGTTTTTTTCCTAAACGCAATATCGTTTCTACAAAATTACCACCGTTTTTACCAAACACCCAAGACGTTCTTACTATAAAATATTTTGTCATAATTCTTTGAACGGCCTGCTCTCCTGCCAATTTAGACTTACCATATACTGAAACAGGAAAAGTAGTGTCCTGCGGTTTATGAAAATGTTCGCCTTCACCTGAGAATACATAGTCACTACTGATATACATTAACGCGGCATTTATTTTTTTGCAGACATTGGCTATATTACACGTACCCTCAACATTAATTTTGCAACACAATTCAGACTCGTCCTCAGCCTTGTCGACTGAAGTATACGCTGCACAATGAATAACTGCGGTTGGTTTACAAGAATTTATATATATAAAAGTATCTTTTTCGTCTGTTATGTCAAAATCACATATATCAACACCTTTGTGTTGAATGTCTCTCCTGTACAGCTCTGCAACAACATCAGACCCAAGTTGTCCATTTGCACCGGTAACTAAAATTTTCATTATATTATCACCCAAAAATATTTATTATTTATAAAATATTGTTTTCAAATATTTCAAATAAAATTACAATCACTATCTTTTAGCATAGGAGCGTTGGCATCTTTATCAGAAATAATTGGGTCCGGTATTCCCCATTCAATACCTAATTCGGGGTCATTCCAAAAGATGCACCGGTCTGCAGCAGCATCATAAAAATTATCTGTTTTATATAAGAATTCAACGTCATCCGTAAGCGTTAAAAACCCATGTCCAAATCCCTTTGGTATTAACAGTTGTCGCCTGTTATCAGCAGAAAGTTCAACAGCTATCCATTTTTTATAACTAATGGAACTTTTACGCAAGTCAACCACTACATCTAAAACCGCACCTCTGATACAGCGTACCAGCTTTGCTTGCGCCGCCTCACTGTTTTGAAAATGTATACCTCGAAGCACGCCTTTTTGGGCAGAGTATGAATGGTTATCTTGTACAAAATTAAAACTAAATCCGGCACTGTGCATCTTACTCGATGACCATGACTCCATAAACCATCCGCGATGGTCGCCAAACACTACCGGCTCGATTATATATATATCCGGCAAAGTTGCTTTTATTACTTGCATACCTGTCCTCCGCTAGCCAAAACTAATTTCAATTAATGCTCATCATACATCTGACAACCTGTCAAACAAACATATTTACGACTCACTCGCAATTTTGTACAGGTATTTACCATAATCAGTGTTTTTCATTAACTTCGCTTGAGATAACAAAGTATCTTTCTTGATATAACCTCGCTTATATGCAATTTCCTCTAAACAGGAGACGTATAACCCTTGGCGGTTTTGAATAGTTTCTACAAAAACAGCAGCGTTAAGTTGCGTGCTGTGCGTGCCGGTGTCAAGCCAAGCTAAACCACGGCTAAAAAGCCTCACCTTTAGTTTTCCTTTTTCTAAATATGCGCTATTTACAGAAGTGATTTCAAGCTCCCCTCTTGCCGAAGGCTTGACATTTTTTGCAATATAAACCACATCATTATCATAAAAATAAAGCCCGGGTACCGCATAATTTGACTCTGGTTTGGTCGGCTTCTCATCTATAGACAAAACACTCCAATCTTTATCAAATGACACCACGCCAAATTCTTGCGGGTTACTGACATGATAACCAAAAATAGTCGCACCTTCTGTTCTTTCAGCCGCAGATTTCAAGATGCCGGTGAATCCATCACCATAAAATATATTGTCACCCAGAACCAAGCAAACTCTGTCGTTACCGATAAAAGATTCTCCAATAATAAATGCGTCTGCCAACCCACGAGGTTCTGTTTGAACAGCGTATGAAAACTGCACTCCAAACTGAGAGCCATTGCCCAGCAGAGATTCAAATTGTCCAATATCCCGAGGGGTCGTGATGATTAAAATTTCACGAATGCCGGCCAACATCAGGGTGGAAATTGGATAATAAATCATCGGTTTATCGTATATGGGTAACAATTGCTTTGAAATTGTCAAGGTAGAAGGAAATAACCGCGTACCCGCACCACCGGCTAATACTATACCTTTCAATATATTTACACTCATTTAATTCATCCCCAACCTTTATTAGCTTATTTCACAACATATATTTAACTTTTAAAACAATCATCCCGCCTATAATTCAACCGAACGTTTAATTACGACTTTGCTTCATGCACGCCTGCAAAATTCCAAAGCTTTACACAAGAGGAATGCCATATAATGCTTTTGAAAATGTATTTATTACAGCATACCCAAATTTTTTATCAGGTTCTAAATAGGCACTTTCCGCCCACTCATTCCATGCAAAAACAAACATATATTCTTTTTTATTGGCATGAGCCTCCTCGACAATATACTTAACAAGTTTATAAAAAGTTCTCAAAGAGAATCCAATATCATAAACGTTTGAGTTTTCAGCAAAACGCGGCGTATTGTCGAACCCCACACAGCAGCTCCAATAAGATTTGTGGTCACTGTTTTCAATGTGATTAATATAGCTTTCAACATAATCCGCGTAGTACCTCAACACCTTAGTAACAGTTGCTCCGTATTCATCCACCAACCTTATCGCATTTGACGCACGATACAAAATTGAAAATGAGTCCACGTCATTGAGATAAGGCTCAGTTAAGCCGTAATCACTGCTTTGCATTGGATTTGTTGCAAAAATCACAGATATATCACCAATACCTATCTCAATGGCACGTTTTTTCCATCGCAGTACAGTTTCGTTAATATCAGGTATATTTTTTATATGTTGCACCACAATTATAGGCTTGCCTTCCAATCTAATGTACCTGCTGTCTGTCATATACTTTTTTAAATCATCTATAAAAGCCTCGGGGTCAGTCTCGGTATATTTATTATCTATCAATATTGTTTCATGCTCTCCGACCCACTTTTTTGTCCATGTTTCATTGCACCAAAATAAGCAGAAATTAATGTCTATGTCCTTATTCTCAAAAAGCAAGTCAATTGGCTTTGTTAACAATTTTCTGCCGGAAAACCAATAATAATATATGCACCAACCATAAATCCCATGATTCCTTGCCAATTTTGCTTGTTTGCGTATTGCCTCCACATCACTTAAGTCGTAGTATCCTAAGTCATTGTGAGGATGTCTGGGCTGGTAATGACCCTTAAAGTTTGGTTTAGCCTTTTTTGTATTTGTCCATTCTGTAAAACCTTTTCCCCACCATTCGTTATTTTCAGGTATTTCATGAAATTGAGGAAGATAAAATGCAATAGGCTTCACATGCGCAGTTCTTCCGTCAAAGGATATGTCCTCTTGATAAGCTGAGTCAAAATATGCATTATTGTAAAAATTTTTTGCTTCCACCTTCTTTACGTTCCATAAAATCTCTGTCGCTGGAAATATTTTTTTGTAGCCTGCGCATTTAAATTTATTTGTCATTTCTGACACCGTTACAGCATTTGTGCTGTCTCTGAAGGCAAGTAAAACAAGAATATTACCATCATCATTTATAGGTGAGAAATCAGGTTCAACAACACTATATCCGTAACGATCTGATATATTCCTATGATTAATGTCCCATACAAAAATTTTATCCTTACAAATGCCGTGTAGTTTTAGACATTTTAGTACATACAGCCCTACTTCACCTGCACCATACACGATGATTTTATCAGCCGTCAACATTTATTTCCCACCTTTAACTTTATAAATAACTAGTCAAAATTAACCCACTCAAAAACCTCCGGTTTGTCTTCACCTGTAGCGTTAATAAGCCTTAAAACTCATTTGATTCACATTTATTTCAACAGTTCTTACATATTGCATGTAATTTTAAAAATATTATATTGTTTCTCTAAATTTCATTGTCGACACACTCTAGTAAAATGGGGTTTTCGCATTGCTTAATGATTAACAGACGCCTTCTGCTATTGAGCTAAAGGAATCCCGTGAATTGCTTTTGAGAACGTATTTATCATGGCATACCCAAATCTTTTATCAGGTTCAAGATATGCACTTTCTGCCCATTCATTCCACGCAAATATAAATATATATTCTTTATTATACACGGAAGCTTCATCAACTATATATTTGACATGATTGTAAAATTGCTCTCGTGAAAATCCAACGTTGATTAGTTCCGACTTTCTTCCATAACGCGGAGTGTTATCATAGCCGACTACACAACTTAAATAAGACTCATGGCTCCCGGTCTCGACAACAGACTTGTAACTTTCTGTGAATTCGCCATAGGCATGTAACCGTTCAGAGCAAACTACTCCGTGCTCATCCTCAACACGAAGAACTTCTGAAGAATAATACATCGGGCAAAACTCTGTCTCACCTTCAAAAATATCTTCTAAATTTAAATCGTTTAACGACCATGGGCGCTTCACTGAAAAAACAGCAATTTCACCAATTTCAATATCTTTAGACCGCTTTCTCCACCGGTATACAGTATCCTTTACATTTGGAATATTATCTGCTTTGTAAATTAAAATTAGTGGTTTTCCTTTAAATTTAATATAACGCTTATCATTTATATATTTTTTTATGTCGTCAATAAACTTCTCAGGGTCATCATTTTTATATTCGTTATCAAGAAGAATTTCTTCATGTTTTCCAACCCATCTCTTACTCCACGATTCATTACACCACATAAGGCAATAGTTAATGTCTATATCTTCATTTTTTAGTATTAAATCAATTGGTTTTGTTAGCAGTTTTTTCCCTGAAAACCAATAATAATATATACACCAGCCAAATATTCCATGCTGCTTCGCAAGTTTCGCTTGCTTGCGTATTACCTCAACATCTTTCAAGTCATAATATCCAAAATCATCATGCGGTTCTCTTGGCTGATAATGCCCATTGAAATTTGGCTTTGTCTTAGATGTATTGGTCCACTCAGTAAAACCCTTCCCCCACCATTCGTTGTTTTCAGGAATTTCATGAAATTGTGGAAGATAAAATGCAATCGATTTTACCAGCGGCGTCTCGCTTGAAAAATCTATATTTGTTTCATATTGATAATCATCATATGCTTTATCTTCAAACATCCTTGACTGCACTGTTACCGCCTTTTCAATGATGTCCGCCGATGATATTACGTTTTCATAACCAACCTCAATAAACTTTTGTTCTATCTCCATAAATAACAGTGGGTTGGAATAAACGCTTAATGCGATTATAACCAACACATCGCCACTATTATTACAATCTGTGAAATTCGGCTCCTTTACTTTGTAACCACATTTTTCTACAATATTATTATAATTTGCATCCCATACCTCTACATTATTTTTACGTAAAATTCGCATTTTTAGCCACTCTAATAACTGCTGGCCTTTTTGCCCTGCACCGTATACAATAACTTGACTGTATTCCATCAAATTACTATTATTTAATTTTATTCTACTCATTATGTTTTTATGAACCTTTAATTTATTTTTTTGACATTGCAAAGCGCATTCTAAAAATATATTAATTATACATTTAGTTCGCAAATCAAAAGTATGCCTACTAAGCACAACGGCCTTTCCTTTTTGTGCAAGGCGCCTGCGTTCTTCCGGATGTTCTAAATAATAGTTTATTTTTTTTTCTAAATCTTCTCTGTTTTTATATGTTACTACACTATCTTCCAAAACGTCCTTAATACTTTCTACGTCGTCACTGATTATAAACGCACCCGCAGCCAAACCGTCAAACAAGCGATTTGAGATAAAACCTTTTTCTCTCATGTCGTCCCAATGGTCGTTAAGTAATATTTTGCTTCTGCTATAATACTGTGCTAGGTCTTTGTTTTGGATATGCCTTCCTTTTACGTATTTACTATCAATTAAGTTTTTCCACATTGCTCCATATACGGATAACTCTTTATCCGTTGGCAACAAATCTTCAATTATTTTTCTCATTACATTCCGTGAATTACCCACAAATAATAATTCATATTCAGTTTCATTAATTTCTTGCGTACAAAAAAGCTCAGAATCTGTGCATTGTAACATTGAATACACCGGTACGGAAACCGTGCCTTTTATAACTTCTGCCCATTTTGTCGAGGCTACTAACACAGCATCATACATGTTATATTCCTCAGACTCAATAGTGTCAGGGTGTGAAATATTCCATATTATGTTTACATGCTCTGCTTTTGGGAAATACCTGTGCAACCCTCTCAGCACCAGAACATACATTCCATCAAACTCCACATTCCAATTATTGAGAGTTCTGATCTCAGTATGAAACCCATTCTTCATAAAATACTTGCTCAGGGCAAGCGCAAAATGATAATCGCCCCACTCCTCAATTTCGCTCCAATCAGGAGCGGGCATCATTATGGCTATTTTATGACAGTAATCTGTTATGATATCTATAAGTGAATTCGCACGAATTTCATAAGTATGGTTGTTCAGTACGAGTTCACGCAACTCCATTGTTAATTTTTCGCGAATATCTGTATTTTCCATGTAATATGCAATCATTTGATGCAACTCATCACTATTCGTAAAATAAGGCAGAATGCCAAAGGTCTCTTTTGCGCCTATTTCTCCGCTCGTTAACACTAAACACCCGGCGGCAAGTGCATCATACACACGGCTGTTTACGGCTCCAAATTCTTTTGTGACATTGTTTGCATCATCAATTACTATCTCAGCGCCAGAATAAATATCCGGCATATCTTCATACTTGACAAAGCCTGCCCAATAAGGCTTAAAATCAGGCACCTCACCCCACCCTCTGCCGTATAACTTAAATTTATATGGTAATTTACTTGGTTTTAGCATTTCAATTACATCACGCCTTACATTCCAATAATTGCCTGTAAATGCATATTCCGAAACTTGTTCGTTTTCTTTGCGTGTTTTGTTTATATTAAAACGCCTATGATTTGTCGCGATAGGAAAAAGCCCCGGCCATCTGCCGGTATGCTTTTTAATAAACTTACAAGCGGTTTCACTTGATGCTAATAGTATAGAATAGTTTAATAAAGAGGCATTGGCACACCATCTTTTGAAATGATTACGCATCCATGCAATAGTAACCAGTCCTTTTTTTACATTTTTTATCATTGTTAAATCATAATCGTGCAACATGGCAATTAAAACATCAACTTCCTCACCTATATCATACCAGTCCTTTTCACCATGCAATGCGAGGTACCGAATGTCATGCCCATGACTTGCCAAGGCAATCGCCAGTTCATGTGCTGTAAAGTAATCGCCGGCAGCAGTATATTCATGTGCCTCTGTCACTGCAAAAGCTATAGTCAATTTGCCAAGTGTTAACATCACAACATGTTCCTTTCGAAACTTCGATTTTCGTTAAAATGTGAATATGTTTACGGCTTTTTTTTCATTTAATATAGATAAAATCTCATGCCTGTTTTTTTTAGCAACAGCAACAACTATACCCACCGTCGAACAAAAACAATCTATTTCTGAAAAAAAGTAAACCGGTTTTATTTTTTTTTCATGCGGTTTTTGTTGTCCATCTGTTATAATAAACCCATCATAACTTATTCCTCGCATGTCCATGTGAAGAGCTAACTCCTCAGCGAAACTACCGGCTCCATACAAGTATATTTTTTGATATTTCATGCAAAAATTAACAAAATTTTTGCTTTCAGGAACTATATTAGTAAAAAATTCATCATAACTATAACCCCCTAAGCCAGCACTTAGACGGTTAAATACTAATGTCAGTACTCTTTCTGAGTCTATCATTCGTATGGACGCATACCGCTCAGACATCACAACCCCACTAAAATAACCTTCATGTTGAGCAACATATGGTAGGATGCGCTCAATTGCGTGAGACAATGTTCCATTAAGCGGCATTGGTTCTGATGCAAAGTCTGTAATACTCCAATTATGCTCAAATAAAGCACTCATGGCTTTGGGACGGCACCAATAAGAATTTCCAATCGCAAATGTAGGTTTGTCATATACCGGATGATTACGCAGTCCCATTCTGCTTGCTAAGGTTTTTACGTCTTTAAGCATACATGACCACTCATTTCCCAGTAGTGAGAAAAATCGTCCATGATATGGTTGTGGTGTGGATAACAGTCCAAGTCTAGGGCAATCTTCAAAGATTTTTATTATATTCTCAATATATGCCGCACTTGCCAGTGTATTTTCCCACAATATATATCGAAAAGATTCATCCTCTTTTACTGACATAATGTTATATTTGCTCGGATTCATGCCTTTGTCGTGGGTGAAACAAAGATAGTCGTAGTTCATAAGTATGTCTCGGCATGTTATTAAAAGAGCCCCTACGTCGCGACCGTAGTTTTCAGCGATACGTATTTGGATGCTCCTTTCTTCCTCACATGATTTAAACTGCTCTTTTACTTTGCTTGCTATTTGATGTACGCTGGTAGTTACCAACAAGTCAATATTACATGGGATATTTCTTAAATATTCCAAAGCCTCATCAACAATATCTAGATAAAATAAATGCATTATTACAACTGCCTTCACGTTCTTTGAAACTTGAACAGACCCCTGCGTAACTTTTGATGGTAAAATAAAGTTTAAGTGCAGAGTTTTTCTAATATCGTGGATATCACATGTTCTCAGCAGGTTGTCCCATATTAAATTTGTGTCATACTTCGAATATTCTGCAATAACGTTCATTGTATTATTTTTTTCTTCATTTCCAGAATGTCCGATTCCGTCACTTTCTGTTGCAAAACACTGCTTTAAAATAAAAGGACATCGATATTTCTTAATTAGCTTTATAGGTTCATGTATAAAATACTCATAATTTAATTTAGTATTTTCATATACAAATTCAGCACTTGGTATTAATGTTGCATATGAAGATCCTTTTTTTGCAAGCTCATACGTATACATAAAATCGCTTTTACCGGTATTAATAGCATATTCTTCCCATAACATGCAAAAAAGAGAACTCTTTAACAGCCGGGGCTTTATATTAATAAAGTAGTCTTGAAGATGCCTAGGGACACCTGAACGCGTCTCGCCACATTCAGTAATTCCCCAAAAATCTACGTCCGCCTTATCCATTTTGTCAAAACATTCTGATAAAGGGAATAAAGGACCATAAAATGAGTCATTGCATATTAACAATTCGTCATATTCGTATATTTTTTCCCAGCCAAGCACACAAAGCATAGTTGCTTTAACAACACCTACATAATTTATATTCTCGTCGAAATACGCGAATTGCCCGTTTATAGATTTGCTAATTTTACTTTGTTCTTGCTCGGGCAGATTTCTTTTACAGGCAACTATTATATCAGATGTATGCGGAGCCAGTGCATGTAGCATATTTGGGATATAACTATCTACTATCCCGCTCGTATCACAAATTACATATATGGCTAATCGTTTTATCATATTGAAGTCCTTCCAAAGGTTGATGCTCTTCATTTAAGCGCCTTTATATATCCGGCTGAAAGCATTCGCCAACTGTAGACATTATTTGCACCAAGAACATTGAAATCATTAATAACTTCATCACATATTTTTTTGTTAATTATACATACGACGATAAAAACAGTTTTATTTCCAACAAGTAATTCAAAATTTGGGCTACTTACAGGAATGCCCTCTAGATTTACTATGTCATTTGCAGCCTTATCCCATATAAAATCCGGCATTCTTTGGCAATTTTTCATCAGCACTTGCAATAATTCCTTGCATTTTTTACCTGCACCATATAATATAAATTGTTGAGACTTTGAAAAGTTAATGTGAAAATCATAAGAAAATGCAAGTAATGAATTATCATGTCTTAATATAAATTCACTTTTGTTAATACAATTTAGAGTCAAAAATATATCTTGCCGTATGTTTTCTCTTGTTACTGAATCAAGTCCGGCAAAAATGCTAAGAGCTGTTTCCATAAGACGATATACATATTCTGCAAATTCATAGTGTTGAATTGAATCTTCCAAGTTGTCGCAGGAAGCAATAATCTCTCTAACCACAGTACAGTAACCAAGAACATGGTTTTTATTAAACGTTCCCGCCATGTTTGATTCAGAGTGCCATCTACGAAAAAATAATCTGCTGTTAATGTGGGCAACACGCTTTGCCTTCATTAATGATTGGAGCGTGAATAACTGGTCGTCATGCATTATTCCGGGATAGAATGAGAGTTTGTTGTGCGATAGAAAGTCTCTTTTAATAAACAGTAATTGAACAAGGCATGTATACTCTCCATTACTCAACATGCTTCGAAACATATCAATACCTGTACATACATCCGAATAATCATTCTTTCTGATATACCATTTTTCGATTGTACCATTTTCAAATATATTATCATAAGCGTCTACCGTGGTAGCATCGAACATAACAACATCTAAATTAAGTACACCTGCTTTTTGAGCCAGTATTTCAATGGCATCCTTGCAGATATAATCGTCACTATCCAAAAAATACACATATTGACCTCTCGCTATTGAAAGCCCTGTGTTCCTTGCTTCTGCTAATCCTTTGTTTTTTTGGTGTACGACAGTTATACTAAAATTATTTCTGGCGTATTCATCACATATTTCAGGACACGCATCAGGAGACCCATCATTAATAATAATAATTTCTATTTTATTGTATGTTTGCGCTAAAACACTATCCACGCACCGAGAAAGATACCTTTCAACGTTATATACAGGTATAATTACACTTACTAATAGACTCATTTTATCGCCAACCTTGCTTTTATTAAAGAGTAAAAAAATATGCTGTCCATATACTTATTCAATTCATTTCTGTATATTATTCTTGCAGGGATATTTGACAGTACTGATTTTATCTCATTGACTACCGCGTAGTCTGACGGAATAACCAAAACCAAATCACCTTCGCACAATGATGATACATCGGGGGTTTTTATTTTTTCACCATCCCCATTTTTATCCCACAACTCTGTTGGCTTCCACCCGGTATGGTCAAGCATCGGAAGAATTTTTACCGCGGCCCTACCTAAAGCACCATAACCTATTACTCGGGATGGATTGATAAGAATTTCAGAGTAATCTCCTAAAATAGTACTTACAACAACATCGTAAAGTCGTTGAAAATTTGCAGCAGCAACAATAGGCGAAACCTCTGGTGAAGGCTCAAAAAGAGTGTTTATCGTATTGGCAAAATCGTATGCAACTTTATTTATATAAAATTTACCGTCAAGAATTACGTTTAATTGAACAAATAACTCTCTGTAATACGCTAATTTTGCAATTGACCATAGGCGAATTTTAAGCGTATTAGTTGACGACAACCTATCAATTGACCATTTATATAAGTATAAATAATCATCATAATAGTCAATACACTTTTGAAAATAATCAAACCGAAACAAATCCAGAGCAGTTTGATTATACTTGTAGAGAGGCTCATTGAAAAATTCAATTTTCCCACCACCATGAGCCAATGGAACCATTATAAGAGGTTCATAGGTTTTGCGCCGCTCTAAGCAAAAATTCTCTATCAGTCCACATTTTTTCACATAACTTATTCTTGACATATAAATCCAAACAGTTGTTATCGTTTGCCTTAGGATGTACTTTTCCAGTAATCTGTCCGTGTTTTGCGGATATTTATAAACCGGTGGTTTATTATATGTCACTTCCCCATTCACATGACGAACCGTACTGTACGAACAAGCTGTCCATTCACAATCCTCATTGGTATCCAGCCAATTTGCCATGTGCGAAACATATTGCGGTTCTATTTCATCGTCGCAGTCTACCAAGCAGAAGTAGTCGCCTGTCATTTTGATTAACCCGGCGTAAACGGCGGCACAGCACCCGGCGTTTTCTTGGTCTATGATGATTAATTCATAGCCCCTTGAAATAATTTTTTGTGAGTATGCTGAAATGATTTCTCGCGTGCCGTCAGTTGAGCCGTCGTTAACAAGAATCAG
>Ga0209755_10003039_pt1 | contig 21575 bp, 20 predicted proteins | sample TergutCo191P1_FD_187301 | JGI IMG/M metagenome (GOLD analysis project Ga0209755, IMG submission 187301) | Cornitermes sp. P1 segment gut microbial communities from Petit-Saut dam, French Guiana - Co191P1 (SPAdes) (version 2) | ecosystem: Host-associated > Arthropoda: Insects > Digestive system... | reverse complement strand
ATCTTGGGCAACGAAGATTACGTTGTTACCAACCGCCGCGGGGATTGGGCTTCCGCCAAGTGAACTGAAATCAAGGGCGTAGGTTCCGACGACTTTGCCGTCAAGGTGGTTGTGTGTGCCCGAACCGCAAGTTGTGCCGGTGCAACCGATGACTGCGCCCGCCGTGCGGATTTTCATGTCTGGGTCGGTTTTGAATGCCATGCCACCGATGAAGATTTCTACCCATGGCAATTGTCCGCGTTCACCGATGCGAAGTGTTGATACACCGCCTTTTGGAAGTGCGATGGTGTCGGGTGTGCCGACTACGTTGAAATCCGCGGTAAGAATTGAAACATATCCGCCCGAGTTATATACGCGCACGATAAGTTTGTGGACGCCGATTTCGGTTGGCAAGAAACTGCGGTCGCGTACAAGTTCTGGGGTCGCGATAGAGCCTTCGGCAACAGGCATTGTACGTGTGGTACCGCCCGAAACCGCCGCGCGGTGACCCGATGGTGTCATAACCGTCATTTCAACGGTGGTGATTAATGTGCGTGAACCCGCAGGATAAGCAACGGTTATACCGGGGAAATGTTGCAATTGATTTTGTTGGGCTTTGGATTCGGTGCTTGAACCAAACCAAGTTTGCCAAAATGTCGTCAACGTTGCCAATGTAGGTGCGCTTGCGCCAATGCTTGTGTAATCGCCGGCAACAAGGGCTTCTGCGTCTTTCAAAGTTTCGCCCAATGCTCCGCCTACACGATCGTTTACAAAGCCGATACGTGCAGATGCGCCGTGGGTTATGTCGAACAATTTAAGGTTGAAACTTGAAATCGCCATGCCTGCGGGCAAACGGAAACCCGTGGTGTTTGTTGTTGACCAAATGTTGTCTTTGCGGATGAAGCGGTCTATTTCCGCGATTGTCAACACGGTGTCAAGTTGTGGGGTTGTTGCGTCGGCGGTCATAAGTGCGAAACTTGGGAAGTTTACTTGGTTGGTCAATGCGAAGTGGTTTTTCGCAACCGCTACGATTTTGATTTCCAAGGTTCCGCCACTCATCGCATTTAACAATGTGTTTGCTTTGGCGTCGTTACGGTTCAATTCAAAAGACACGGTGCGTTCGTTGATATAGGTCTTGTCAAGAACGATATAGTTGGTGTTCAAAACGAACGGTGCGGTGCCCCACATGATATAGTACTCGACGCTTATGTCGTCCATGTGGGTGTTTGCGTTGTAAACATCCAAAGCACGGAACGAAACCACATCGTTTTCATAGTACGAAGTTTGCGACATTGTGATGTTTGCGTTGAAAGTCGTTTCGTTGAAAGGTGCTTCGAAGTTGTTGGTGCTTGTGTTGGTACCGATTTCGCCAAGACCCAAAGATGTTCCGCGGTCGTCCAAAACTACGTCGAACGAATATGTTTCACTGTTAGGCGTGCCCGACATACCGGTAAACACGGTGTTTGCGTTGTCGGTAATTGTAACGGTGATTTGATAGCGTTGGATTTTGGAAACTTCGTCGTTCCAACGTGTCAAGGTCACAGGTGTACCGCTTCCGTTTTCAAAGGTTGTGATTTTGACATCGGTGCTTGAAAAGTCGATAACAAGCGGACGGTTTGGGTTGTATGGCATGTCTGCGCCTTCGTTTGCTTCACTTGCGCGTTCGCTGTCAAAACGGATTGGGGCACGGCGCGAACCGTCGCTGTCAAGACGTGTAATCGACACAACGTATGTAAGGTGGGGTTTTTGGCTTGTGCCTACGTTGTTGTGACCGATAAGCGCGGGGATAACGATTTTGCCTTTGCTTGAAACTTGTGTAATTGCGTTGATTGACGTGCCAGGCATGTAAGACGAAAGGTCAGGAATATCGTCAAAGTGTTTTCTTGTGGACAAGGTCTTGTTATTGCGGGCGTGTTCCAAGACGCGGTCGGCTTGGGTAAAGATACCGTGGATGTTGTCGGTGCTTGGTGCCATATCGGCAAGCGCGATGACATCGTTTTCCGCGATAAGGTGTGTTGGTTTTGTCGCGTTGTAGGCAAGTACCGCAGGGTGCGTTGTAACGTCGGCGCTTGTGACAATGTGGTATTCATAAGGGACTGTCCATTTGATTTCGGGCGCGACGGTGTTTTCTGTTACATAAAACACGTCGTGTGGATAGTAAGTGATGTACGAGTTCCCGTTGATGGTTTCGCGGACAACACGGTTAAAGACGTTACTGCTTGTCTTGTCTTCAAATACAAAGCCTGTGCCGAACATTGTGGTTGTGTGGTACTTGAACGCGTAAATTCCGGGAAGCGTCGGACGGAATAAATAGTCGTTCTTTTCGCTTATGATGTTTTCGCCCGTTGTAAAGTTTGGCGCAAATGGGTTTGGGCTTGTTGGAGTTGTGCTGTTTAATCCATAGTGCACGACGGTAATGAACGTGTAAGCCGAAACAGATGAAGCGTTGTTAAAGTGGATTGGCTTGTAGTTTGCTTTTTCGGTGCTTGTCATTTTGTCTTGGTCGATTTCACTTGCCGGCGCTACGTTCAAGGTTGGCAAAGAGATTTGTTTCGAGAAATCGAAGTCTTGGTTGAACGTAAGGGTGCTTGTTGCGGCGGTGGTTCTGAACGCAGGTGGCATCGAGAAGATGATGTTGTCGCGGACGTCTTGTGCGTTATTGACGTTGCGCATAAGTTCGACGTTAATCATGCTTGTGCGGGATTTCGCGCCAACTTTGTTGTGCACAAGTTCGTATTGGGCATAGTAGTTTGTACCGCTTGCGGTTGGTGTGAAGGTGCGACGAAGTTCGCGGTCGGGGTTGTTGTAAGTTGTGGTCCCGATTGTTACGGGTGCGTTTTGTGTGTAGATATAGTTGTCATTGTATGCCGATGCATTGTGGTCAAAGGTCGTGGTGCCTACGTTGACCGCCATGCTTGGACCGAAGAAGCGGATTTTGGTGTTCGCCCAAATGAATTGTTGGAACAAACTATCGCTTTCGGCAATTGTCGTAATCGCAGAAGTCACGGTTGTTGGCATGTCGTATACCGTCCAAGTTCTTGGATCGGTGACGTCTTCCCAACCGACAAGCATCAATTCACGCAAACGAACTACATTTTGTGTGTCTTTGTTCAAAAGGTCGTTACCGCGTTTGTCGATGAACTTGTTTGGCAATGGGAATTGAATTGGAGCGTTTGGAACGGTCACATTTGGAATCCAAGAGATGTTTTCGTTGTTGCCCGTTTTGTCGAACGTATAGTTTGAACTTTCGGGGATTTCGAACGAGAAGTTGTCTTGGTAAACTTGCACTCGGTGGCGGTGAACCCATTTGTCTGCGGGTTGTACCGTTGCGCTTGCGTCGGTATAGAAACGCCATTCGTATTGACCAAGGTAATCATACGAGCGACTTCCAACATTCAAACTTGCGCTTGCGGTACGAGTAATGACTTCGACGTCGCCGGTGTTTTCAATTCGGTATAACGCAATAAAGCCGTCCGTCATTTGTGGCACGCGGGCGGACATTGGCGAATCCAATGCAACGCTTTCGCGTGGGAGATTTGTGATGTTGTGGTTGGCAAGGACTTTGTTTGCGGCACCGGTATTTACGTTTGCACTTAACAATGCGGCAATAGGCGCAAACGCCCCCGCAAGGAAACTGCTTGCAACGAAAATCAACGCAATTACTAAAAACGAAAACTTACGAACATAAGTCATAGGGGAAATTTTACAATGATAATTCCGCAATGTCAACACCCAATTATTTTTTGCAATTGTGTCAATTAATATCAAACCTTAATATCATGACATAGACGCGCAAGTCCCTACAAAAGAAAGTGCCACGACCTTGCGTGTCGTACATATTTAAAAAAGGAGAATATTAAAATGTTGGGAGAAATTTTCGAACGCTTCGGAGGCAATGGTTGCTTCTGCTTACCAAAGGGCAAAAATTCAAGTTGCGAGGTACTTTGGATTATAATCTTGTTGCTTATCGTTTTGAAAGGTAACTGCCTTGGTATCGACATCTGCACCTTGATTATCCTGTTCATCGTTTTCGGTAAAGACTTCATGGGCAAGTTCGGTCGCAAACCTTGCGGTTGCTAATCCTTTGACGCCAAACAAAAAGCGGGTTATTTGCCCGCTTTTTTTATTTTTCAATTTCTTCGATAAGTTCAAGGATAACTTTTTCGCGGGCGGTTTGCATTTCGTCTTTTGCGGGGATTTCGGTTACCCCTTTACCCGCCAAGTCCAAATCCCAATAGCATAACTCGTCTTGATATTCGGGATAATTTTCCGCACCGAATTCTTTTGCTTTGTTGTTAAGTTCATTACGAAGTGCGTCCAACACATCGTCGGACATTTTCCAAAGTTCGCGTTTTGCGTCGGTTCTTTTGCCTTCGTTAAAGATTCCCCATGCATCAAGTTCATTGCTATATTGACCCGCGATATGTAACTTCGTGCCTTTTTCACCATCCTCGCCAAAGTAGACGATTGTGTTGTCGCCGTCTTTGACACTGTGCACATCAAGACGGTTGTGCAAATTCATGTGTGCCCTGCGGTCGTAAAACGAAGCCTTATAAAAGAAGTTGCCACGTTTGCGACCTTGTTCGTCAAAGATGTCATTCCACATTGCGTGGTCGGTTGCTTTGACACTCCAATCCGCAGGTATCAACGCGTCTTGCATTACTCCGTCGCCGGTGCATTCCAAAAACACAAAGCCAACTTTTTCGTACACCGATTTGTCGGGTTGCATTTCTTCGGGTAATTGTTTTTTGCTTACGTTAGGATTGCCAATCGCGACAAGTTGACCGCGCTTTTCCATTTCTTCGATAACATCACCTTGCTTTTCGCCGTCGAATACGCGTGCCAATAATTCCAATGCGTCTTGTTCCATATTATAAAAGTAACTCCTTTACGGGAGAATATAACAAAATCGGCAAAAAGTCAAGACCTATGTGATTTAATTTTAAGTAGTTGTTCGATTACTTGTTCCGGTGTTTCCACGACGGTGAACAAATCGGTGGGTTCGATTTTATAGGGGGCGCCGCCCGCTCCGATTTTTGTGAAGCCGTTTTCATTTATAAATTTAAAATGTTCAAGTTGGTTTTTATAAAAGCCTTTGTAATTCAACATGATGATGTTAAAGCCGTACTCCCCCGCGCGCAAGCCTTCAACCGCCGTCCAAAATTCGTAAATTGTGCCTATGCCGCCGGGGATAATTACGACGACGTCCGCCATTAAAAACATTTGGTGGGTGCGCTCGACAACCAAGTCGGTTCGCACGACTTTGTCGGTTTCCATGGTCAAAAGGTCGTCTTCATAAGCCGTGGGCAAAACAAGAGTATTGTCTTTTTGCTTTTCGATATAATGCTTGTGAACCGATGACAAGACGCCGAAAGCGTTGCCGCCCCAAACCATTTCGAAATCGTGTTGGCACATAAGTTCGCCAAGTTCGCATGCACCTTGAAGCCACTTTGGGTTGGTCGCAGGATTTGTTCCGCCACAGACGCAAACTTTCATTTAAACAACCCCGCGCAAAAGTCGATGTATTGGTCGACCTTTTTGTACTTTTTAAAGTTGGCTTTGGTTTTGTGATATGTCGGGATGTCAAGTTTTTCGGTTTTGCTTCTTTCCAAAAGCAATCGGAAGCCGTCTTTGATTACCGAAAGTTGTTCATATGTTGCGCCAAGATTTTCCATTTCTTCGACGACACGACCGGCGAACAATAAAATGCTTGCCGTGGTGCGAAGCATTGGGGCGATGCCGTTCATGGCGCTGTCTTGAATCGGGGTTTTGTGTTTAAATTCTTGCAACAGGATTTTTTGCAAGTCGTACCAAATTGGGTGAAAGCCCACCATAGAACTTTCGCCGAAGTCTTTGTTGCCGAATAACGCGGCAAAGTGCTCGGTCGCCGCTTTGGCTTTTTTATCGGCAAGTTCCAAAAGTTTTTGGTTATCTTCATCGTCTTCGTCAAACTTTTCGTCGAACTTGTGAAACATAGAATTGTATTGAGCCATATTGAAAATATAGAAGTCGTTGTAATCTTCCAAGATTTCTTCCGCGTGTTTAAAGTCCAATTTTACGAATAGTTCAAATTCGTGTGAGTACGGTATCTTCCCCATGTTTTAGATTAAATCATTAAACGTAAAAATATCCAACTGTTTTTTAAAGATTTGGAAAAACCCAAACAAAAAATACGGACACTAATCCTGCGGTTACAAGTGTTGCGCCGACGATTCCCGCGACAAGTTTTGTCTTTTTGGTGGGCTTTACAACAAGCAAAGATTTTTCGGGATTAAGTTGTTCTTCAACCAAAGTGGCTACCGTTGCCGAGGTTTTTGTTCTTGCGACGGGTTTTGCGGTTGGTGCAATTGCGACGACAGGTGCGTTCATTAACAAGAAGTCGTTGTTCATAACACCCAAATCGTGCAATCTTGCGTGGGCTTTGGCTGCGTCCGCCATGGCTTGGATTTTTTCCGCGCGTAGGTATGGGGTGTCGTCAACGCTTAAAACTTTTACAACGGCTTCACGTACAGGGTCGGTTTTTAAAATAATATTTTGCACAATCGGTTCGGGGGTTGCAACGGGTGCCGGTTCTTCCATGATTTGGACGGGCTCCATAACCGGTGCGGGTTCGGGCGCGATGATTTGTTCTTCTTGCTCGATTTGCGCCAAGTCAATGGTTACAGTATTGGCGGCAACCGCGTCCGCCGCATTAATAGTGCGCGGAGTTCTTCCCCTTTGTGCTTTTGTATATGGCATAATGCATACTATATACTACGCACGGAAAAAAATCAATACCCAACTTGAAATGTCAGTAACCCTTGATTCTTTTTTTTCTTTGTGTTACCATGTCTTTGGAGAATTTGACTTATGTACAATAAATTGGTCAAACAAGTTAAAAACGCGAACACAATAGCACTTTTTACGCACATGAATCCCGATGCAGACGGGCTTGGTTCTATGGTAGTTGGAAAGCGCCTTTGCCAATTCGCAAACCCAAATGCCAAAGTCGATATGTTCGCCGATTATAATGAAAAAGAATTGCTTGGTAGGTACCGTTATCTTTTCAAAAGCAATTCTCATAACGAACTTGACCCACCAAATTTTTTGGACAAGTACGACCTTTGCATTGCCCACGATTGCGCAAATGAAAAGCGACTTGGAAAGTATCTTTCGATTTTTAAAAGTGGCAAGGTCACCGCAAACGTCGACCACCACGACAATGACAAGTTCGCGCTTTTGAATTACATAAATACAGATGCGTCAAGCACCTGCGAAATGATGTACGACATAATTAACGCCCAAAACATCGAAATCACGCGCGGTATGGCGGCGATACTTTACGGCGGAGTTATCACCGACACGGGCGACTTTACGCACAACTGCACTGCACATACGCACGAGATGATTTCAAATCTTTACAACATCGCAAATCCACAACGCGTCAAGGAAATCTTTAACGACAGTACGCCCGAGGGTATGAAACTTTTGCGGGCTTGTGACATGGATTTTTATTTTGACAACCGCCTTGTCATAATCAAAGTAAGCCAAGACCAAATAAGACAATCGGGCGCAAAAATGCGCGATACTTATGGCATGAGCGACCGCGGAGCCGCAATCCGTCGCGTGGATATTTCCATGGCTTTTGTTGAAAGCGAACAAGGTCTTTGGCATTGCTCCTTGCGTGCAAACGGCGACCACAGTATCGTGGACCTTGCACGCATGAATGGCGGTGGTCACAGCAGCCACCGTGTTGGGGCTTTTACGACCAACCGCCATCCTGACGAAGCGATTTGTAACATGTTGCCTTTAATTGAACATTTGTTTGAAAGACAACCGCATTATATTGGTAAGGAAAATCCTTTTATTGACGACCAGCCTTTACGCACGCGCGAATAATTTTTCAAAAGTATTTGGACCAGCAAGACCGTCAACAGTAAGACCGTTTGCGCGTTGGAAGTTGCGCACGTGGATGTCGGTCGCAGGACCAAAGATACCATCGGGTGCGGCAGGAAAACCGTTGACATATAAGGCGGCTTGCATCAACCAAACCAAGTTACCTCGGTCGCCAAGTCGCAATGTGCGTGTTGCGGCGCGGGTGCGTGGGCCCCAAACTCCGTCGACGACAAGTCCTGCGTTGAATTGACGGTTCAATTCGATTTGGTAAGCGCGAAGAAGCGCACGGTATGACAAGGGACCCCACTTGCCGTCAACCGTCAAGTTTTGTCCGTATCTGCGGTTAAGTTCGCTTTGTATGTAACGAATTGTTGCGGTGTAATCGCCTGCAGGTGGAGGTGGAATAATGTCGGGCGGAGTTACAGGCGGTGTCGGAGGCGTTGGTGGCAAGGGCGCTCCCCCGCATGTCAATCCAAGTCCGCTTAAAATTCCGCTTGCCGTGGCTTGCGCATAGGCGTTAAAGTTTTGGTCGAAAAGGCGGTTGTCTTCGGCGTTGGAAATAAATCCGTATTCAAAAAGTTGTGCGGGTGCGTTGGTGTGACGAAGCACCGAAAAGTTGCCGTATTGAAGTCCTCGGTTGGATTGCACGCCCGCGTTTGCGACACGGCTTAAAATAAGACTTGCCGCCGCCGCATTTTTTTGGCTTGTGGATGGGTGTATCCAATTTTCTACGCCGTTTGCCGCAGAGTTTGTCGAACCGTTCCTATGTATTGAAAAGAAAAAGTCCGCGTTCGCCCTGTTGGCTATGTTGCTTCGTTCCAACAAAGGGATAAATACATCTGTTGTCCTTGTGTAAATTACGTTTTGTCCGCAATCTTGCAAAATCTTGCCGACCGCAAGCGCCATCCGTAAGTTGTCATTTTTTTCCAATCGTGTTCCATTTACCGCACCGGGGTCATAGCCTCCGTGACCTGCGTCAATTACTATTGTTGCCATGGGTAATTGTATGGTCAGTCTTTTAAAACTGTTCTGCTTTGGTGATTATTGCGACGAATTAACTCGCGGTCAAGCGCAATTGCCCAAACTACAAGTTTCTCGAACTTTGCCCCGTCGCCTTCTTTACCGTTGCCGGAGCGGAACTTTTCCATCATTCGTGTGCGGGCAAGTTTCACCTCGGTAAGTTTGATGTTAAGTTGTTCGATTTTTGCCTGTGATAATTTCATTATAATTCCTTTAATGCAAAATACCATACAAACACAAATTTGTCAAGATGCATAGATTTACCCATGGCAAATGGAACATTAAAAATCTTTACCACGATGAGTTACGAGGACGAACCCGTTGCGGGCGTAAGTTACGCAATCAAGGACAAAAGCGGCAATGTCTTGTTCAGTGGCATTACAAATGAAAACGGAGAAAGCGGAGTATATACTTTGTCCGCACCGTCAAAAGATGCAACGTTGACGCCAGCGCCCGGGACGCACCCATATGGAGTGTACGATGTTTGGGTTGGCAAAGTGGGCTTTACGTCAAAGAATTTTGTGGACGTGCAAATCTTTGACGGCATTGAAACCGTGTTGCCGGTAAACATGACACCAGACGCCGACGGTTGGTATGACGAGGAGCAAACAATTGTAATTCCTCCACCCACGGCAAGCGAACCAAGTTATGACAACAGCGCGCAAGTTGCTCCACCTGACGAGCCTGCGGTTGGGCGCAATGTTGGAATTACGCCACTTACACCGCTTGTGGAAGTGCGCTATCCCGAATACATACGCGTCAAATTGGGGCATTTTACGAACTCGTCAGCGCCGGTTGTGCGTGTCAAGTTCTCGGATTACATCAAGAACGTGGCAAGTTCGGAAATTTATCCAACATGGCCCAATAACGCCTTGATTGCCAATATTCACGCGATTGTGTCGTTTACCTTGAACCGCATTTATACCGAGTGGTATCCATCACGCGGTTATAACTTCGACATTACGAACTCCACCGCAACCGACCAAGCCTTTGTAAACGGGCGGTCAATTTACCAAAACATAAGCCAAATTGTAGACGGGATTTTCAACGTGTATGCCCGCCGCATAGGCTTCCGCAATCCGTACTTTACGTCCTATTGCAACGGTACGACGTCCACATGTAAAGGTCTTTCACAATGGGGCACGGTTACTTTGGCAAATCGCGGCTTGACGCCACTTCAAATTTTGCATAACTATTACCCCAATGACTTGGAACTTGTGACGGCGCCCGGCGGCGGAATTGTCGAAACTTATCCCGGGGTCGCATTACAACTTGGTTCAACAGGCGACAACGTACGCCGTATGCAACAGCGATTGAATCGCATCCGTGTCAATTATCCCGCGATTCCGCAAATCACAAACCCAAACGGAGTGTTTGACCAAGAAACACAAAACGCGGTAAGAATTTTCCAACGCACATTTAACCTTACCCAAGACGGCATTGTCGGGCGCAGTACATGGAACCGCATTAACCAACTTTATGTTGGTATCACACAACTTGCGGAACTTGGTGGCGAGGGCGAACGTATTGGGTTGTCGCCTACTCCGCCCACAACCACAGTGCGTCAAGGCGCGCGCGGAGAACAAGTCCAACACGTGCAATTTCTTATCAATTACATCTCGCAATTTTACCCTGAAATCCCAAGTGTCATTCGCGACGGGAACTTTGGTCCCGCAACAACCACGGCGGTGCAAGCCTTTCAACGTCGCTTTGGTTTGACCGCGGATGGCGTAGTCGGACCCGCAACATGGGCGCGGATGTATGAAGTCGCGCGCGGTATAATCGGGCAACAACCGCCCCAAATACCAACACCGCCAATTACTCCGCAACCGCCAATCACAACTTTCCCGCCTTTCCCCGGAACGATTTTAAGGCAAGGAAGCCGTGGCAACGATGTGCGTATCTTGCAACAAATGCTTAACAATGCGCGCAGAACATATCGACAAATCCCACTTCTTGTGGAGGACGGTGTGTTTGGACCTATGACAAATACTGCGGTGCGTACGTTTCAATTATTTGACGGACTTGTCGTCGACGGGGTTGTTGGGCCAATTACATGGAACGCGCTCCGTAACTTGCCAACAACTTGAAGTGCCTTTGTTTTGGTGCGTTGCTTGACGCCTAGCCTCGTATGCTTCTAGTGCTTTTTTGACTCGTTCTTCTATGAGTACACTATTCATATGTATCCATTATATAATAGGCATTAAAAAACTCCAAATGATTGACGCACATATAATGACAAAGGGCTTTACCCCAATTACAAAGGAGAATCATGAACAAAATCAAAAACAAAGCAGAGTTTGAAATCGAACTTTGCGGTAAGAAACACAAAGTCGAAACCTTGGAAACTGTTGTTGAACCTATCAAAATCGACATCATACAAAAGGAACCTTGCAAGTACGTGTTGGAAAACGACAAAATCAAGTACTTGTTCGAGGTTAAAAACCTTTCCCGCACCGACATTTTTGGCGGCGAATTCAAGGACATTTTAAGCCACGAAGTAGATTACGTTAACGAAAGTTTCGAAATCAACGGTAAGAAAGAAAACGCCGAAGTTTGCGGCAACGTGTTGATCCACAAGATTAAAGAATTGAAGGCTTGCGAAACCTTGTACGTTTCATTCGAAGTCAAGACCCGCGAATTCAAAAATCAATGCGAAAAATGCGGATGCGAAAGACCAGAACGCCCACATTGCCCATGCGGTTGCTACAAAATCTAATTACTCGGTTTCAAGAGAAAGCCCGGCAAGGGCTTTTTCAATGTCTTTTTCCAAATCCATTTGCCCCGCACGCGCGCCCAACAAAATCGCATTACAAAGTGCGGTGGGATTGCTGTTTCCGTGGGCTTTGATTACCGGCTTTTTCACACCAAGAAAAATCGCACCGCCCGCGGTATCTTCGGACAAACCTTTTTTCATTTTGATAAGGCGCTTTGCCAAAATCAATTTGCCCAAAAGCGCGCCGAAACCGCCGATTGCTTTTTTAAGTTCTTGTGAAAACAGTTTTCCCGTGCCTTCCAAAGTTTTCAACAATACGTTGCCCGCAAAGCCGTCCGTAACGATGATGTCGTATTTGCTGGTGTAAAAGTCGCGGGCTTCCATGTTGCCAAGGAAATTAAGTTGGGGCAAACTTTTCAATAACTTGAACGTCGCCAATGTAAGTTCGTTGCCTTTTTCGTCTTCGGTGCCGACGGAAAGCAAACCAATGCGGGGGTTTTGCACGCCTTTTGCGCGCATGTAAATATCCGCCATTACGGCAAAGTGCACCAAGTTCACGGGCTTGCAATCCATGTTTGCGCCACAATCCAAAACCATGACGCCGGCTTTGTTTGCGGTCGGCAAACTAGGAGCAAGCGCCGGACGCGACACGCCCGCGATTCTACCCAACTTCATAAACGCGCCCGTCAATACCGCGCCGGTAGACCCCGCAGACACAAACGCGGCGCAATCTTCGCGTTCGCGCAAGGCTTTCATGCCAAGGACAATACTGCTGTCGGGTTTAGACCTTATCGCCACGGTTGGGTGTTCGTTCATTTCGATGTTGGTTGTGGTGTGGATGACTTCGATACGTTCGTGCTTAGGAATTGTGTTTTCATCGCCAATCATTACAAGATGCAAATTCGGGTCTTGTTTCAATGCCATTAATGCGGCGGGCACCGTGCTTTGTGCGCCGTTATCTCCGCCAAGTGCGTCCAAAATTACTTTTTTCATGCTTAAAGAATAGCATTGACAAACCGTTTTGTATACTGTATTTTTTTGTCATGGCAGTACCTAAACACAAAGTATCAAAAGCACGCAAGCGCACACGTAGCGCGGCGAACTTCACGGCGCACACCGAAGCGCATCACGAATGCCCACATTGTCACGAAATCAAGCAACCTCACCGCGTGTGCGGGAATTGTGGCTATTATAAAGGCAACCAAGTAATCGAATCTATCCAAGAAAAGAAAGACAAAAAAGCCAAAGAAGCAAAGAAGTAATTAAAGTCCCAAAATATAATCCGCGGACACGTCGAACAGTTTGCAAAGGAAGACTATTTGCCCATAGTTCAATTCAAAGACTCCGTTTTCAAAACGGCTGTATTGTTGTTGCGTCATGAAAAGTTTTTCGGCGACGGTTTCTTGCGTCATACAACATGCCATACGACTTTCTTTTAAACGCGCCCCTACTTCTTTTTTAATATCCATCACAGTATTAAAATAAACTTACACCATAAAATGTGTTGTCTTACATCACAATGTGATGTACGTTAAAGTATGCTTTATGAACAAGACGACGAATACGAAGACCAAGCCGAGCAAGACAAAATCAACGACATTTATGAGGAAGCGGGTTATGACGGTGGCGGGCTTGCGATTGATAACGCCGAGTATGGCGACGAAGATGACGAATACAACCCCACCGCAAGGTCAAGCGATGAAAACGAATACGCCGAAAGAGGGAGCGATGACCAAAAGAACTATGTCGACAACATGTTTGACGACGGCGACGACGAGTTGCAAGAGGGTAAAAAACAATCTAACGACGAAGACGACGATGAAGATGAGGATGAAGAAGATGACGACGACGAAGCGATGCAAGGCGTGGGAGCCGCCGCAAAAAGCCCGCAACAAAAAGCCACACAACAACTTTGCAACTTTATAAAGAAACTTAATCCGTTTGCATTTGTAAGAAAATTCTGGAAAGTTATCCGCAACTTGCCTTTTGGCGGGATAAAAGGGATTTGCAAACAAATCAATGAACTGTTGAAAAAGACATTAATTAAACTTACCCAAGGTTGGATAGTTCCGCTGGGGATTGTCTTCATCGAGTTTTACGTCGACACCATGAGTTTCGTATTGAACACGCTTGCAGGTCTTTTTGACAGGCTTGTTGAACTCTTGTTCAAGATTTTGGGACCGATAATAAATCCTTTGCTTGAAAAAATCAAAGCCCTTTACATCAAATATTTGAAAGAAAAAGTCCAAAAGGCTACTGCGGGCGTAAGGCGGTTCGTTGGGCGTGTAAAATCTGCGGCTCAAACCGCGTACGGGGCGGTCAGTGTTGCTTCGATATTCAACAAAGACGCACGGGCGATAAAGAAGCAGGTCGACGAAGGAAAAAAGAAAATCCAACCGTATGTCCAAAAAGCCTCGGAATTCAAAGAAAAATTTGATAATGCCTAAATTTTCACATGTTTGTTACCATATCGGCATTTGTAATAATATTTCCTGAACATATCAATCGGGAAAATCATTAATGCAAGTACCACGGCAAGTGTGAAGTGTTTCAATGTAAGCGGCACGGTGCGGAAGATTGAACCGCCAAAGAAGATAAGAAATATTTGGGCAATCGTTACCACCGTCATAATGTACACAAATGGTTTGTTGCGCTTTAACGAGCCCGCGCAATTGAAACTGTTGGCAATATTGATGAACATAAAGAACGCAAAGAACGCGGTCATGCTGTAAATACTTCCAAGTTCAATAAACGGGTTTTGTATCAACGGCGAAACAAGGAAGAACAATGACAGCCCGCTTATGAACAAGGTCGCGAACAGGATTTGCCCCCACATGTAACGGTTGACGATAGGCTCGCCACGACGTTTGGGTGGTTCCGACATGTAACTGTGGTGCGGTCGCTCTCCCCCATAGGCTATACCTGCAAGCGTATCCATAACGATGTTTATCCAAAGCATCTGCAAAACGGTAATCGGCATGCCTATGCCAAGGAACGGCGCGATGATTGAAATACCCATGGCAACAAAGTTAATTGTAAGTTTGAATATCAGGAACTTGCGGATAGATTTAAAGATTGTACGCCCGTAACTTGTGGCACTTGCGATACTTGATATATTGTCGTCCATTATCACGATGTCGCCGGCTTCTTTGGCGACTTCGGTACCACTTCCCATTGCAAAACCCACGTCGGAGGATTTCAACGCGGGCGCATCGTTTACCCCATCACCCGTCATGCCGGTTACAAGACCCAACTCTTGCGCCAATCGCACAAGACGGCTTTTGTCAGACGGCAATGCGCGCGCGACGACACGCAACCGTGGCAAAACTTCTTTAATTTGGGCATCAGACATTTCACTTAACTCTGCGGAGGTCAATACGACGTCCCCGTCGCGTGCGTCGGCGGACACATTCGGCTGGGCGTTGGGGGCGAAACCCAATATGCCCACTTCGCGCGCCACGGCTACCGCGGTTTCGCGCGCGTCGCCGGTTATCATTACGGTTTGCACGCCTGCGGCTTGCATTTTTTTGACCGCGACGATTGCTTCGGGGCGCACGCGGTCACGAATTGCGACAAGACCCGCAAATTGGTTACCCACGGCGCACGCGATAAGCCTGAACGCTTGCCTTGTCAATCCGTCCACTTGGCGCTTGATTTCGGCGTGGTCGGCGTCGGGACACATTTTAAGGATCACTTCGGGCGCACCTTTTACAAGCACGCGCCCGTCGGTCAAGGTGGTAGACATAAACTTGTCTTTGCTGTTAAAAGGCACTTGCGAGGCGACAGTAATATCTTGAACAGGCTTGCTCTGTGAGTATTCCAACAAGATTCTGTCCGTGAAATTGCCCCCGATTGCGCGTTTTGTGTTGCTTATCGTCGCGCTGTTGTTGTATCGCAAAATCGTGTTCAAAAGTTCGGGTTGGTCGGTTATTACTTGGGCGACTTCCAACTTACCCTGTGTCAACGTACCGGTTTTGTCGGTGAACAAGATGTTCATACTGCCCGCGGTTTCAATGCCACCAAGTTTCCGCACCAAGACATTGTCGCGCATCATGTGCTTCATGTTGGACGCCATAACCACGGCAATCATCATGGGAAGACCCTCGGGCACAGCCATGACGATGACCGCAACGATTAACGTGCCCGCGTGCAAAATGTGTTTAAAGGAAAATGTTTCGCCGTTCAATAACAAGGCGTTACACAAATACGCGCCCGCTACAAGCACCGCGCCGATATAACCTATGACGCTTATAAGTTTTGCAAGGTGTTCAAGTTTGACTTTCAGGGGGCTTTTGGGTTGCTCGGTTTGAAGTTCGGACGCCATTTTGCCATAAAAGGTTTGGTCGCCTACGTGCGTGACGCACATCGCCGCTTCGCCGTTTGTGACGACGGTGCCCGAATACAGGACGTCGTCTTCGCCGCCAAGGGCCTTGGTTGCTTCTTTACTTTCGCCGTTTATAAGGCTTTGGTCGACTTCGATACTTCCGCGGATTACGCGACCGTCCGCGGGGATTTTGTCGCCCGCACCCAACAAAACGATGTCGCCGACGACGATGTCTTCAATTGGGACTTCCATTGTTTTTCCGTCGCGGATGCACCGCACCGTTATGTTTTGCACAACCCGCTGTAACTTTTCAAATGCCGACGCGGACCCCATTTCGGAAACCGTAGACACAATCACCGCAATCAAAATCGCAAGGGCAATTCCTATCGTTTCCAAGACGCTTTCCGACCGAAACAAAAACACGCAATTGATGGCAAGCGCAACAAGCAAAATCTTCAACATTGGGTCATTAAAGTTGCCCAAAAAGGTGCGCACGATTCCCGCACGCTTTTTGCGCGAGATTCGGTTCGCACCGTGTTGTTCGCGGCTTTGTATGACTTGTTCGGGGGCAAGCCCCTCTACTCCCATGTATTATTTGTATTCTTTGGTAGTTTGAAAAAATGTTATTTACTTCGGTTCATTGTTCAAATAGCAAACGTCCAGAGCAACCATGCCCAACTTTTTGTCAAGTTTACATTGTTTGCAAAGTTTCTTGCCGTCTTTTTTGAATTCCGAGCGCGCCCTGTAAGGTGATATTTGGGAAGCAAGCCCCGGACTTAATGTAAGCAGGTACGCGTCAAGTTTCTTTTGCGGAAACGCCTTAATTGTTTGCTTGCATAATTTTTCTTGTTGTGTCATTGGTGATACTCCTTTACAGGAGTATATCACAAAGTTTTACAAAATGCAATAGACAAAATGCGTCGCGGGGTGTTAGTATATAGGATATGATTGAAGGATTGTTGGGGGCAATTCGGCAGACAGAAATTGACGCCGAAAAAATTGTGCAAGATGCACGGGTTCGCGCCGCCAAAATCACGGAAAATGCCGACGCCGAAATTGCAAAAATCAACGCCGAATTGCAAGAAGAAATCGGACGCATACATATCAAATCGCACGCACACACCGACCCGATGCCCGAACCCAACATTGAACATGTGGTTGTCGACAAGAAGAAACTTGACGACGCGGAAAAATTTGTAATTGCCGAGTTTAACAAACGTTGGGGTGCCAAATGAAACAAGGCGTATTAAAAGCAAGTTTTATCGGGAGCAAAGAAAGTTTGCGCACCGTGTTGGACGCGTTGAAAAGCACGGGTGCGTTTCAAATGACTACGTATAAAAAGGCGACCACTAACCCAACCGACACCACAAAATACGACGAGTTAATCGGTATTAAAAAACACCTTGATAACGCGATATCTATTGCACAAATAAAAATGGGCGACCGAGCGCAGGTTTTGTACAACGATTTGAAAAGTTTTACACATTACAAAGACGGTGCGATGCGTGCGATGACACACCTTGAAAATATTCAAACCGAAATCGCCCAAATCGACGCAAAGGTCGCTTATAACCGCGAGACAATCCGCGGGCTTGGCGAGTACATGCACCTCCCCGTCGCCTTTAATATGGTGCAAGACACCAAAAGCGTCGTGATTTTGTGCGGTGTTATGCCGACGGTGCAATATCACCACCTTGTGCGGGATTTCGGCTCGACAAAGATTAATATTCAATGCTTTCCGTCCGGAAAGACCAATCGGGTTGTGGTTGTTACCGCGCACCGCGACGACGCCGAGATTGCCAACGTAATTCATTCCTATGATTTCGTGCCTTGTCGTTACATTTTTGCAAAGACCGCGCCCGACATGATTGCGGACTTGAAGTGCGAGATTGTCGACCTTTCGTCCAAACGCGTCAGGTTGTCAAAGGCTACGCAACTTAACCCCGAACAAGACAAGGCGTTGAAATATTATTACGATTACATTTGCAACGAAGTCGATACGATAGATTTGGCGGCTACCACTTTGCAAACCGAACGGTACTATGTTTTGAACGGCTGGGTGATTGAAACCGAGATGACGCGCGTGCAAAGCGCCGTGAAATCCGTCGCGCCCGACGTCATCGCGGAATTCAAGACAGCAGATTTAAACGACAACGCCCCCGTAGTTTTGAAAAACAGCAAAATCGTGACACCGTTTCGCAACATCACCGAAATGTACGGAAGCCCAAACAAGCGCGACATTGACCCAAACCCTTTTGTGGCGTTTTTCTATTTCGTGTTCTTTGGCATGATGATTGGCGATGTGGGGTATGCGCTTGTGTTGTGTCTTGCTGTCGCCGCTTTTATTTACTTTAAAAAGCCCGCCAAAAGTACAACTCAATTTCTTTTGTTGTTTGGGATCTGTGGCATCAGTGCTTTGCTTTGGGGGATTTTCTTTGGAAGCATATTTGGGTTTAAAATCGGCACGCAAGTAATCGACCCATTGGACGGCGCGATTTACGTTTTGTTGTTGTCGCTTTTTATGGGTTTGATTCAAATGGCAACGGGTGTTACAATCGACGTTTGGAACAAGTTTCGTAATGGAGAATACAAAAAGGCTTGTATAAAAGGTCTTCCCCGCGTCGTGTTGTTTGCGGGCTTGATTTTGTGGCTTCCAAAGATGGCGTTCCAAATCTTTGGGCTTGCGCCTGTGGGATTTTTCGACGCAATCGCGCCCGCAGGTATGTGGATTACAATTGTGGGCGCAGTCGGCACAGCGGCGACAAATCCGTATTCTTTGGTAAGTTACTTTAACGACACGATAAGTTACGTGCGCTTGTTTGCGCTTGCCCTTGTAGGCACCGTTATCGCCACGGTAGGCAACACTATCGGTGGCATGTTGTTCGGTATACCTGTTGTAGGCTATCCGGTCGGCGTCATTATTGCGTGCTTATTCCATTTGTTGAATTTGGGGCTTGGATTAATTTCCGCATATATTCACGGCGCACGCTTGCAATTCATCGAGTTTTTTAGTAAATTCTATGTTGGAGATGGGCATATGTTCACGCCCATCGGAAGCAATCTTAAATATACGTTGATTAAAGGGGGTAACAATCAATGACAACAGGAAGTGTATTGGCGATTTTGGGGGCGGCGTTGGCTATGGGACTTTGCGGTATAGGCGCAAGTATCGGCACGTCGATTGTGCAACGCGCGTCGGCGGGCTTGGTGTCCGAGCAACCCGACAAGTACGCCCGCACCTTGGTTTTCCAACTTATCACGGCGTCTGCGGCGCTGTACGGTTTCGTCGTTGCGTTCCTTATCATGCAAAACGTGGTCATGGGCAACGCGTCGGGCTACTCGCTTTGGAACGGCGCTATGGTTCTTTGTGCAAGTTTGCCAATCGCGCTTGTGGGGCTTGTGTCAAGTATCGCACAAGCCAAGGTCTGCGCGGCGGGCATCAACATGATTGGCAAGCGCCCCGAAATGTACGGCAAGGCAATCACAATGGCGATTTTCATCGAGTTCTTTGCATTGCTTGGTCTTATTATTTCGATATTAAGCGTCTTGTCAATCCCGACGCTTTAAGGTTAAGGGGGCACGGTGGATATTCAAAAACTTGTTGACAAAATATTGACGGACGCACGTGCCGAGGCGCGCCAAATTGTGCGCGACGCCGAAGTCAACGCGCGGGAAAATCTTTCGTATGCCCAAAACCGTCGCGACCAAGTCATCTCCGCCGAAAAAGACAAAGCCCACAAAATTACCCACCGCAAAAAAGAAATAGTGCAGGGCGAGCAAGATTTGGCAAACCGTCTTGAACTTTTGAACCAAAAAACCCAAATCGTGGACGGGATTTTTGAACGCGCCATGGGCAAAGTCAAATACAATTTTCGCATTGAAAACAAAAAGGATTACGAAAACCGATTGACGCGGGAAGAATTGGGCAAGGCTTTGCGCGAACAAATCGAAGCCCAAGTCGTGGAGATACTTTTCATATGATAGTGGATTTGGTCTATTCGAACTCGGCGATTTCGGCGCACATGGTTAAACACATGCTTAACCAAGCCCGCATAGGTGCGATGCTTCGCGCCGAAAGTAATGCACTTGTAAATACCGTGCTTGCGGAAATCGGGTATTTGGATTGCACGCATACAATCGACCAAATTATCGAAGACGCGCGCAAAAAGGCTTTTGATATGTTCGCAAGCCATTGCACCGACCCCGCGATTAGAACCTGCGTCACCGCAATGTACGACCATACGCAAACTGTGGCGAATTTAAAAACCGCGGAAGACAAGTTGTTCGCGATAATCACGGCGAACTTGCCAAAAATCAAGCACCCCGAAATCAAGCGATATTTTCAAACGATGTTGGACGCAAATCCAAGTCAAAAGAAAGCCACGTCCTCTGCCCTTTGGAACATCGCGCGCGGGATGAAAACCGACATCGAGGGCTTGGGTTTTATCTTTTATTGGTACGTTATGAAACAAGGCGAACTTATCGCGGTGAAAACGATTTTGGTGGGCAAACAGTTGGGGCAATCGCGCGACAAGATTATGGAGAATTTGGGGGTGTTATATGACAGGTTCTAAAATGGCAATTATCGGTCCGCATGACGTCACGCAAATCTTCGGCGCGGCGGGCTTCGATGTGTTTGAAACCATGCCCACGAACTTGAACGATTACGCGGTCGTGTTGACCACCGAACCGCACGCGGGCGACATGACGAAACCCTACCCCATCATCATGCAAATCGGAGAACAACAATGAAAGACGGCATAATTACAAAAGTATCAGGTCCATTAGTTGTCGCAAAGAATATGCGCGACGCCCGCATGTTTGACGTCGTTCATGTCGGCAAGCAGAAACTTATCGGCGAAGTCATCGAACTTCGCGGCGACCGTGCGTCAATCCAAGTTTACGAAGAAACCGCGGGTCTTATGGTCGGCGACAAGGTCGTTACCACAAACGCCCCGCTTTCTATGGAACTTGGACCCGGCATCATGGGGCAAATTTTCGACGGCACAGGACGACCTTTGGAAGAAATCAAACTTAAACACGGCGATTATATCGCGCGGGGTATTTCTTTACCAAGCCTTGACCCCGACAAAAAGTGGGAATTCCGCGCGGCGGTGACCGCCGGCAGTATGGTATCTGATGGTGATATAATTGGTACTGTACAAGAAAATAATGTTATCGAGCACCGCATTATGGTGCCCGTCGGCGTCAAAGGTGTTATTACAAAAATCAAGTCGGGGCAATTTACGATACACGAAGTCATTGCCGAAATCGGCGACACAAAACTAACTATGGCTACCAAGTGGCCCGTTCGTATCCCCCGTCCTTACAAGAAAAAACTTGCCGTGACAGAACCTCTTGTCACGGGGCAACGTATTATTGACACGCTCTTTCCTATTGCGAAAGGCGGTGTCGCCGCAATCCCCGGACCTTTTGGGTCGGGCAAAACCGTTGTGCAACACCAAATCGCAAAGTGGGCGGACGCCGACATCATCGTGTACATCGGTTGTGGCGAACGTGGCAACGAAATTTGCGACGTGTTGCATGAATTCCCGAAACTTGTCGACCGACGCAACAACCAACCGATGATAAAGCGCACGATACTAATCGCCAACACATCCGACATGCCGGTTGCGGCGCGCGAGGCAAGCATCTACACAG